>JGI11705J14877_10000855_pt1 | contig 18342 bp, 19 predicted proteins | sample Etolaghawater15m_FD_14877 | JGI IMG/M metagenome (IMG submission 14877)
GTTTACATTGATAACCTGTTCTTAGAAGGTTTGCTTGAAGCCGTTCCCCACGAACAGTCCGACTCGCTGGGTAAGACCTGGCTCGGCATCGGTATCCGAATTGATAAGGAGGCGGACCGGGAGCGCCGCGTGGATGGCCTCCTCGAAACCCTGGCCGCTGATATTCCAAAGAAGGACTCACGGCACGATGACTGGTTCCGCTTTGCGAGAAACTGGGCTGAACTGCTGACCTTGGTGCTGGATTCAGGTACCGTTTTGCCTGAGACAACCCATCAAAAAATGGAAACGCTGCGGGCTGGTATGGATGCTGCTTTTCTATCGTGGCTGACAAAGCGGTACGGAGGGCTGATCAATTTGCCACCGCTGCCGCCGGTCATGCTTCATCATATTCCCCGTTTCCTGTCCCGACAAAGGGATGATGATGGAAAACTCAAAATGGCCTTGGTACTGGTGGACGGTCTTTCGCTGGATCAGTGGATTGTCATCCGTAAAGAACTTGCCAGGCAGAACGATAACTACCGCTTTCGTGAAAATGCGGTATTTGCCTGGATACCGACGATCACGTCCGTTTCGCGTCAGGCGGCTTTTTCAGGAAAGCCACCCATCTATTTCCCGAACAGCATCCATACGACGGACAAGGAGCAGAAGCTGTGGACCCAATTCTGGGTGGATCAGGGGTTGACGCAGCAGGAAGTCGCTTACGCCAGAGGCTTGGGTGATAGCGCCCTCGAAAGTGTAGAGGAAATCGTTACCTATCCCAGGACACGGGTGGTCGGCCTGGTTGTCGATAAAGTGGACAAAATCATGCACGGCATGGAACTTGGCGCTGCCGGCATGCACAATCAAGTGAGGCAGTGGGCCGGAGGGCCTTTTATGGCACAACTTTTTGACCTACTTCTGAACCATGGATTCCGGGTCTACTTGACTTCGGATCATGGAAATATTGAGGCGAGCGGGTGTGGCAGACCTGAAGAGGGAGCCGCGGCAGACTTGCGCGGAGAGCGTGTACGCGTCTATCCGGATTTCTTGCTGCGAGATCAGATTAAAGAACGGTTTCCAGACGCGCTGGCATGGCCTCCCATTGGGCTTCCTGAGGACTATCTGCCTCTAATCGCCCCTGATCGATCGGCATTTGTTCGTGAGCCCGAGCGGCTTGTATGTCACGGCGGCACATCTATGGAAGAACTCATCGTCCCTTTGGTTCAAATTGAGACCGCAAATCATGCGAATAAGAGGATCGCCAAATGAATGGACGGAAAGCCCAAATCGGTTTCAGCCAGCGTATCCGTCTTGAATGGTTGGAACAGACGGCCAATCTGGTCCTGGCCGGAAACGACAAAAACAACATCAACGATGCACTCCAGAATCTCTTGAAAGACAAAATCTCCATTGGTGGTAAGGCCATCAGGGGCAACAGGGAAAAGGTCATCACCATTTTGTTGAAAATCTGGGTCACCGTACCCCGTGAATTAAGGAAAATGCGGGACGAGGGGTTGGAAATTCTTCAAGGGCTTCTCCTCAAAGACCGAATTGCTGTTCACTGGGGCATGGCAATGTCGGTTTATCCGTTTTGGGGAGCTGTCGCCGCACATACAGGCAGGCTGCTTCGTCTTCAGGACACGGCAGCAGCGACCCACGTGCAGCGACGGGTCAGAGAACAATACGGAGAACGGGAAACCGCAGCGCGTGCTGCCCGCCGGGTACTCCGATCATTCATCGATTGGGGCATACTGAATGAAACGGGTGACAGAGGGGTTTATGGTCAGGGGACTGAGTATGCGGTCGAAGACCCCAGGCTCATTGCCTGGATGGCGGAGGCATCCCTCCGCGCCAGAATCAACGGATCGGCCGCTATGAAAGATCTCCTTGAAAGTCCAAATATCTTCCCGTTTCGTATGGCCCACACTTCGGCTGAACAGGTAGCATCCCTATCACCTCGGCTGGATATCCTTAAGCACGGGCTGGATGATGAGCTGGTGATGCTTTGTGAAAAGTATTGAAAGGCACCCGAAAGGAAATCTTTCAGAGAATAAACCCGGCCCGACTCGGTTTGGGAAGCCTCTTCGAGACACCTCCCTCAAACGCAATGAAGGTCACAGAAAGTCCGTTATTGGAAAAAAGCTCGATTATACGCGATGCCCGCCTGATCAAAGGATGTATAAATGGCTGCCAGACGCCTGTTGGCCAGTTCCGTTGCGGTCTGGGCATCTTCCCGTTCCCGATCGGTCATGCAGCATGAAAAGCAACGATGACAAATATGGGTTTCTCCCAGATAGTCCACGTTGAAATTGGCGGCAAAAAACAGGCGTTTTTCACTGTAGTTGGCAAAGTTTTCAACCCCCGCAAATTTTTCAACGGAAACCTGGACGGCGATTTCATCTCCATCTTTGGCAATATGGACATAATCTTCAAGGATGAGGGTGTTTACAAAATCATCCCGCTTCTTTTCGAACTGCGCCAGCATGTCTTCAAGGGAAAAAAGGTTCTCTTGCAGCGTTATACCAGCCTTTTCAAGCGTTTTGTAATCTCGTTTCAGATAGCGGTTCGCAATCATGACCGCCTGAGATACGTGGGGGCATAAATTATGGGTGCACCCTCGTGAATAGCACTTCCTGAATTCATAGGATTCACCATCAACGGTACCCGAGAAAACAGAAAAAAACAGGAAGGCGCGAAAGGGATTTTTTTCGTGAACCAGATCCACTTCTTTGATTTCAAAGCTGTTGTCAACGGTTATGGCAGCGCCTTTCTGCTTTAGCAATACGAGGTCTGTAATGCTGATAGGCGGGTTGTGAACGATAGGGTCGTCCATCGGGTACCTCCTTTAGAATATGGCGGAACGGACGATAATTCCATTCCAGCGTTAAAATTCGGCCGAGCGGGTCTTCATGCTTTCTTACCACCAGGATATCACCTTGTCGTGGTCATGGTCGAAAACCAAATCGATCAGCTGTCCGTAGTCCGGTTCCCCCTTATAGAGGGGAAATTCCGTCACGTCTTTCCCTTCGGAAAGGATACCTATCAGGGTTTTGGTAACATCATCGGGTTCGGTTTTGTAGATGTGCAGAATTTTCATTTTTCAAGCTCCTAAAAAGGGACGATCAGGTCCATCTCTTTGAGTTTCTGGCCGATTTCTTCCAGGCTGAGATATTGAAAGCCGTGCTTATCCGCGTTGACTTTGTTGTTGGAATAGTATTCGCATTCCATATCTTCAAGCCACTCCAGGTTTTCCTTGTAAGCTTCCGTCATGTCCACTTCGATATCCAGGACGAACATGTACGAATACAAATTTTCCACGGCCAGACCCAGCGTGGATCTTGACCCTTCCCATAGATCTTCTTTTCGGCGAACCAAAAACCCCACATGTTGAACATTTTCCATGTCTAATAACCCCCTCTTTTTAGAAAACGATGTAACGGTCGCTTTCTTCGATCAATTCCCCGTTTCGGGCCTGTGTGGCATAATCCTCTTCGGCAATACCTTGAACCGGCGGCTTAAGGCCGTGACTTTCAAAGCCCACATTACACAGGCTCATTTTGGCCATCCCCTCAAGCTCTCCGAACCTGGGGTCCTGGGTTAACGTTGTTCCCAGATGACTGAAGAAGATGGTCACGTCAACGTCCCCTTTCTTCTGCGCCGCCTTGCAAAATTTGATGAGTTTGTCCAAATGTTGGTCTGAACTAACAAAAACCCCCAATTTTCTTGCCATTTCTTTCTCCTCTAAGATTTGTCGATGTTGAACGAAAAAAGACTTTTAGATGTTACGGATGATCACCTGAATGTCCGGATGAGTTAATCTTCAATGTCGATTATTAAAGCAAAAAACATGCCAGCCAAAATAATTCTTGAAAAACCCGCTCATTTTCCTTTAATGCCATATTTTCCTGGGGCTGTCAAAAAACAAGAAATGGAAAATGATGTTCAACTGCTAACCATCTGAGCTTAACAGGCGTTAACTGTTAAGCTGTTTTGATGGGTTAATGAGCTCAATATGAATGTCATTTGAAATCATAAAATTGTATGGAAAACCCGTCAATGCGGCTATAAGTCCCACGTTTTCATGCCTGCAGATAAAAAGATTGATGAAATGAATTATTGTGGCACGACTATTGCTGGTATAAATCATATATATGGGCACGAGACTTGGCTTAGCCTCCTTAAAATATCGATTGCCCCCTTCCAAACAAGCAGGCTGGTCCCTGAAACGGGGTCAGCCTGTTTTTTTGGGAAGCCCTAAACCTCCTCCGGTGTAAACGCGACCACCTCATCGATGGTGCGGGCATCTCCAAAAATCATGACCAGCCGATCCAGTCCAAGCGCAATACCGGCTGTCTCCGGCATATTGGAAAGGTCTTTTAGAAATTTTTCCGGCATGGGGGAAACGCGCCTTCCCAAAGAGACCCTTTGTTTGAGTTCCTTTTTAAAGCGCCGGCGCTGTTCAAGGGGATCGTTTAATTCTGAAAACCCATTGGCCAGTTCGATCCCTGCTACATATATTTCAAACCGTTCCGCAACAGACGGAGATCCCGGTTTTAATCTCGCCAATGCTGCCAGTGAAGCGGGGTAGTCGTAGAGAAACGTTGGGGTTTTGATCCCCAGATTCGGTTCAATATCGTTTACAATTACCGGGTCAAAATGGTTGTTCAGAAGGGCCTGATCCAGGGGAATGGTTGCAAATCGTTCAAATGCGGTTTCGACCGACAACCTTTCCCAGGGGGTATTCAAATCAATATCCAACCCTCGGCAGTGAAGCCCGGTTCCTCGGCCAAGTTTTTGTGCTAAAAAAAGGAACAGGGCTTCGCACTCATCCATAAGATCGTGGTAATCAATGCCGGTCCGGTACCATTCCAGAAGGGAAAATTCGGGGAGGTGCAGATCTCCCCGTTCCCCTTCTCTGAAACACCTGGCAATTTGAAAAATCCTATGAAAACCTTTGGCCAGAAGACGTTTCATGCACAACTCGGGAGAGGCGTGCAGGTAGCGGTCGCCAACGGGGATGGATTCAATATGGGCTTCAGGGGCGGGGGCGGGAATCAGCTGGGGGGTTTCAATTTCCAGATAATCACGGGAGATGAAAAATTCTCGAACGCTCTGAACAATTCGTGCCCGCAATAACAAAAGGGGTTTGCGGTTTGAAAAAGCCGCCGTTTCATCTTCAAAAGCGCTATTCCTTGACCCGTGTGACATATTCCCCTGTCCGCGTGTCAACGGTGATTTTTCCACCTTCTTCTATAAAGGGTGGAACCCGCAGTTCATAGCCTGTTTCCAGGGTAATCGGTTTGGTATCGCCGGTGACCGAGTCTCCTTTGGCCCATGGGTCGGCCTTGGTTACCGCGAGGTCCACAAAATTGGGCAAAGTAATGCCGATGGGTCGATCTCCGAAAAAAAGAATATCGACCTCCAGGTTATCGATCAGATAATTCTTCGCGTCTCCCACCTGATCTTCTTTCAAGGCGGATTGCTCATAGTTTTCCACGTCCATAAACCAGAATTCATCATCCTGGTTGTAGAGATATTGCATCCGTCTCTCCGAGAGATCCGCGGGTTTAAAGGAATCTCCTGATCGATAGGTGGGATCAATGATGACCCCTGTGATCATGTTCTTCAGTTTGCAGCGGTAAAGGGCCTGGCCCTTTCCCGGTTTGGAAAATTCAAAGACCGTCACCACATAGGGTTCACCGTCAATTTCAATTTTCAACCCTTTCCTGAGGTCGCTTGCGTTGTACATGCTTTTACTTTCTCCTTCTGTTCAATTTATTAAGCTAATGAGCCAATTTCAAAATGTCCAATTTTGTTCGAGATCAAGGAAGGAAAAAATTTTAACCACAGGAATATATAGAATATTTCGAGGATTAAAATTTTAGCCTGACGCAGAGATCGGGCAAAAGGGGGCGTTTTGAAACTGGCTCTAATGCTTGAAGGCGCGCTGCCCGGTAAAGACCATGGAAACCTTCGGGTCCGCCTCATTGCAGGCCTCGATCACTTCAAAATCCCTCATGGAACCGCCTGGCTGAACAATGGCGCTGATGCCTTCCTTAATGGCCACGTCCACACCGTCCCGAAAAGGGAAAAAAGCATCTGACACCATTGAGGCTCCCACAAGGCCCCCTTTTGCCGCCGTTGTGTCCGCATCAATTTCATCTAAGCGATGACGATCCGCTTTTCCTTTTTCCACCTGGAGCGTCAGGTCTTTGTAGGGCAATCCGTACCGTTTGAAGCACAGAGCATCGGCGTATTTGGTGTAAGCCTTGAAAATACCGATCTCCGCTACACCCACCCGGTCCTGTTCGCCGGTTCCGATTCCCACGGTGACACCGTCTTTCACGTAAATGACCGAATTGCTCGTGACGCCCTGCTCCACCTGCCAGCCGAACAGCAGGTCCGCATATTCCTGGCCAGTGGGCTCCCGTTCTATGGTGTAGGTTTTTCCCTGATACTCCGAAACGGCCAAAGTCAGGTCTTTGATGGTGTGTATTTGATTCAGCGGTGATTGCTGCACGATCAAACCGCCGTCAATCAGGCTCTTGAAGTCCACAAATCGTTTCCCGGCAAACTGGGAAAGCCGGTCCATTCCGGGAACGCGAATAATGCGCAGGTTGGACCGCTTTGAGAGGATTTCAACGCTGCCCGCTTCATAATCGGGGGCCGCCACCACTTCCAGATAATTTTCGGAGATCCGTTCCGCCGTCGCCTTGTCCACCGGTTGGTTAAAGAGGGCGCATCCCCCGAAGGCAGCGATCCGGTCCGCCATATCCGCCTTATCATAGGCCTCCACCAATGTGGTGCCATAGGCCACGCCGCAGGGGTTGTTGTGTTTGACAATGACCACAGCCGGCCCCGCATCCAGGTATTTGATAATATTGAGGGCATTGTCCACGTCGGTCAGGTTGATTTTACCGGGATGCTTTCCGCTCTGCACCATGTCTTCTTCTGAAATGGCGGAAACCAGACCGTTTCCGGCTTCAATGAATTGACATCCCGCCAATACCAGGTTCCCCTGAACCAACTCGTAAAGGGCGGCCTCTTGCCCCGGATTTTCACCGTACCGGAGTCCTTTTTCAATGACTTCGCCGCTGTTTGCATCCGGAATCTTCCAGGTTTTTTTACGGTAGGTCAAAACCTGATCTCCGAATGAAATGGTCATTTCTCTTGGAAAGTGGTCATCCATGACGGTTTTGTACATTTTTTTAAGGTCGTCAGCCATCGATTTCTCCTTACGGGTGCCTCATTTTATGGGCTTCGCCTTTTTCGATGTAGGCGTAGGCGTTATGGTTATGGATGGATTCAAAGTTTTCGGATTCCACCGTAAACCAGGTGATATTGGGGTCGTTGCTCAATTTAACGGCAATATCGCGCACGATGTCTTCCACAAACATGGGGTTGCGGTAGGCCTGTTCGGTGACATATTTTTCATCTTCTCTTTTCAGAACGGAAAAAACTTCGCATGAAGCGGATTCCTCCACCAGTTTGATCAAGTCCTCGATCCAGACGAATTTTTTGAACCGAACCTGAAGCCGCACTTCGCCCCGCTGGTTGTGCGCGCCGAAGTCACTGATTTCCTTAGAGCAGGGGCAAAGGGTTGAAATGGGCACATGAATCACCATAACCAGATCGCTGCCGCTGTTCAGGGACCCTTTGAAGGCGCATTGGTATTCCATCAAACCGCTGCTGCCGGTTACCGGGGCCGATTTGTTGATAAAATAGGGGAAGCGCATTTCCATATGGGCGCTTTCCGCGTTTAGGCGATCTTTCATTTCCTGCAGAATTTCAGAGAAATTCTGCAATGATATGCGCCGGCTGTGTTCGTTTAAAATTTCCACAAACCGGCTCATGTGAGTACCTTTATAATAGCGGGGCAGGTTTACGTACATGTTGATTTCCGCCACGGTCTGCTGCTCCCCCATGTCTTTGTCCAGAACCGTAACGGGGTATCGGATGCCCTTGACACCCACCTGGTCGATATCAATATTTCGATCGTCTCTGTGATTTTGTATGTCTTCCATAAACTTCCATTTTCCCATATTTTCAGTAGGTCTGCACTATATGATCTGTTGAATAAAGTCAATAGGGAACCGCGCGAAGTTTAGCGTTGTCGGTAAAACATATCATGGCTTTTCGAAACCTTTCATGGTGTCGCTGATCTTTTTCAAAAGAGGTTTTGCGCCCATTTTAGCGCTCAATTCATGGGCCTGTTCCATGTATGTACGGGCTGTTTTCGGTCGGTTCTTGTGAACAATGAAGGCTTTCACTCTCAAAGCCATGGCCTCATGTTTTTGAGAGCTGTTTTTCCGGGTCATTTTCAGCGCCTGGTTGATAAAATAGAGCGCTTTTTGGTCCTCCCTTTTTTTTGCATAAAGCCCCCCAAGGGCAATCAGCAGTCTTGTCTTATAGCGCCACCCGGCATAGAGATGCCGTTTTCCCTTGATCTGGTTTCGAACATGCACCAATACGTTTTCGGCGTTTCCAAGATCCCCCATTTGAAGATAGTTTTCGCCCACATTGATCTCGGCATTGTGAATGGTTTCGGGATCGCCCGTGGGCAGAGCGAGACGCAGGGCCTCCTGATTCAGTTTCAGGGCTTCTTCCATTTCGCCCTTTTCCGCACGGATCCAACCCAGCGTGTTTAAGAACCTTGGCTTCCAGAACTTCTCGTCGCCTGTTTCCAGTTTTTTCAAACCCGCCTGAAGAATATCCTCTGCCTCTTTCAGCCTTCCCAGGCCACCGTAGATGAGTCCTTTGCGAAAATGGAGCACAATGTGGAAAAAGGGGCTTTTTAAGGTCTCGTTTAATTGCCACAGTTCATCGCTGATCGCCAGCGCTTCACCCAATTCTCCGGTCCAGTTGTAATACTGGATGAGATAAGATAGACACCAGGCCTTTCCTTCAAGACTAATGACATCTTCGCTGAGATCAAGGGCCTGGATCAGAAGGGGTTTGGCCTTTTTCAGGTCCCCCAAAACGGAATATACGAATCCTTCAAAACTGGCGGCTTTCAGCAGAATCTCCTGAAGTCCGTTTTGGTTCGCCAGGTCAATGGCTTTTTCCAGGAACCTGAGGGCGGAGAGCGGCTTGTGCTTGAAAAAGGAAGTCCATCCCAGACGAAACAGGGCTTCTCCCTCGGACTCTCTATCCTTAAGGTGTTTTGCTTCTGCCAGCATTTTCTGAAATGTCGAATAACTCTTGTCTGTTTGGCCCAGACAGAAATGCATTCCCCCTTTCCACTTATAGATTTGAAGCGCCCGTTCCCGAGGATGATCCCATGAGCCTCTTTTTAGAATATCCAGGGCACGGTCAAAACAGATCAGGGCTTCCCCGCAGGCATAGGAGCGCTTGGCATGGTCACCCGCTTCCAGGGTGTACGCAAATGCTTTTTGCCAATCCTGAGCATGGTAATAGTGGTAGGCCAGAAAGCCGGTCTGTTCGGTGAGGTTGTCTCGATACATCTTTTCCATGGCTTTCGCCACCACAAGGTGGTACGCCTTTCGGTTTTTTTTCAACAGTCCCTCATAGGCGATTTCCTGCATCATTTGATGGCGAAAAACATATTTTCCGCCCGAATCGGAGGACAATTCATCGATAATGCCTTCTTCTTTCAGCAAGGTCAGAATCTGCTTGAGGCGGGCCGTATCGCCGGTAAGAAATGCCAGCAGGTCATGGGAAAATTCCGTTCCGATAACGGCGGCCAGCTGCGCAGCCCTTTTCACAGAAGCGGGAAGTGCATCCAGTCGAGCCGACAGAACTCCCCGAATGGTCTGGGGAATCTCCAGCGCATCAACCTCCTGGCGCAACCGGCAGATTTGCGCATCGCAGACCATNAGTTTCTGTCTCTTGATGGTTTCCGCCATCTCGATGAGGAACAGCGGGTTGCCACCGGCATGGGAAACAATGTTCCGGGATATTCTGTCATCCAGGCGGCTGCTTCCCAAAACGGAGTTGAACAGTTGCAACGAGATGCTGTCCTCAAGGGGTTTCAACTGGATAAAATGATCGGGTTTTATGGGACGACAGACGGGTTGCGTGGTTCGCCCCGAGCACACCACCATCAAGGGTCCTTTGATGGGGGATTGGGCAAGAAAAGAGAGAAAATCATGGGTGGTGTCGTCAGCCCACTGCATGTCGTCGAAAAAAAGGATCAGCGGCCTCCGGGTTACAATGGCCCCCAAAAGGTCCCCTATGGCCCTGAACATGCGGCGTTTCTCCCCTTCGAACAACCCGTTGGAAGAATTTTCAGTTCTNTTGACACCCAAGAGTTCAAATATCTTTTCGAGCCTGGGAATCAGGTCCCTTTGTTGAATCCTTGCTCTGATTTTGTTCCTGACGACCTTGAAACTGTCATGTTCGGCAATTTCGAAATAGCGCCTGAGCATTTGGGCTATGGGGTACAGCGCCGTGGTTTCACCATAGGGTCGGCAGCGCCCTTGAAGGCAAAGACTGTTTTCGTTCAAAATTGTATTTTGAAAGGAAGTCAGAAGGCGGGTTTTCCCCACTCCCGCTTCGCCTTCTAACACCGCCATTTGAAATCGGCCCTTCAACATGTTTTTGTAGGCCCGCAGCAGAACGCTCAGCTCTTTTTTCCGGTCAACAAATGGTATTTCCCCGATGTCTGTTTCCCGAGGCCGCGTCATGTCCGATTCTTCCAGAAGAGAGAAGACCGTTACCGGTTCTTTTTTTCCCTTGATGTTGAAATCGCCTTCCTTCCGGAATCGAAAAAAAGGTTTTGCGGCCGATTGTATGACCCGGGACACCAGAATGCCCCCCGGGGCGGCGAGGGCTTCCAGACGGGCTGAGAGGTTGGTGGTATCCCCAATGGCGGTGTAGTCCAGTCTCAGATTATCACCGATAGCCCCCACCACAACGGGTCCCGCATGAATGCCGATGCGCATTTGAAACAGCACCCCGTATTGTTTTTTCACATCACGGGTATACCCTTTCAGTCGATGTTGAACCCGCAGCGATGCGTGGCAAGCCCGGTGGATATGATCCTCATAGGCAACAGGTGCGCCGAATAGCGCCATGACACCGTCTCCCGTATACTGGTTGATGGTGCCGCCTGCGCCGTGGATTTCCTGCCCCAGGATTTCAAAACATCCGTCCATGATGTCGTGAACCTCTTCGGGGTCCAGTGTTTCTGAAATCGTCGTAAAACCGGCCACATCCGCAAAAAATACGGTGACGTGCTTTCGCTCACCCTCCAGGGCAGTGTGGTTGACCAGTACTTTTTCCAGCAGAAAGGGCGGGGTGTAGTCCCTGGGGGAACGATTGGCGTATTCGGGGGGGAGGCGTGCGGATTCGGCGGATAGCGGTTGTCCGCATTTACCGCAGAAATTCATCCCTTCCGGGCTTTCAAATTGACAGTGTGGACATTTCATNCCCCTACTTTGTCATATTTTAAAGCGGTGGCACAATACAAATTGGTTATGGGTTCTCTCCTTTTCCAAGATTTCCGTGGTCAAAAATTAAAGCCCATTCAGGTATTCCTCCAATTTTTCAGCGGAAAGCGCCGTCTCCAGGGGAAGCTGGTCCCCGTTTACATAGACGCTGGTGGCGCTCCGGATCTTGTAGTTCATGGCTTCCATGGAATCATTGGTAAAAATTTTCAGGTCAATGGCATTGCCCATTTTTTCCTTGATTTGTTCGGCCACACCTATGGCCGCCTGGCAGCTCCTTCAGCCGGGATTGCCGCTGTGAAACACCACGACATCAATCATTGCCTTTTTCTCCTTTCAATTTATGGTTTAGAAGCGGCGTTTCATCGGTTTTCTTCTGCATCTCAAGCTGAATCGCCGCCAGATTTCGGTCCCCGGTCAACTGCACATCCACACCCGCGTCGGAAAAGACATAACCGGGGCCCTTTCCTTCAAATCCTTTTGGGGTATAAACCGTATCCACACCTTTTGCAAGGAGCCACTCGCTCACCTTGATCCCTTTCCCTTTTTCTTCACCGGCAAAGGGATTGGCTTCATAGGCTTCCGAGAGCAGGACCCCGTCGCGTTCCCGGACCTTGGCCACATAGAAACAGGGCGCAGTGCCGAAATGCTCGGAGATGGTCTGCCGATCATTCTGAAGGGGAACCGCCACAGTGCGGGTTTCCCGCCTTTGTGGTGCGTAATGAATCAGGATCTGGTCCACATGGGCAACCGCCTTCCGGATATGGTTTTCAATCCGCTGGCTCACCGCATGGGCTTTTTCAAGATCTTCTGCCTTGATGATGATATCGGCTTCGATAAATTTGTATTGGCCTGAATTTCTTCCCCATAATCCATTGATGGAAACCACCCGCGCGTCTTTAAGGATAATGGTTTTCACCTGGTCCAGGGTTTTAAAATCAAGTGAGGCATCCAGCAGTACCCGAAAGGCGTCGGCAAAAATGCCGGCGCCGGCTTTGAACACCAGCAGTACCACTACGACAGCCGCGATGCGGTCCAGCTCCAGGCCAAAGAGTCCTCCTACCAGGCCAGCGAGAATGACACAGGAACTCATCATGTCCGTTCGAATATGCTTGGCGTCCGCAATGAGGCTGGGTGAACCGATGGCATTTCCCTGGCGCAGTTCGTAGCGGGAAAAAGCAAAAGTAATGGCCATGGCCGCCACCAGGCCTCCCATGGCATAGGGAAGGTATTCCCGTTTGAGGGTAACGGGCTCAAAAAAAACGGTTTTGACAATTTCATATCCCGCCAGGAAAATGAAAAGGGAAGTGAGCAGGCTTACGAAATTCTCAACCTTATAAAGTCCGTATGGAAAATTTTTGGATTTTCGTTTGCTGATTTTGATACCGGCCAGGACCGTGATGGAAGAAACGACATCCGTGGCGGAATGGATGGCATCCGCCAACAGCGCCACCGAACCGGAAAGGATGGCTAGCCCCCCTTTCAGAGCCACCAGCAGAACATTGACCCCGATGGAGTAAAACCCTATTTTTTCCTTTTGGGTCATCATGAATCGTCTGATCCTTTTCGGGAAGAACCCAGGCTCTCCAGCAGGGCGAAAGTGCCCAGGTTCGGGTACAGGTGGTCTTTCAGGGCCATTGAAATCCAGCCTTTTTCTTCAGATACCGCAATGACCAGTGCGTCGCTGGCCCGGCTGAGTCCCAGTGCAGCACGATGGCGGGTTGCCAGACCCAACCGGTCTATCTCAGCCGAGTGGGGTGCCATGGGAAGAATTACGCCCGCTTTTTGAATCCGGGCGTCTTTAATGACCACGGCCCCGTCATGGAGGGGGCTTCCGGGATAAAAGAGATTTTCCAGCAACGGCACGCTGATGGGGGCATCAATGTCGGTACCCCCCTGAAGGAGATCATCCAGGCGATCTTCATGGGCCATGACGATGATGGCGCCATGGCGTTTTTCACTCAACCTGGAAAGGGCCAGAATGATCGGCCCCGGTACCTGGATGCCGGGAGAAATAGAGCATTTGAGGTGGGTCTGCAAAAGAACTTTCTCTAACTGGTTGAGTCCTTCGCGGATTTCATAAAGTTTCTGGAGCAGGCTGCTGAGCGCAACACTTTCTTTAAGGCATGGCACGTCGGCCTGGATTCGCAGAATCCGTTCTTTCAGCGCATCCACCTGATCCATAATCTGACGCTCTTCTTTCAGGATGGCGCCGCCATTTGCGGACGGGGTCTCTTTTTTCCTCATGATTTTACCTCCACCTTCCGATGTAAATATTCCCGCGTCCGTTCATAGACCTGGTTAATACGGATAGAACCCTCGGGAAGAGCCTGCCGCAGTTGTTCCAGATATTGTCTCTCTTGCACAATTTGAAAGGTCCGGCGGAAATTTACGTCATAAATCCACCCCATCTGAAGCAGTTTAAAATCGTTTAAGGTTTTGAGATCCCTCATCTGAACAATGTTTCCCTTCGTGAGGGACCGGCAGACCGAATCTGAAATGTCGGGTGTGTTCGGAAGGTTCAATTCAATGGTCGGATTCCGGTCTTTATGCGCATTGCCGTAATAATCGGTCACCACATGCCAGATGTCCACTTTGTCGGCATCTCGCAAAAGTTTCATGAAAAACAGGTCTCGACCGTTTTCATCGGCCGGCAGGGTGGCTTTGTTGTGATACGCTACAGCACGTATGATAACCTTGGCTTTTTCGGGGTCAATGTCTCGAAGCACGTTGTTTTCGTGAATGATTTTGACACCTAAAAGGGCGTGGTTTTCTGATCGCACATCTGAGAAGGTTTTGTATTTTCTGTATTGTTCGAATCGACCGATGTCATGAAGAAGCGCCGCAACCTCCGCCAGCGCAAGGTCGTCTTCAGAAAGTCCCTCATGCCGCCCGATATCCAGGATAGCGTCACAAACGCGCTTAATATGGGCCTGTTTTAGATCCAGGGCCTTTTGAATATCCAAATCCCGGGAAGCAAACTGTGCAATGTAATTTTCCGACCAACGCTTAAGTTTCGGTAGAAGTCTCTCTAAATTCATTCTTAACCTCGTTTGTTTTTTTGTGCAACCCGGCTTTAGGCTGGGGAGAAAGTACCTTACCACATTTTACCGGACAGGCATCAATCAGAATTCTCTTCTCCGAAATTCCTCCATTTGTTATCTTATCAAACCCCAACTACCCCGCCGGCTTATGCGCCACTCTAACTTTGGGCAGAATAACTTTGAACGCCGAGCCTTTACCCAGCGCACTCTTCACATGAACCTGGCCACCGTGGGCCTCCACTATGGCTTTGACCGTAGCAAGTCCAAGGCCAAAGCCCTCCCGTTTCTCCGCGCCCTTTCCACGATTAAAGGTCTCAAAGATAAACGGAAGGTCCTCAGGATCAATACCTACCCCCTCGTCCTTTATCTTGACGACGAAATCTTTTTCTGTTTGATCCGTTGACAGGGTAATGGTGTCCTCGCGCTTCGAGAACTTCAAGGCATTATCCAGCAAATTGGTAAAGACCCGTCGCAGGCGATTGGCATCAGCCTCGATAATCGGTAATTCCGCTTCATTCTCAAGTTTCAAATTGATTCCGGCCTGTTTTGCCTTCACCTGATAGGCATCAAAGAGCTCCATCAACTCCTTATCCAAAGAAGTGGGACTGAACTCCAACTTCAACTTGCCTGTCTGCAGACGGGAGAACTCAAGGAAATCATTGACGAGAAACGACAACCTTCCGGTTTCATTTTTCATAACGTCCAGATACTTTATTATTTTCTCCTCATCGAGACTGGACCTCTTTTTTATGAGTCTGAGAACAAATCCCCCGATAATGGTCAGAGAAGACTTTATGTCATGGGCGAACATTGAAATCAGGTTGGCTTTTTCCCGTTCCAGCGCCTTTAAACGGGAGATATCCTGAAAGGCCTCCAGGCCCCCTAAAAGCCGGCCTTCATCATCGAAAAGACCCGCCGTATTCATCTGGACCGGAATGGTTTTCCCTGATCGCTCAGTAATGGTCGTATCTACTCTGACAACCGTCTGTCGTTTTTTGATGACCGCCCTCAATGGACAATTGATCTTACACATCCCTCCCTGTAGAATTTCCCCGCAGTAATGGCCCACCGCATCCTTCTCTGAATACCCTGTGAGCTGCTCGGCCCAGTGATTAAAACCGGTAATCTTGAATTCGGAGTTTACCGTCACGATGGCAATGGGAAGGCTGTTCATCAAAAATCGGTGGAAATTCAAGTCATGCCCGTTGCTGCTTATTTCTTCAACTTGCGGCGGACCTTTGTCAATTTTGGCTGCCATAAGATATCCCTCCGTATTCAACAATTTGTTTGCACTTCACGAATTCCTCCGATGCTCTCTTATGGCACGCCGCCATTACTGTTTTCGGGTTCGGTTTATTCTTATTCATCCTTCCGGAACACATAATTTTCCATGTCCTACCGCTTGAATGGTTTTAATGAACACGATCAAAATGATGAGAATGGTTAGGCCCATGAAATTTGATGGCGTACACAATGTTCAAGACGACAAACCATGCACAGACCAGGTACAGGAGGGTCACACCCCAGTTGACGCTGAAATGGAGCACGTGGGCCATTTTCAGCAAAACGATGGAAAGCCCCGCAAGTCCCATCACCGACGCAAACAGGGTGATGGGAAAATATTTTAAACGATTCGATTGCGTTGGTTCCATAATTTTTTAAGCCTCTTTCAGGATTTCAGCCTGGTCCAGGAGCAGCGATTTGAACCGGTCCAGGGAGACGGGATACCCCTGCATGGGGATCCCCATCCAGTCGCAGTATTCCAGAAATTCTTCCGGTTTTTCCGCCATAAATTTATCCATATAACCGATGCCGTCCAGAACAATGGCGCCCCCTGAGTGCTTGGGGAAATTCTCGTTGGCGATGCCCTTGTCCCATCCTTCAAACACCTGGTAGCGGTATTCCAGCCAGCCCGGCGTCATCCACCAGACCTTTTCGCCACCGGCCAGTTCCTGTGCGATCTGGTCACGGGTCGCTTCGTCGGCAATCATGTCCATGCAGTGGGTGGCCTGCACGCGTCCGATACCGAAGCCCTGTTCTTCAATAAGCTTCTGCATGGTGCGGGTGGGTTCGTCCACGTTCACATAACAGAATTTGCCCCCGTAGATCACGATGACCTTGTCCACCTTTTCTTTGGCCATCTTGATGCGGGATACCAGCTGATTTTCCAGTTCATGGCAGTTCTGGTGTAGCCCCGGTTTGGTGTAAAAGATTTTGTGAGCGTCTAGAAATCCTTCCTGCTTGAGATGGCTCAGTTCGAGATTTAACGTGCCGCAGGAAACAATGGCGATATCTGAAAATGAAATTTTTTCCATTATACAATTCCTCTATTGGGTTCGATGGAAGCCCCTCTGGCCGGTCTCAAACAGCACCCGATGAAAGCGCTGTTCTAGTGACGGTGCAGGCATCCCTGTAGATATTGTCTGCGATAGAAGACGTCGCTTGCGGCTCTGGTTCGTCATTTTCCATTGAGACCGGGTTCCGCCAGAAAGGGACGTCCCATGAGGCCAGATCGGCAAGCCCGTCATGGAGGATTTTTGCCAGCGTTTCCTTTCTGCCCATCCGTCCTGCGACAATCAATGGCAGGGACGTGTGCTTCCGAATCCAGGAGAGCACCTCTATCTGGGGTTTATCCGGAAGACTCCCATGGAGAAAATACCAGGATGGACTGAAGCAGGCGCTTCCCATGCCCACGTGAAGGGCGCTGATGTGAACTTCTTCAGCCAGCCTTAGCAAAGGCAGCAGATCCGTCTGGCCCATGCCCAATTCCGGATTCATTTTACAGCCGGAAATCCGGATGATCAACGGAAGCTCGGGTGCCCCCAGGCGAACGGCTGACAAAACCTCTCGGGCAAAAAGCAACCGATCCTCACCATAGGGATCATCACGGTGGTTGGTCTTGCCGTTCAAGAATTGAGATATGAGGTAACCGTGTCCGCATTGAATTTCAATCAGGTCAAAACCGGCTTCCACGCCTTTTTTTGCCGCATCTCGATAAGCAAAGACAATGTTTCTGATGTCCTCCGCACCGAGAGGTGCGGCTTCCTGTCCGGAGATGGGGCATGACAATACAGAGGGTGCCCTCGGACTTCCTCCAATAACCGCGGGATTGGCCGCCGCCCCCGCATGGTTTAAGTGAAGGCAGGCAAATCGGCCTTCTTGGTGAATGACATTCACAATCTTTTTCAGTTCCAAAGCACTTTCCGGATAATGGATGGAGGGTTGATTGGCGTGTTCCATACCATCGGAGGTGACCGCTACCGATTCGATAATCACCAATCCCGGACCGTTGTGAGCAATTTGGCGGTAAAACGCCAATTGCCGGTCGTTGACGGTTCCATTGCGGTTGCCATACCTTAGGATTACGGGTGGAAATACAAATCTATTTTTAAGGGTAAGATTGCCGAGCATAAATTCCTGGTACATCTGTTCCATAAGTCTTCTCCTGATTTTTTTGTGGGAGGCCTTAAAGGAGCTTGTCCATGGCATCTGAAAGGGCGTTTTCGGGTTGGACCCCGACAAACCTTTGAATTTCCTTGTTGTTCTTAAAAATGATCATGGTCGGAACGCTCTGTATTCCCAAGGTGGCGGCAATGTCCTGATTTTCATCCACATTCATCGCCGAAATTGTCGCCTTGCCCTCATATTGAATTGAGAGCCGTTCCAAAATAGGCTCCTGAGTGCGGCAGGGGGCGCACCAGGGAGCATTGAAATCCAACAGTGTGAGACCACTTTCAATGGCCTTTTCATATTCCTTTTTTGATTGCAGTTTTTTGAGTGCCATACCTTGTCTCCTTTTTTGATTGATGGTTTATAACTTGAGAGTCCAAAGTTCTCATAACCGGTTGAAATAATTAGAACCACTTACTCGTTGTCGTCATTCCGGCGAAAGCCGGAATCCAGTGTTTTAT
>JGI11705J14877_10000856_pt1 | contig 18339 bp, 29 predicted proteins | sample Etolaghawater15m_FD_14877 | JGI IMG/M metagenome (IMG submission 14877)
GGCCAGCATCACGCTGGCCGGGCTGTTCATCTGGGGCTTTCTGACAGGCCCTGACGGTTGGGGCTGGCAGCTTTTCGCAAAGCTGGCTGGCATAGAATAGGAGGTGAAGACATGCACATGATTAACCAAAGCCAACGACGGGCCTTTGTTGAGGTACTGCAAGCAGCCAGTGACATGCTGGACTTGATGGACGAGGCACCGCCTGACGTGTGGGACAAGGAATGGCGGGCCGCAGTCCGGGACAGCATCGACCGGGTGGGCTGGCTCATCAAAAGCCACAACATCTACATCAGCAGCAAGGAGGACTAGACATGTTCATAATCGTGACAACGATGGCGTTCAAGCGCAGCTATGGCGAACCAAACTACCAAGACGACTACGAGCTGGCAGACACCATAGAGGAAGCGCAAGCCATCATAGAGAGGAAGCAAAAGAACAGCTATGTTCCGGGCGAATATAGCCTAGATAACTGGGCCATTGCCGAGGTGGTGGACGCATCAGAGCCGCACTGGATTGAGAAGAAGGAAATCTGGGGGTCGGACAAGTGACGGCGCAGGATTTGAAACACCGCAGAGAAATGCTTGGCTATACGCAGCAGAGCTTTGCCGAACGACTAGGCTTGGCTAGGCGTACCGTCCAGTATTACGAAAGCGGAGAACATGACATCCCGCGCACTGTAGAACTGGCGTTGCAAGCGTTGGAACTGGAACAAAAATAAATCTAAAAAATCTCTGGCAATGTCATTGCTTAAGCAATGTCATTGCTGGAGCAGTACTGCATCAGCAATGACTAGGCCATGCCTTTTATAGAAATAGATTTGTTTTGCTTCTGTGACAGCAATGACACTGCGACAGCAATGACACGGCAGTTACATGTCTGCCGCGTGACAATGAGGAACTCAAATATCACATTTTTAACCGTCTGTAAAGAGGAGGCACAGACATGGAAACCCAGACAAAGAAACAGCCAGACCGGGAAGACTTCACGTGGACACAGGCCCGCAACATCGCTGGGCATGAGGCCATTGTCGCCAAGTTTAAGCGAGGCTGTGCGGCAGATGACTTGCCGGAGAACTACCTAGCCAAGTTTGATGAATACTTTGTGGTGTACAACACTAAGAGCAACCAGCCCGGCATCTCATCAAAAATCAGCACATTAAAACCATATGTGCCGAAAGTCGGAGGGCTGACGGAGGCCCACAACATAGGGCGGCATGAGCCGGACATATTCTATAAGCTGCTGGCAAAGAAAAACTATGGCGGCATGGTCGGTGACACATACAGCACACCATGCGACTTGCTGTTCGTCAGGACGGAACACAAGCAGCTATACCAGACTGTCCACAAGCTACGCATGTATGTCGATGATGACTACTACAACCGTGTCGAAGCCATCTGCAAGCCCAGAGGTGAAAGTCCTGGTCGCATAGGGCTGCGGCTGATGTTCCTAAAAGAAATCTCGGAAGGCATGGAGGTGGATTACCTGTTTGAAGGAACCCGCGCCAAGCCAATACGAGTCAACAAGGCGGCATACGAAGCGTCAAAGCGTAGGCAGGAACGACTAAAGCAAGCCACCTTGCGCGGGCTAAGGCCGCATCACTTCCATGCGAAATATTCCTTGCTGAGAAAGATGGAGATAGAGACGGGCGAGAAGCACCACCTCGACCACTACTACCCGCTATTCGGGCGTGATGATTGCGTATGTGGCCTAAACGTGCCGTGGAACCTGCAAGTGATTACCGCAGAAGAAAACCTAGCCAAAAGCAACAAGATGCCGGAAGAGTTTTACGGGCCGGACCACACACCGCCGACATGGGAAGGGGGCGATTAGCAATATGCCCACCCTTTATGCTAGGCTGGCAGAGAAAGGAGCGTTGACATGTTCAAGACGCTCGTACTGGTGTGTGTGATAGGGCAGCCCAATAACTGCGCCCTCTTTGAAGACACCACAGGCTTGAAAAAGACAGAGGCAGAGTGTTACGCACGGGGCGTGGAGATGGCTTCCGCAGTCATCCCGCTGTTCCCCGTGCCGATGCAAGCCCACTTCAAGTGCGAGAAGCTGAACGGAGCTTAGGCCGCTTGTTCACGCCCTTCTTGCGCTTGTTCCAGAACGGCTGCTGCGCTGCCGTAGGCTTTACCTTGCGCTGGTAACGGCCAGGCGGTGTCGGCGGTATGTCAGGCGGGGCCGTGACCGTTGACAATAGGTTGCGGAACTCTTCCATGCTCATTTGTGCGGCGGTCTTCATCTGTCAATCCCTCCCTGACAATCATGCACCACGTCTCAAAGCTAATCGTGGCGGTGTCGGCCTTGCCCCAAAAATCAGGGTTGATAGCCGACAGAAAAACCACACAGCGGATAGGCTGGCGGTCGAACTTGTAGATGAGAACAGGCTCACACATGGCAGCATCAGCCGCCTTGGTCACCTGTTGCCACCATTCTTCTCTATAGCTATGGCCCGAAGCGTAGCGTTTGCACTCAATGACCCAGCCCGGCACACCAATCAGGTCACCCCGGTCACCGCTCCTGTATTGCTCTAGGTCTCGTTTCGCCTCGAAGCCGAGCGAGTCGTAGCACATGCGGGCCACATCGCGTTCAAACTGTGCGCCCTTTGCGCGTCCATTAGTCATGTCTCTGCTCCATAACACATATCCCTTGGCCCCATGCCAGCCGTGTAGCGGAGAAACAAACCAGTCTTGCGGCACATCGTCATCACAATGTGCATACCGACAGACAATCAATCGCTGGCCTCAGAGTCATACTCAACTTCAAAATAGGGCATCACCTTGCCCTCGCCTCCACATACACCGCACTCCCATGAGTAGCTGCGGGTGATGTCAAACCCTATTTCCCCATGCTCATACAAGTCAATAGGAATCACGCCTTTGCCCTCGCACTTGGCGCAGTCGAACAATTCATCCGAATCAAAAACAATAAACATAGTTGACACCTGTGTTGATGATGGTTAGAACGGGGATATGGAGGGTGTTATGCAAAAAGAAATTCCTGATTACAGCCTGTTCTTTGGGCGGCAGCACGTCAGCGCATCCGGCGCAACGCAGCCGATTGATGAGCATGTGTTGAAGCTGTACCTACGCAAAGAACACAAGATGAACTTCCCCTTTGCTGCGCGGCCTCGTGCTGGCCAGATAGTACAAAGCATAGCCGACATGGCACTGGGCGTCCATGAGTACAGCCCCATCTACGGGCGTAAAGAGCCTATGGATTTGGACGAGGCCATTAGCCGTGGCATGACAAAGTTTGAATTTTACAAGCCGCGTGACTGGGACGGAGGCAAGGATGCAGAGGAATACCACCACTTCAAAGAAGTCATCCCGCAGATGGCGAGATACGCTGTTGAAGGCATCAAGGTATTCTATGAAGGCGTTGACTTCGAGGGCGAGTACCAGCGGTTCTACAACGAGGAAAAGCTGGATGTCCCCGTCATCCTGTTCCAAGACTTCACGGGTGCTGGCAGACAGATTGACCTGAAGTGCAGTCTGCCGCTGCGGAACCCGCCCAAGAAGGATGGCACCCGCACTTGGCGCAACCCCAAGCCCAAGACAGAACCCACTCCCCAGCAAATCATGCAACAGGCGGTCTACAACAAGGCCACAGGCGATGCGCCCGGACTGTTGTTTGTGACGCCAGCGGGATACAACATCGTTACCGCCGAGAACTGTGACGCACTGAGGCCGGAGGCTCTCGAAGCCACCTACCAAGACGTAGTGCGCCGCTGGGTGGTGCAACAGAACTTGCTCAAAGCTGCAAACCAGAATTGGGCAACCCTGTTTGGCCTGGTCCAGCCGGACTTTGGTCAAATCGCGGGGCGACACGGCCCTGAAATCCTGAAAATAGCTAGAGAAACATGGAGGTTTTAGCTATGACACTCAAAATCCAAACTAACATTCCTGTACCTGCTCGTGGACATGGCCGTGGCCGTGAGATGAGCGTTGAAAGCCAGATTGCTTTGAAGATGAAGCCCGGTGACAGCGTGCTTTGCCCTAATGAAGTCATCTATAGGCGTGTCATCAAGACACTCTGGAAGAACAACCGCCCGTATGCCTCGCGGCGCTCGCCTGAGGGCTTCCGTGTCTGGCGCATTGACGGGCGCACATTGCCCAAAGCAGCCAATGCCTGACGTTGGCGAACTACAGCAGCAGCTTGACCGTCTTGAGAAGCGGATGGCCGAGTTGCAGACAGAGATGAGTGACATGAAGGCGGCTTGGACTGTCTTCATGCACCTCATGGCCGACCACTTGCACAATAGAAAGGTAACAGATGAGGAATGACACGGCTAGTTTGTTGCAAGTCTTGTCCGCAGCGGAGCAGCATCTCGACTACATGAGAAGAAGCCTCGCATCAGAGACTGGCAGATACACTGTAGGTGAACACGACCAGCTTTACCGCGACATACAACGTGTCTGGGATTTTGCTGGGGAAATGGAGAAACAAAAATGAGCAAGATGATTGACGCGATGGGCCTTGTGTCTGAGTTGCACAAGACCCACGGCATAGCGCAACGAGGGGGCAAGAAATATACCCAAGTTGTGCATCGCATGGAGGCGTTCAGGACCGTGTTCGGGTTGGACTGCGGCGTGGACACTGACATTCTTGTTGATGATGGGCAACGTGTGGTTGTAAAAGCCGTTATTACAGACAATAATGGTCTCATCGTCGGCTCAGGGATGGCTGAGGAAATCAGGGGCCAAGGCAACGTCAACAAGACAAGCGCCTTGGAGAACTGTGAAACCTCGGCCATTGGCAGGGCGCTGGCAAGCATCGGTCTGTCCGGTGGTGAATACGCCAGTGCTAATGAAATGGAGGCTGTGCCACGCAAGCAGCAGAACTTGGAGGAATCCAGTTCGGGCGGCGACTCCGGTGGGAACCCTCCATCCCCTGTTGAGACGCCGCCCGATGCCTACGACGAATCTGACCGTCAGTTGTACATTCAGATGAAGTCCAGGTTGGAGAAAATTCAGATGGTTGGTGGTGTTCACAACTTGTTTGCTGAGAACAAGCATCAAATCATGGCGGTCAAGAAGCGTAATCCTGAACGTGCTAAGGCGCTTTTTGAACTCTTTGAAAAGCACGAACAGAGCCTTGGAGGTTAATCATGGCTAGACAATGGAAACCAATCACGCAGTTCCGGGCGTGGCCCAACGACAAGGGTGCCGCCAAGTACGGCAACAGCAAGTGGACGCCGTACAAGGACGGCGCACCGGCTGACGTGCATCTGCGTCATGATGTGCAGTATTCTGTGCGCGTGTACGAGAATGACGACGGCAGCATCACGCTGAAAGTCGAGCAGCCAGTAGAGTACACTGGAACCGACAGCGTGGCTGATGACGTGTCGCAGGGTGGCATGAGGCAAGTTGCCGAAGCCATTGGAGTGCAGGAAACTGTGCGTAAGTCGAAGATGTCTCTGGATGATGACATCCCATTCTAAATCAGTCTTGGTAGTGCCTCGGCCAGACGGGTTGCTGGTAAGCATCGACGGCGTGTCCCACTACAGGGATATGAACTCGACGCAGCTTCTCTGGATGGCCGAGCGCTTCCTCAAAGCCGGATTGGAGGCCCAACGTGAAGAAAAGAGGGCCGAGAACCAAGAAGAAAGACACGAGAAAGGTTAGCTGTGCTTTCTGCGGCAAGGAACATTATGTCATGGATGGAACGTGGATTGCGAATGGCAACAGACATATCCTATGCCATGACTTGCAAGGAGGGTGTAGTGCAAAGATGCGANGAGTGCGGTCAGGTGATACTTGAAAAAGGCATACCAATACCCGGTGCAAAGCGGGACAAGTGGAATATCCTGGACCAGATGGAGGTCGGGGACTGCCTAGCTGCGACCACAGAAGCGGACTACGAGAAGGTGCGCGGGGCTATGTACCACAGAGGTATGAAGTACCGTTCACGCAAGGAGCCTAACGGTACAGGATACAGAATCTGGAGGATAGCATAAAGTTATGCGGGTGGCCTCTTAGTACAGTTGTAGAGGTCTCCCGCACTAGGATAAAGGGGCAAGCCACAATGAAACTTGAGGTTGCGGACTACATTGAGTTGGAAGACGGCGGTGCTGTTGTTGTTCTCGAGATGGATGAAGAGACACGCACGGGCTTAATCTCAGAGGCGATACAGCGCATAATCCTTGAGGCATTGGAGAGTATGACAGACAAAACTCAAGACGACACAGTTTCTCCCTAGCGAAAGCGGCAAAAGATGCCGGGGGCATCGCCGCCTAGCCACTAAGCCCCGCTTCGGCGGGGTTCTTTTTTGCGGGAGTAACTACCCTTGCCCTTCTTGGGTTTCACCACGCGAGGCTTGAACAGCTTGCTTGTCAGGCTGCGGGCTTGCGGGTTGCGCGGTTTCATTTCTTGGACTTTTTGGCCTTGTTCCGCTTTGAGATAGCTGCTGCCTTCTTCTTTGCGTCAGCCTTGCTGCTTGCACCCCATGCCCTGAGAGACAACAGGAGCCTGGTAGGTTTGCCCTTCGCATCACGCTCCGGCCCTCTCATGCCACCCATTCGTGCAAGGAAACTGGCACGGCGCGGGTTGTCGCCAGATTTGACAGGGCGCTTGAGGTTCATGCCCTGCTTCTTGGCGGAAGCCCTGCCCTTGGCGTTCAAGCCACCCTTCGGGTTCTTGCCTTCCTTGCGCTGCCATGCCGGAGTCTTGGCCATTACTTCTTCTTCTTCATCTTGGTGGCCTTCTTCAGGTCAGCACCAGTGATTTTCTTGCGAGGCTTGGCCATAGCTGCCAGCTTCTTTTGCTTCGGGGAATATTTGGAATAAGGCATGTAAGACTCCACACTAAACATTGCGCATACGCTCGACGAGCCTGTCAGCCCGTGCCGTCACTTGGTTATACCACAAACTGTCCTGCATCTCATCCGCAGCCCTGTGCCAGTCCCTGTCGTCAATCGCAGCCTTCATGTTGCGGAAGCGGGACAGGCGAGGAAGTCCCATATTGAACAGCATGTTGGCGATGATTAGCTGCACCTCTTCCGGCAACTCAGCAAAGTCTGGATACAGCTTCTCACAGTCCTGTAGCGTGACGGTGATGTCCGCCTCGAACGCCTCCCGTACCCGCTCGTCGCTAACGCTAGTGCCAACTGGCTCACCATGCTCAGGGTCTTTCTTGGTAATCATGTGGCCTATGCCAAAGGTGGGATGCCCAGCCGGGCAGATGTAAATCTCGTTGACGCAGCCCTCGTCTTCCTTGAGGTCGTCAGCCAGCTTGATTAGGTTCATCGTGTCTTCCTGTAGCGCTTCGTCTTCTGCGCGATTCGTTTTGGTTGCTTGCTAACTTGCTTTCCGGCTCTAGTAGCCTTCCTCTTTGCTCTCGTGGTCGCCGCATATTCTTGGGCAGAGAGGGCTTTAATGGCTCTGGACGGTAGGTAGCGTTCCCCGGTTGCTTTCGGACCCTGCGTGGACGGCTTGCCACTCTTGGTTCTCCATTTCTGCTTTGTCCAATCCTTGAGGCTGCGTTGTGGTTTCTTGAGTGCCATTAGTTCTTATAGCCGCCCCCTGCCGCCTTGTACTGCTTGGCCAGCATCTGCGCCTTGCGGGCAGACCACTGACCAGGCTTGCCGCCTTTGCCGCCAGCTTTGATTTTGGAGAAAAGTCTTTTGCGCATAGTGGGCTTAGTATAGTTACCAGCCTCGTTCACGCGGGACTTTGTCTTGGTGGGTTTGCGGGCCATCACTTCTTCCTGAACTTGTCCAAGCCCTTGATGCCAAGGGCAGCACTGCACACCAAGAATACCAAATATTGGTACCAGTCGGGTAGTTCATTCAGCCTGTCAAAGCCGTTCTGCACCACGTCCTCCATGCCAGGGATGAACACCAGCACGACAGGGATAAGCACAATCACGGTGACGATTTCGTCTTTGAAGGAAGACTGNGTGGACTGCGCCATGATGAGTTCCCACTTGGAATCATGNGTGGCTGCTGTCTTCATCACCTCGGCCTCAGCCTCGGCTTTGGCNTTTGCGACGGCNCCCTTTGCCTTGGTCTGCTCAACCTTGCTTTCAAGCCAGCTACCGGCCAGCCCTGCTATTGGGCCTATAAGTGCCTGAATCATCTCTTCTCACTCCCAAGCCAAACAGCAAACGCNCCCGTCATCGCGCCGCTGACGACACTGACCATAGCGCTCTGCTGTGTTGTGATGTCTTCGAGGGACATGCCCCACTCAATGACGCGGATATACATGATGGTCATGACAAACATCATAAACCGTGGCAGCAGCTTCCATTCGAGAACCTGTTGTGCGCTCATCAAAGCCTCCCCTGCTCGTGAAGAATAATAAGAACCAGCCCGCTGACAACAGCNAGGCATCCGACAACAAACGCGGCGATGATTGCGCCGTCCATAATCTTCCTGCGCTTAACTGCGGCAGCAACGGCAGCCTCCCGCCTGGCCACCCGTGCCTTGGCCTGAAACTTCTGCCAGTCATGCCAGAGACCGGGCCGACCCGCGTAAATCATAATGGTTTTGAGTTCTTCTTCTTGCTGCTTTAGCTGCTCAAGAGCCATAAACTCTTCGAGGTCCGAGCCACCGCCCTTCTTCTGCGCTTTGTGCTGTAGCTTCTCCTTGGCACCTACAAACTCAGCGACGGCATTACCAGCGGCGGCAATCTCCTTGCCATTCTGGACAGCTTGCTTGATGACGGCAAAGGCAGCATTGGCGGCGGCAAGTTCAGCAAGCATCAATATATCCTTACGTTGTCTTCCCTGACCAGGACGGGCAGACAGTAGCTAGTAATGTTTCCTCCTTGCTTATGCAGACGCTGTGCGAAATACACACAATCATCCACATTCCAAAAGTGCATGTCTCTGCTTTTAGGTTTGCCGTCTAGGAAGACGTGCAACAGGAACACATGCACCAACTCCATCAGACAATGCCGAAAGCCTCCACAATCAAGGCAATGGCAATAGCCACAAGCACGGCCTCCATTCGCCACATACGCTTCTCAAGCCCATCCAGCTTTGAGTGGACAAGCTCACGAAACATGGAACACTCACGCTCATGCGCCTCAAGCTGTGCCTGTGTGTCCATCAGTCAGCCTCCGGCCAGTCAGCTATGGGTGCGTTGCCTGTTGGATTACCATTAGCATCTACCGGCACATCGAACAACGCCACAAAGGCCGCGTGGTCAGCCGCTGCGTCGATGGCAGATTCGATGGTGTTGCTGGCTGTGCGTACTGCNGCNCNNNATGTCAGGGTNGCCGCATCCACCGAATAGCCTGAAACCTCTGACGCCTTGATGACCATCCAGTCGGTCGGGGCCAGCAAGCCACCGGCCTGTCTTTTGACTGTGGCCTTCCACACGCTCTTGAGGCCCAGCGTCACAACCTGATTGCCGTCAATGTCCAGCAGCGGGTCGCCGTTCTCGTCAACCTCATTCACATCGGCCAGCGCCTTCGGGGTGCTTGCGTCCCACCAGAAGCGATTGTCATAGGATGCTGGCGGGGCAACCCACACAAGGCCAGCCGCAGTCTTGTCTGCGTCAGACCAGTTGCCCCACGTTTGTGGGTGGGTGATGCCGTTGTCATCCTGCCAGCTTCTGCCAGCGCGGATAGTTTTGCCGTTATATTGCCACATCTCTATCTCCTATCTGGCGTTGGCGTATTTGAATGGCTGTTCAGCGAAGGCGAGGTAAACATAGGTTGCACCGCTTACATTAAATTGGTTTGGTGCATCTCGTAACTTGATGCCGTTGCTTACGAAATCTAATTCTATTGTGCTGTTGTTTGCAATTTCTGCATCGCTTGCATTTGCATACAGCATACTGTCGTTCACATTTGTTGGCTCTCTTGCTGCATCAAACATAGACCAGTTGCTTGTAGAATCTGTTCTCTTAAACATAACAAAAGCGGGGCGGAATCCGGTGTATAAAAACGGGCCGTCAGTAGAGCCGTTCCCAACATGACTGCCAGCCTTCACCATACCGTCAATGTCGGCAAAGCAGTAGGCGACTAGAGAATTTCCAGAACCACTAACAGCCGCATCGTTTGCAATAGAAAAAACCGACGCGGTTGGCTCAGTGTTACTCCATACTGCGCTGCTTGTTACCGCTGCACCAGTTGCGTTCAAATTTAGATACTTTGTGGCTGTCAACCCACTGTGGTAAACGCGCCAACTCTCAGCAGCCGAACGGTTTTTGACAATTATCATAGATGGCGCTTTGCCCAGACCGTGACCGATTGTGCCGCCGCTTGCTCCCGGCCCGGTATAGGTCAGTACACTAAACCCACTCTCAGGGCTGGCCGACACGCTGCTGGTTATGCTGCCATCGGTATTGCTGACTGCCGTGCCGCCAGCTTTCCAATTCCACGCTACATAGGTGCCACCAGATTGATTTAAAGCCGTGCCGGTCCCTAAAGCGAAGCCGTCACTTTCGAAAGCTGTCAGCCGTGTCGTTGTTGTGCTTTCGGCGCTTGTGCTGTCACTGTTCAGGTGTTTCCCTGAACCGCGGATAACGTCATAAATATTATGGGCGAAGGAACTACTGCGCCTTTTAATCCAAACCCAGTCTGGCTGGAACCCGACCCCTGTGATTGAACGCACTGTTTCGTTGCCGGTATACAGCACCGTGTTAAAGTAATCTGTCGGCGCTTCATCCGCTGCCGGGTCGATGCCGGGGTCGGGCAAATCGACCGCTGCGAAAGCTGTATACCCTGACGGCGGTGTTGTCTCCCAGTCGTCGGGGTGGTCGTGCATCGTAATCTTTGCTGGTGTACCAGCGTGGATGCCGCCAGCCCCTACCGTCAGCGGGGTGTTCGCTGTGAAGGTAAAGTGCGGGTTTGTGCCAGCAGAAATGTCTGGGGTGCCGTTGACCGTCTGCACAGTGCCTTCATGCGAGAACCAGCCCTTGCCAGCATCATAATCAATGTAAACGCCAATGCGCTGGCCCACCGTTGTGAATTTAGTTGGCGCACCCTGACTAACACCATCGTCATAAATCGCAGACGCGGCAGTTGAACCGCCACCGTTGTATGCCGCCGCCAGTTTGCTGTTCCCGCCGCCGCCAATCGTGTCAATGTCTGCGTCTGCCTCAAACACACAAATAGCCTGACCGTCACCGCTATCCCCGGAATAGGCTGTATCAAGCTCAAACTCACAATATGCCTGACCTTGACTGCGGAAGATGGTTGAGGGGCAGCAGGAGAACCCTGTGCTTCCAGACGTGAAGTTTATGGTCTTGTTGCCGTCTGTCAGCGCAGTGCTATATCTCAGGTCTTTCGACAAGCCGTTGAACGTAATCCTGTTGTCCGTGGGGCTGTCCGGCATCTGGTCAGTCGCAGCCAGATTGTTCGCCGTGAAGTCGTGACCGTTGCCGCTGGTGTCATCGCCCAGTGACGCGCTGTCCTGAAACGCCAGCTTGAAACCGTTGGTGCCGTAGCTGCCGGTGTAATCAATCGGCACCCAGATGCCAGCCTTTGTCTCGCCAAAGCTGGATGCGTCTGCTGCTATGCCGTCAAGATAATACATATCAGCGACATAACCGTCGAAATAGTTACTGCCGCCATAAAGGCGGCCTATATACTGGTTCAAACCGCCAGTGTATATGTTCGCATTGGCGTTTAAAGATGGATAGCTTTCGGTTGAAAAGTCAGTCTGTCTTTCGCCATTGACGTACAGCTTTATTCTGTCTCCAGATGTGGCGTCAGTGCTATCCACTGTCAGAACAATGTGATACCACGCAGAAACGTCGCGAAATTGTGCGCTGGTTATAAGCCTGTCGGCACCAAACAAAAACACCCTTATGGTGTCGCTGTTAAAGATTATAGGCACATCTTGCTGGAAGCTAATAAAGTCCATTCGAGAGCCGATGTTGGCTCTTTTTATCCAGAAAGAATAAGTGAATGTCTGTTGATTTCCGGCGCTTCCCCACAGCTTTGACAGATAGGCGCTGTCATTGTCATTGAACCGCACCGACTGGTCTATCTCATAGGGATAGAACCCGCCGCTGGCGTACATCCATTGACTAGAACCAAATGGGCCGGACATGATGCCCCCTATGCAAAAGCAAGCTGCGGCGTGCCAAGCAGGATGCGGCCTGATGCGGCCACAACATACGGCACAATGTCGGTGGTGCTGTCTGCCGTGGATAGCGTCAGGCCAGCACCGCCAGCCGTCTCATAGTCGGTGCCTAGCGATACAGTGCGGCCACCAGTCCCGTCCTGAATGAACACGATGAAGCCGGACTGCCCAACCTGCTCGGTTGTCGGGTTAGCCAGTGTGACATTGCCGGTCAGCGTCAGCACAAAGTTCTGGTTAGTGCTAAAGTCCAGCGTGACCGAGCCGGTGTTTGTCGTGTCAGTGTCGGTTGAGCCAACAGCCGCGCCTGTAAGTGTGCCGCCCGCCGTGGCGAATTTGCTGTCTAGCTGGGTCTGAATGGCGCTAGTCACGCCGTCAGTGTAGTTCAACTCAGTGACAGTAGCCGTGATGCCATCAAGCGTGTTCAGTTCCGCAGCAGTCGCGGTCAGGCCAAGATTGGTCAAAGCTGTTGCAGCATTTGCAAGGTCGGACAGGTTGTTGGCTACCTGCAAGAAGTCAGCGGCAACCAGTGCCGCATCTGCCCACGCAGAGCCTGTGTAGACTTTAAGATTGTTTGATGTGGTGTTGAAATACAGGTCACCGGCTGTCAGGGCGTCGCCATCGTTGTCCACAGACGGGTCGCTTGCCTTCGCGCCAAGGTAGGTGTCGTCAAAGTTGTCGGCTGCAAGCTCGGCTGCTGCTTGGGCAGCTTCCGCAGCCGCTTGCGCTGTTTCTGCGTTTGTCTCAGCCGTTTCAGCATTTGCTTGCGCAGTTTCCGCCGCTGATTGCGCCGTCTCCGCTGCCGCTTGTGCAGCCTCGGCGTCGTCAGCGTGGCCCGATGCTGTAGTTGCGCTTGCAGCAGCGTTGGTTGCGCTTGTCGCGGCGGACACAGCATCTACGAGAAGCTCAAAATGGTCCGTGTCAGTCAGCAAGTCACCGGCTACGGAGTCAGCCACGCAGATGTAGACGTTGTTAAGCTGTGCCGCTGTGGTGGACTTGATGATGTCACGCTCGGAATAGGCGCTAGTAGTCGTCGTCGCGTCTGTACCCTGGTATGTGCCAATCTCTTGCGTAACCGACAGGTCACCGCTGCTGTCAAAGGCAAAGATTTTGTTGGCCCGTGTGGTGGCACCCACAGTAAACTCAGGCGAAGTTATTGTATTCGTTTTAGAAATCTTGATTGCGCGGTCAAGCTCTTCCTGCTGGTCCTGCACGATGAATGTCAGGCGGTCCAGCGCGTCCTCGTGGGTGGCAGCAGGGAACGGGTCGTTTGGAGTGTAGTCAGTGGTCTGTGTCAGCGGGATAGCACGCAGAAGAACCACAGTCTCGCCGGTTGCAGGGGCCGTTACGAAGGTAATGTTGCCGCCGCCAGTGTTGCCAACGCCCGACACACTGTAATGTGTCGTCTTGGTCTGGACAGTTTCGGCACCAGTGGTGTCATTACGAAGAATGACTTGGATGTCATCGTCGTCGAAGACCTTGAAAGTATAGGCAAAAACGACTGTGGAGTCGTCTCCGCTATAGCTGTTTTTCGTGTTGGTGCTGCTGACTGTCATGCGTCACTCCTCTGGTCCCTTATACCTCAGATTTGGGCTTGCTGGAACCCTACTCTACGGTCGCTGTCTCTGGCCTCATGTCCACTAACTTGTTAAGTGCGTTCTTGATTCCTATGGCGTTCTGAAACGGCACAAGTGTATTTAGTGCGCGTTGCTGGCCTTGCGAGAACTGCTTGTCAGGATTTAGCAGCGCTCTGGATGCGGCCTGAGCTGAGCTAAGGCCCTTGCTAATAAGCTGCACACTAGGCACACCACCAATCAGGTTCGTGTCCAGACCTGTTGAACGGTACGCGAACACAGGGTCATCTGAGTAGAACATGGCTCCGGTGTCAACCAAAGCCGGAAACAGCGATGCCCAAGAGCTACGCTGAAACGCGGCTCTCCCGACGGCCTCGGCCGACAGCCTTTCTTTTAAGAACTCTTCTTTGTCATCCCTGAACTGGGCGTTGACTTGGGTTTGCGCTACGTAAGACAACCCAGCAAACGCCGCCGAATACACCATTCCGCTGTATCCTCTAAAGTCGTTTGCCTTGATGTTATGCAGGGTCTGTTTCGCATAAGAAACCAGCATAAACGTGCGGAACTGGGTCAGAATCTGGCCCATAGTTGATGTCATATAAAGGTTCAGGTTGCCCACGTCGTTCTGCTGGATGCTGCGGCGGGTCCAACGGGATATTGCAATCAGAAAGGCGTCTCGCGCTTCCCCGTCATCCCAAGCCCCAAGGTTGATTGCCCTGACTTTTTTTCTTTTGAACATGGAAGACGGCTGTCTAACGGCGTTCTTCCTGATTTGCTCATAAACGCGCTCCGCCATGGCCTCGTCCAAGCCCAAACCGGCTAAACGCTTGCGGGACAGGTTCCTGGCTTTGAACGCCAAGTCTGTCATGGTCTGCACGGCCACTCGCACTGCTATTCGTTCAAGCGCCAGCGTAATCGGAGCCATACCCGAAAGGTCTGCTGTGGCCCGCTTCAACGGGGCAAGCATAAACAGCGCCTTGTCAATCCAATCGCCGCGTCCCTCGCTGAACACCCCAATGGTGCCAGCCCTGTTCATGGCTTGGTTGGTCAGGCGGTCTGAGCCAATACCAGTAGCGGCTTCAATGTCCCGCAAGACTTCATCTTCAAGTTCGCCGTTCTTAGCCCTGCGCAATACCCGTCTCATTTCTGGCATCTGTTGCAGCACCGCCCTCCAGCCACCAATGCTGACGGCGTTGCCAAGCTCCGCGACCTGAGCAAAGCCGACCTGGTTCATTAGGCGGATGAAGTTATAGTCTTGGACTAGACGCGCAATCCTTGCGTAGTTACCAGACGGGTCCGCTGCTAACGGAGCGCGGCGGTTTAGAATCATGTTAATCATGGTCTGAGCTATGAGGTTTTCATGCTTGGCTTCGTCCACGCCTTTCTTTCCAGCACGGCCTTCTGCTTCCGACAGGTTTCTGTCCAACAACTGATTGATTGTCGTCTCATCCTTGAGGCCAACACGAGCCAGCGCAATCCTGCCCGACATACCGCCAGCGTAAGACGTAAACACTTGCTCAGCGTCACGCTCCTGCAAGTCTTTCAGGCGCAGTGTTTCCTGCTGACGTGTTTCAGAGTTAAAAACGCTCAATTCTTCTTGCATGTTGAAGCCAAGCCGACGCCGCGCTCTCTGCGGAGTGCCGTCAGGGCGCTGCTCAAACAAGGACATCAACCGTGTTGCCTCGTCCTCTGTCATGAAGCCCTCTTCAACGAGGATTTGCTTCATAACGTCACGGTCTTCTGTGGTGAAAAGGCGGGCTGCGCCAGAGTCCATGCCAGCGCCGTCGCGGTTTAGTTTGCCAACCATACCTTTGACAATCATCTGCGCGGCTTCTTCGTTCATGTCCTCGGTGCCGTTCATCAGCGCGTTTGTCAAAAGTCGGCTGACCGCGACATCTCCGTAACGGTGCCGCGCCTCAACAAACTTGAACGAGTCCCAAAGGTGTGTGAAGTAACGCAAGTTTTCGGGGACGCTCTCGAAGCCACGGACCTCTGAATCTTTAGCCCCATTTAGCAAGTCACGCTTAATCTCTGCTTGCCTTTGTGCCGCACGGCGAACTGCGGGGTGAAAGGGCAACTCAGGGTTCTCAATAGCGTCAGCCACAAGCTCACCAAACTGGCGGCGTGGCAGATTCATTGTACGTTTGAAGTACCCGAAGCCTTGGTCTTTGGCCCACTCCTTGTATGCTGGGTCATAGACGGCGTAGTAACGGCTCAAGGCAGACTTGAACTCGTTTGTCTTTATGATGTCAGCGGTGGCCTCAAGCGGACGCTCTGTATCCTTACCCCCACGGAAGCCAACAGCGTCTTCGCCAAGAATCCGCCCTAATTGATTAGCAATACGGTTCTTTGAACCCAACAGGCGGGCAATCATGTCAAACCGCAGTGGTATTCCTGTAGGGCCAAGTTTAGCCATAGCGGGTTCAACTGGGTCACCGGCAGCCTCTATGGCGTTTTCCGTGTCAGTGCGCGTGTATCCGACCATCTGCGGAGGTTCAAACTGGTTCTCGGCTGCGCCAACACCGGTACGGCCTCCTGCTGCTTGTCTGGCCACCGCTTCGTCAGCAGCCTTATCTGCTTCGTTAAACGCCTTTTGCGCTTCCTGAAAAACTCTAAATTCTGGCAGCGCCGCCTCTAGTCTAGAAGCCTCTTCCGAACTAATTTCTCCAGCTTCAAGCCTTTCGTCTATTTGTGCAGCAGCGGCATCTTTTGCCTTGCGGGCCTCCGAGACAGCCTCGCGGGCTTGGTCTGCCCTGTCGAGGGCAGCGTTTACCTCGTCATCGGTAATTTCAACTGACCTTCCAAAAGGTTCGCCAAGTCCCTCGCCCAAAATTCTGCTATTAACCGCATCGACAGCCTCGACTTGTTGCGCGTCGTCTGCTGCCTTAGCCATGTTGGCCATTGCCGGTCGGATAGGGTCTGCGGTGTCAACACGGCCAAATGTGGACAAGCCACCGCCAATCAAGAACCCGGCGCTTGCTGAGTACAAGATGTCGTAGGGGTCTTTGACGGCGTTCTGACTGACTATGTAACTCTCAACAATCGCGTTGGTTGTTGCAGCAGCGGCTCCACCACGGAAAGCCCTCTGCAACCTTGTCAGCTTGTTGCCCCAAATCAATGGCGCGGCTACGCCTTCTGTGGCGATGCTAATCCCAATCGCTGCCGGGTCAGCCAAAGCAACACCAAAACGGATGCCAACACCTCCCCAGCCAAGCTGAGCAAGTTTCTGGTCGTTCTCGTAAGTCCTTAAAGCCTCTTCGCGCAAAGACTCAAGGTGAGCCATGCTAACCGAGTCCTCTACAAAGCCGTGGTAATCCTCCGGCAGCCCAGACGTTATCCTGTTGTAGTCTTCTGTAGATAATTGAAAGTCGGGGTCCGGGGCAAACTCTTCACGCCCGCGTAACGCCCAAGACATCATCCAGTCTTCTTCGACAGATGCTTGGACAGCCTCCCCGAATGTCGGCTTTTTTTCTTCTAATGCGGCCTCGGCAGCCCGTTCGGCAGCCTTACGGGCCGAGACAATTTCTGGCCTAGAAGGGCGGAGCAGGATGTCATCTTCTTCTTCCATTATGAACCACCAGCCATTTCGCGCTCTTTGGCTGACACCTCTGCTGGGGTAGCCTCAAGCATTTCAGTCATTTTCCCGCCCAAGCGTTCAATGTCTTCCGGCTCCAAACGGAAGCTGCGCTCTGGATGCAAAAGACGAAGCCTCTGCTTCCGGGCCTCGTAGTCATCTAGCCCCTCAAACCGTCCAGTGCGGGTCGTAAACTCGGCCTCTACCGTGCGGCGGAAATTAAGTTCTGCATTTTTTGCCACCCTAGCCAGTCCAGCGTCCGACCGCTGCGTAACCATGTAGCTTTCCAAGTCGTCGATGCTGAACTCAACTAGAAAGACTTCCTTATTCTCGTTAACAATAGTGACTGGTATACCGCCGCCATGGGCAAGAGACCACCTGTCTGTTGTGCCGGGAACCGGGATGATGGAAAGCTCTTGGCTGCTAAAGTTTTCTGCCACATACGGGTAACGCAGCATTGAATCATTAACGGCGGCGGTTGCCATCTCTTCGATGTCTTTTGGCAAGTCCGTTGTTTTCGGCACCATAATGTTTCTAACGCGAGTGTGAGACTCACCGTAATCCTTGGCCGCAAGCTCCACTGCAACGTCAGGGGCAACGCCAAGTTTTATATACTCCTTGGTTAGCTTACTCACATAATTGGTGATTGCAGACCTATCCTGAACTACGAACTCTTCGTCTCGGCCAAGGCCGGGGATGTATTCGTACCAAGAGTAAGACGCTGACTTCTCGTCTTCGATTGACTCAACAGAACTTTGCACCAGCTTGTAAGAAGCGTTTACGTCGATGTCATCGCGCTGTTGTTGCAGTACGCGGATTGCCCCCGCCTTGTCGAAATAAGGCTCCAAGCGCAAGAAGGCTTCGTAGGTTGTGCGGTCCTTCTCATTAGTGTGCCTGTTAGCTACGCCACGGCCAGATAGCTTCATCTGCCGGTACAACTCAATCCCGGCCTCGACTTGTTCCATTTCGGGGCTGTCAGGGTCAAAGTTGGGGTCAACTATACGCCCTGCCTGAGCGCCCAAAATTGCTTCAAAGGTTTCGTACTTTGTGCCATTCTTCGACAAGTCGTTAATCTGTGCCGGAACGTCTCCGGCAAGTTGCGCCATGCGTGTCTCAACAGCGGCCTTAGTTTGCTTCTCTGTGGCTTTCCCCG
>JGI11705J14877_10000857_pt1 | contig 18329 bp, 19 predicted proteins | sample Etolaghawater15m_FD_14877 | JGI IMG/M metagenome (IMG submission 14877)
CCTTGAGTAATATATTTACCCCAATCAGATTCAATTTGTACAGCATCTCTTACCATCTGTCTAACTTCCTCTTCTAGCTCTTTTGTAAATAATTCAGGTCGTTCTTTCCTTGTAGAGTTAATCATATTTTGGAACAGTAGCAGGTGAGTGATTTCATCCCTTTGGATAAATCTAATCATCTGTGAAGAGCCTAACATCTTTCCAGACTTACCAAGTGCATACATTGAAGCAAATCCAGCATAGAAATACATACCCTCTAATATCTGATTAGCAAACATAGCTAACACAATATTATTATGTGTTGGTTCATTACCAAACTTAGCAAAGGTATCTGCTATAAACTTATTCTTTTTCTGCAACTGAGCATCTGTCTTCCACATATCATATATCTCATCTGTGTTATCAGAAATTGATTCAACCATTACCGCATAAGACTTAGAGTGATTTGCTTCTTCGTATGATTGTCTAGATAAAATTGCATTGATTTCTGGAGCTGTAATATATGGATTCATATTATCCATAATATTGTTTGTTTGCAAAGAGTCCATAAAGATTAATTGACTTAATACTAGGTCATACATTCTCTTCTCTGGTGGAGTTAAATATTTATAATCTTTAGCATCCCCGGTCATCTGTACTTCTTTTGGAAACCATGTATTTGCTTCCATAGTATCCCAAAGCTTTAATGCCCATTGATATTTTGCTTTTGTAAAGTTTAGCATTCCATCTGGATTACCACCAAAAGTTCTTCTATCATTTAGAGACTCTGTTGACTCTGGGTTGTAGATTAATTTAGTATTGATTTCGCTCATATTTGTAGCCTAATTTTTAATTATATTAAAGATATTTTATCTAAATTATTATTAAAAAATCGCCATTATTTGTTCTTTGATTTGCTCTAAAGGTAACTGCTTAATATTTGAAAATTGACCATTATTAAATGTTCGCTGACTTTTAGCAAGCCTAGTTGTATTTAATGTAATTTGATCTTCTAATTGTGCTTTATTTAGCTTACCATCAAGGTAGTCTAATGTTTCAGCTATCCCTATTGTAGCCATACAAGGGTATTCTCTAGTATATTGTTTTTCCAAAAAAATGACCTCATCTATAATTCCATCATTTATCATAATTTTAGTCCGCTTGGCAATTCTTTCTTTTAAAATATCTCTATCCCAAATAATTTCAAATATTGGTAAATTTACTGCTAATGCTTGCTTTGGATTTTGCTTAAAATATTCACTTGGAATTTGATTTGTAGTAAAATATAAATTGAGTGCTTTTTCTATTCTGTATTTGTCATTTGATGCTATATTATCCATATATTCAGGATCTAAATTAGATATAAATTCATAAGCATCTTGTAGATTTTCTAATTGTTTGTGTACTATTTTTTTAACTTTAGAAGATACAGGTGGCATATATGATATCCCATCAACTAATGCTTTTAAATAAAATCCAGTTCCGCCAACTATTATGAGATTTTTTTCATTTTTAATAGCATAATCTTTTGCTTTTTTATAAAGATTTAAAAAATGTGATACATCAAAAGCTTCATTTGGAAAAACTTCATCTATCCCAAAATGGATAATCCCAGCTCTTTCCTCAATAGTTGGTTTTGCTGATGCTATATCAATTTGTTTAAAAACTGCGAGTGAATCAAGTGATAATATGATTGAATTAGTCTGTTGTGCGATATCTATTGCTAAAGATGTTTTACCTGATGCAGTAGTACCAATAATAGCTATTTCTTTAAAATCTTTCATAAGCTCATTGTAGCAAATATTAGATATAATCTCTACAATGAATAAAATAATAAAACTTTTAAATGATTTTAATGAATTGGTGATGTTTAAGCATTCTATATTCTCACTACCATTTATATTTATAGCTATGGTTGTAGCAGCAAATGGTTGGTTTGGATTAGAACTTTTGATACTTGGAACTTTAGCTGCTCTTACAGCTAGAAACTTTGCAATGGGATTCAATAGATACCTAGATAGAGATATTGATGCTATGAATCCTAGGACAATAAATAGACCTAGTGTAGATGGTAGAGTATCTGCATCACAGATGTTTATATTTACAACTCTTAATGCTCTTGGATTTATAATTGTTGCATACTTTGTAAATGACTTAGCCTTGTATCTTAGTGTTCCAATTTTAATTATTATTGGTAGCTATTCTTACTTTAAAAGGTTCTCTTATTTAGCACATTTAATTTTAGGTATATCTCTAGGACTTGCACCAATTGCAGGTGTTGTAGCTGTAAGTGAGACAATAACACTTTGGTCAGTACTATTAGCTATTGGAGTTATGTTTTGGGTAGCTGGATTTGATTTGCTATATTCACTTCAAGATATAGAAGTAGATAAAAAATTAGGTTTACATTCTGTACCATCACAATTTGGTGCAAAAAAGACAATGCTTTTTTCTCAAATACTTCATGTCCTTACAGTAGTATTTTGGCTGTTATTTATTATTCAATCAAATAGTGGAGCCTTTGGATATATAGCAATAGTTGTAAGTGCTGTGATGCTTACATATGAGCATATCATTGTAAATAGAGATTTTACAAAGATTGATAAGGCATTTTTTACTATAAATGGATATTTAGGAATTGTATTTTTTGTACTGATAGTTTTAGATCAGATATTTAAATAGGAGAATTTAATGGATTATTATACTTATGTGTTAGCTTTTCATGTGATATCTATGATGTCATGGATGGCTATGCTATTTTATCTTCCACGGCTTTATGTATATCATCAAGAACATGCTAACAAAAAAGAATTTGTAGAAGTTGTAAAGATACAAGAATATAAGCTATATAAGTATATTGGAATGCCTGCAATGTGGGCAACAATTATAAGTGGCGTAGCTATGTTGTATATAAATCCTGCAATATTTCAAAGTGGAGCTTGGATACATGCTAAATTAACTGTAGCTGTACTTCTGATAGCTTATTCTTTTTCTTTAGAGTATTATAGAAAACAGTTAGAAAATGATACATGTACTAAAAGTGGAAAATTCTTTAGAGCTTACAATGAAGTACCAACAATACTTGCAATTTTAATTGTAACATTTGTAATACTAAAATCGATTCCAGTATGGTTTAGTATAGGTATTACGGCATTTTTCATATTTGTTATGTATAAAATTATGAATCCATCAAAGAAAGACTAAAAGGACTGTAAGTTGTTTACCAAATATTATTGTCTTGATACAAATATAATACTTGAAGATGCAAATAATATATTTAAGCTTAGTGATAATGGGTCAAATTTAATTATATTACCTGAAACAGTACTTGATGAGGTTGATTCAAAAAAAAGTGGTTTTGATGAGATAAATTTTCAAGCAAGACAATTTGCAAGAATACTTGAATTAGCAATTGTAGAAGAGACAAAGCTTATAGATGGTATTAAAATTGTTGTATTAAAGTTAGAGCAACCTCAAGATGTAACAATACATATTATCTCAAAAGAAAACTATATTGCAAGTAGTAAAAATATAGCTATAAATATTTTTAATGATAGAAAAATACTAGAGATAGTTACTTTTGCCTCTAGTTATTATGAGCACTCTATTGAGTTTTTATCACTTGATATTATGGCTAGAATTAGGGCTATATCTCTAGGTCTTGATACTGGTACACTTACAGGTACAAAGTCTGATGAGTTTGACTTTAATTTTGAAAAAAATCTTGAGATTAAATTTGAAGATCTTGAGTTTATAGATGGTGGATCTATTTATGACTTTGATAGTGAATATAAGCCACATAATTTTTCATATAACTTTAAAGTAAAATCTTCAGATCAAGTAGTACTTGCTAGCATTGAAAATGAAAAGATAAAAGTACTAGATGAAAGTGAAGTGCGAGATCAAATAGTAACACCACTAAACAAAGAGCAATTACTATTTTCCCATGCTTTAAACTCACCATACTTTAATGTCCTAATAATAGATGCAAAAGCTGGTAGTGGTAAAACACTTTTAGCACTTAGTGGAGCACTTAAGAAGGTAAGAAAAAAAGATTATCAAAAGATAATATATATACGAAACTCCATTGAATCACTAGATAAGGGTGAGGATGTAGGATATTTACCTGGACTTGAAGAAAAATTTGAAATATACAACCATCCACTTATGGATAGTTTAGACTATATAGTAAGAGCTGATTATAAAAGAAAAAAATCTAATAAGCAAGGTTTTACGCCATTAGATGAAGATGAAGCAAATTCTAGAATTCAAGATATGATTACCAACTATGCGATATCTACTATGTGGGTTGGTGAGATGAGAGGTAGAACTCTATCTAATGCATTTATTATTATAGATGAAGCACAAAATATGTCAAATAAAACTATGCAAATGGTACTATCTAGAATTGATAGTTCTTGTAAAGTTGTAATCCTTGGTTCAAATAATCAAATAGATAATTTTTATGTGAATAAGCATACAAATGCATTAACGACATTATTAAAATCAACAGCAAATAAAACAGATCTTGTGCATACATTTGCAATTAAACTACAAAAAGTTCTAAGGGGTCCAATCACACAATGGGCAGAAGATCTTTTTTCAAATGAGAATGGTAAATAGTATATGAGACATTTAAGAGGATATGGAAAACGGTACTTTAGCTTAAGTATAATTGCTATGTACTCTACTATTGATAAGNTATCTACNATAGATACAAACTATCAATACCATGTCACAGCATGGGAATATGCTCAACCAAAGACAGGACCACCACAATACCTATTTAACTAATAAAAAAATAAAAATTAAATAGGAAAAAAATGAAAAATACAATAAAATTAAGTTTAGTAGCTAGTGTTTTAGTAGCTACATTAAGTGCGAATGCTGACTTCGCAAGTGCGACAGTTTATAGTGCTACAAAATCTGAACAATCAATTAAAGATGTAACATCAAATGTAAATGTAATTACTGCAGAAGATATTGAAGAGAAGAATTATACAACTATTACTCAAGCTATTAGCAGTATATCGGGTATTGATTTTACTAGTAATGGAGGTCTTGGAAAATCATCTTCAGTTCGAGTAAGGGGTTCAGACAGTAAGAGGGTATTGGTTCTTATAGATGGTATAAGATATAACGATATCACTGGATTAAATGGAGCTCCTTTTGAACATTTAATGATAAGTGATATAGAACAAATTGAGATTGTAAAAGGTGCACAATCTGGTATTTGGGGTGCAGATGCAACAGCTGGAGTTATTAATATAATTACAAAAAGCGCTAAAGCTGGATTACATGGTGGTGTAAATTTTGAGTATGGAAGTTTTAACACAAAAAAATATGGAGCTTTTGCCTCATACAAAACAAATAAATATTATTTTAAATTAAGTTCTCAAAAAGTTACTAATGATGGCTTTACTGCAAAAGCTACACGGAATGTAGATATAGATTTGTATGAAGATGATGGATATGAAAACACTACTAGTTCTTTAAAATTTGGAATAAAGATAGATGAAACAAATAAAGTAGATTTAATCCATACAATTATTGATGCAAAAAATGATTATGATGGTTCTAATGACTCTTTAGATACTACACATAATACAACTAAAGATAATTTTTCATCAATAAACTTTAATCATATAGATAGCTTTAATGAACTTGATATTTATATTAAGCAATCAGAGTTTGATAGAGATTCAATTGATTCTCAATATAGTTCCCATTATAGATATGATGGAGAAGTTGTTGAATATGGTTTTAAATCAAAAATTGATTATGGTAAGAAAGATTTTGTAATATGGGGAATTGACCATAAATCTTTTGAACATAAGAATGCTATAAATAATGATTATAAGAATGATGCACTATTTATTACAAATAACAATAGTTTTGAAGGTATTATTGGTGGAGAAACTATTTGTACTCAATCTATTAGAAAAGATAATTATGATAAATTTAATAATAAACTAACAGGGAAAATAGGGGCAAAGCATATTCATAAGAATATAGAAGATTTTACAACAAGTATAAATTATGGTACAGCATACAATGTGCCAACACTATATAATTTATATAATCAACCAACATGGACTCAAATTAATCCAGAAACTACAAAATCATTTGATATAACAGCCCAATATAAAAATTTAAAGCTTACTTACTTTAATAATAAAACAGACAAAATGATATCTTATAAAAACTGGACAGATGGATATGAGAATTTAGATGGAATAACTGTAATGAAGGGGTATGAATTAGAATATAGCCGTGACATACTTGAAGATACACTATTTACATTTAATTATACATATTTAGATGCAAAAGATAAAGATGGATATGATTTAGAAAGAAGAGCAAAAGAGACTTTAAAAATTAACTTAGATTATTATGGTCTTGCTAATTATCATCTGAATTTAAATAGTGAGTATATTGGAGATAGAATAGAATATACATATGGAACTCATACTGTAGATGCCCAAACTGGTAATTATGTAGTGTGGAATGCAGTTGCAAACTATGATATTACAAAATCTTTACAAACATATTTAAAGATAGATAATGTAACAGACAAATACTACCAAACAGTTGATGGATACGCAACATCTCCAAGAGCATACTATGCTGGATTGAAGTATAATTTCTAATGAAACACTTCTTATTCTTCTTTCTTTTTGTCATTAATCTAAATGCCTATGATAGAATCATAGCATTAAGCCCAAGCATAAATGAGATTATTTATGCTTTGGGTGATGGTGATAAAATAGTTGCAAATACTACATTTTGTAACTACCCTAAAGACTCAAAGAATAAAACAAAAGTTGGGGGCTATTTTGACCCCAATTTAGAAAAGATAGTATCACTTAAGCCAGATATTGTATTGATGCAAAAAAGTAGTACCAAGCTATCAAAGCAACTAAATAGATTCGGTATAAAGACGCAACTATTTTCACTTCAATCACTTGATGATATAAAAACAACAATCTCTAAAATAGCTGTGGTATTAGAGAGGCAATCAGATGCTAGAGCTATTGTAGAAAAAATAGATAAAGCTATACAAGATACACAAAATATTGTTAAAAACAAAAAAATTTTAATAGCTATTGGTCATCCAATAAAATTAGATAGGAGAGTATTTGTAGTTGGTGATAATTTATATATGGATGAGATTATAAGCCTAAGTGGAAATCAAAATGCTTTTAGCAAAAAAGGTGGTGGTCAGCCCGTACTAAATATGGAAAATATTATAGCTACAAATGCAGACATAGTTATAGTTCTTGCACCTTATATGGCAAAGAAAAATCTAACAAAAAAACAGCTAATCAATCCATGGTTAGATCTACCAATAAATGCAGCTAAAACAAAAACGATATATATCTTAGATAAAGAGTATGCTGGAATAGCTAGCCATAGGCTAGAATACTTTTTAAAAGATTTTAGGGAATTTTTAGAAGATGTTAAAACTAGATAATTACTCAAACTATATCTTAGATGATATATCATTAAGTGTAAAAGGGCAAAATCTTATAATCCTAGGATCAAACGGCTGTGGTAAAACAACACTTGCTAAGGCAATTTCAGGCTTACTAGACAATAGTAAACTAGATACAAAATTAGTAAATTATATCCCAACTAAATTAGATATCTTTGATAGCTTTTTAAGTGTCAAAGAGTTTTTGGATCTATCTTGTTTGTATGGCAAGCGTACAATAGATGAGGTATGTGAGATATTAGATATTTCAGATCTAAAAGAAAAAAATGCTAAAACTTTAAGTAGTGGAGAATCCCAACTCGTATTGTTAGCAAGTGCTATTTTACATTCTGCAAAATACACAATACTAGATGAGCCAACATCAAATCTAGATCCACAAAAGGTCAAGAGAGTCTTTAGATTGTTAAAAGATGATACTATATTAAATTATAAAGTGATTATCACTCACAATCTTGATTTAGCATATAAACTAGGATTTGATGTGACATATATCAAAGATGGAAAAATTGATTTTTCTGGGACTGGTCAAGAGTTTTTTGCACAAGATAATTTAGATAAATATTTTGATAAGAGTGTAAAAAATATTGATGGCAATATAGTGGTGAGCATATGAGATATTTAGCAATTTTAATCTCATTTATTATTTTAATATCTGCTCCATTTTTTGGTCAAGTAGATATGCAGCTTACTAATATTTTTGACTTTAGTAGTTCTGATGCGATTGTATTTTGGGATATTAGATTTCCTAGAGTTGTATTAGCATTTTTTGTAGGTGGTATACTAGCTCTTGGTGGGCTAGTGTTTCAAACAATATTTAGAAACCCTATGTCTACACCTTTTACATTAGGGGTGGCTTCAGGTGCTACACTCTTTACTGCAATAGCGATTGTATTAGGATTGATGCAATTTATTTCAATATTTGCCTTTATAGGTGCTATTGTAACTGTAGCTACACTATTTGTCATAGCTTCAAGACTTAAGGGCACTTCTACAGCTTCGCTACTTTTAGTGGGTATTGCTCTTAGTTTTTTTTATAGTGCATGTTTGATGGTGATGTTTTTTATAAGTGATCTTCATGATAGTTATGAAATTGTAAGATTTACTATGGGTAGTTTAGACGTAGTTGGATTTGATAGTGTTGCTATTATTACAGTTGTGGCTATTGGACTACTTGTACTGATTTTAAGCTATAAATATGAACTAAAGCTACTACTTACCTCTCATGAGTTTGCAATACTAAAAGGGCTGGATCTAAAAAAGACAAACTATATTCTTCTTTTATCTGTTTCAATAGCAGTTGGTGTTGCTGTGAGTATTACGGGACCTATTGGATTTATAGGGCTTATTGTGCCACATATTTTAAAACTAATTTATAAAAAAAGTGCAGAAAAACTAATAGTGCCAATATTTTTCTACGGTGGTGTATTTTTGGTATTTTGTGATTTAATTGCTAGAAATCTAGGGACAGTTAGTGATATTCCAATAGGAGTAGTTACATCATTTTTAGGTGCACCATTTTTTATATATTTGATTATGAGACAAAAAAGAGGAATATGATGGATTTTAATACAATAGAACAAGATATTTTGCTTGATATAATCAAGGCAAGACGAGATATTAGAGGTAATAATTTCACTTCAAAAAAAATCAAAAAGAAAAAAATAAATCAAATTCTAGAAGCTGGTATCCATGCACCATCTGTTGGGTTTTCTCAACCTTGGAAATTTGTAGTTATTGAAGATGAAAAAATAAAAAATAAAATCTATGATAATTTTACAAAAGAGTATGAAAATAGTAAAAAGTATTTTAAAAATAGATCCAAAACATACAATAGTCTAAAGCTAGAGGGGATAAAAGAAGCACCTATAAATATTGCTGTGTATTATAAAAAAAGTGACAAAAAGATACTAGGTCAAACTTCGCAAAAGAAAATGGGTGAATACTCTGTAGTGTGTGCTATACAAAATATGTGGCTTATGGCAAGAGCTTTAAATATAGGTATTGGATGGGTTAGTATTTTAAAACCTAAAAAAGTAAATAAGATTTTAAATGTTCCAAAAGATTATAAATTAGTTGGCTTCCTATGTGTTGGACATGTAAAAGAGTTTTTAGATACGCCAGAGTTAGAAACTCTAAAATGGGAAGAGAAAAAAGAGATTAAAAAGGTAATATCTTGGGTATAAAAACAAATATATCAATAGATAAGTTGCCTAAAAAATATAAACAATATAGACTAATAGAAACAATAGATGGGGTAAGTGATACTGTATATTTACTAGATGACAAATATGTTGTAAAAATATTTGAAAACAGTAGCAAAGAACAAATAAACAATGAATATAAACTACTAAACGAACTTAAAAATATAAATGTACCAAAAGTTGTAGATATATTCCAAGTAGATAAAAAATATGCAGCAATATATACATGTATAGGTGGAGCAAGTATTAAAAGTGCTAACTTATCCCATATAAAACAAATCGGGGTATTTCTAAATAAATTACATGAACAAACATCTTTAAAAACAAATACAAATAAGAAACTTTTTAGTGTAGAGAACCTAAAAATACTAATAGATTCTAGTAAGCAAAGTGAGTTATTAAATTATTTTAATAATATAAATATTACACTTAATGATGATGGATTAATTCATGGAGATATATTTTTGGATAATGTAAAATTTAAAGATGATATATTAAGTGGTGTGTATGATTTTAGTGAAGTATGTGAGGGTGACTTTCATTTTGATTTAGCAGTTGTATCTATATCTTGGTGCTTCGATCAAGAGGTTTTAAATTATGAAAAGTTAAATGCACTATTAAAAAGCTATAATACAAATATAGATCTAAAGATATTTATAGAGTATATAAAATATGCATTGCTATACTATGCTACAATAAGGTTTATTACTAACAGAGATTTTACACAACTAGCTAGAAGGATTGAAAAATTATGATTAAAAATATTATAGGAAATATAGATTTTGCAGAGAGCTTAAGGGGTAAAAAAGCTACATTTTTAATAGCATTAAGCACAACTAGAACAATTCAAATAGATGGGATTACACAAGCTGGAATACCTGGTCTAATACATCTTACACCAACATTAGATATTGAATTTGTATGTAGTGGTGAAATTAGATGCTTAGATAATATTGCACAAACACCTAAAGGTGTACCAACTCCTGCACTTATGACTCGTGCGGTGCATATTTTAAATCCATATTCAAATATTGAAATACTAGATCTTGGAATGGATACAAAGCCAAAACTTGAATATTTTGAGTGTTATGATTTTGAGATGAAACCTAGTGGATCAATTGATAATGGTGCTGATATAGAAGCAATGGATATTTTCCAAAAGGGTGTTGAGTTTGGTAAAAATTATAAATGTAAAGATGATTATATCATTTTGGCAGAATCAGTACCAGCAGGTACTACAACAGCAACAGCAACTGGACAAGCTTTGGGATATGATTGTAAAGATAAATTTTCATCAAGCTTTAAAAATGTACCAAATGATATTAAAGAGATTACTATTGCCAAAGCTCTGGAAAATATCAAAGATAAAAAAGATCTATTTGAAAGAGTTGGTCAAGTAGCTGATAATATGCTTATATTTAATGCTGGATTTATTTTAGGATGTAGTTATAATCAAACAAAGATAGTTCTTGCAGGTGGTACTCAAATGGCTGCTGTACTACTTCTAGTTAATTCTATAGTAAACTATATGGGTGGTAAACTAGATAGTAAAAATCTTGCACTGTGTACAACTAAATGGGTTGCAGAAGATAAAAATAGTGATATTAAAGGTTTATTGGAGATGCTTGATTTTAATATCAATGCTTACTATGCTGATTTTGATTTTTCATTATCAACTCATCCTGCGCTTAAATTATATGATCAAGGTGAAGCAAAAGAGGGTGTAGGTGCAGGTGCATCATTGATGTATGGGTTTTTAAATGGACTATCAAAAGATAAAATAATTAAACAAATGGAAGAGTTTTTAGGATAATGTTTATTTTATATTTTGGTGGACAAAAGTCTGGTAAATCCAAACTAGCTGAACAAAAAACTAGAGAATTATCTAAGAATACTAAGCCATATTATATTGCCACTTATGATAATAGCTATGGTGATAGTGAGATGGAAACGAGAATAGATAAACATCAAAATCAAAGAGAAAATAGTTTTGAAACAATTGAAGAGTCAACAGATTTAACAAGAGCTATTAAAAATAATAATACCTATTTGATTGATTGTATCTCTATGTGGATATTAAATAATATTCAAAAAGATGAAGATGTATTATTACAGCAACTAGATGATATATCAAAGTGTAAAGCAAATATAGTATTCGTACTCAATGATGTAAGCTCTGGTATTATTCCATTTGAAAAAGAGACTAGAAAATTTGTCGATCTTACAGGGATAGTTGGGCAAAAACTAACATCAATTTGCGATGAGGTCTATGAGGTCAAATTTGGACTTGAAAAGAGATTAAAGTGAGTGACATGATAAAAGGTATAATCTATAGTATCTCATACTTTACAATATTGCCTATAAAGATACCACACTTTGAAGCTAATAAAAACTTCTATAAGGGAGTAGTATATGGCTTACCCATAGCTGGACTTCTTTTGGGTTTAGTTATAGTAGGATCATTTTTAATTTTACCATTTGAGCCACTATATAAAGCTATCTTAGTTTCTATTGCGTATCTATTTCTATATGGATTTATACATTTAGAAGCAGTAGCTGATACTATTGATGGATTATTTGCATCATTAAGTGGCAAGAATGTTCACACTATTATGAAAGAACCACAAATAGGTGCTATTGGTGCTATTGGAACTTTTTGTTTTGTATTATTGAAAATTTTAGCTATTGCATATTTACTTTTTTATGAGCAGTTTTCATTTGTTATATTAATTTTTATGTTAAGTAGGGTATCACTTTTATTTGCACTTGATCTTGAGTTTCACAAAGACAGTAGTTTTGTGTTGTCATTAAAAAATAGCTATAGTGCATCTTCATTTTTTAAAATACTTTTCTTTCCATTTAATATTTTAACAAAATATATACTTTCAAAGTTAAAGAAACAACTTGGCTTTTTAAATGGAGATACATTAGGATTTAATATAGAATTACAAGAGATAATCTTATTAAATATTGCGGTGATGTTTTGCTAATATATGAACATGGTGGCCAGATTGAACAATTTGTGAAAGAGCTAGATTGTGATATATGTGAAGTGATTGATCTCTCTTCAAATATTAATTTTGTCAAGCCAAAGATTGATATAGATTTTAATACACTTGATATATCAGCCTATCCTACATATGATAATCTTTATAAAGCTATTGGAGAAAACTATAATATCAACACCACTCAACTAGAACTTTTTAATGGAGGTAGTAGTGCAATCTTTACATTATTTAGACATCTAAAATTAAAACATTGCACCATTTATTCACCTGCATATTTGGAGTATAAAAAAGCAGCTAATATTTTTGGATATGAGCTTGATATTATCAATAGATTTGAAAATATCACACAAGAACCAAAAGAAAATTCACTAGTGATATTTGTAAATCCATCTACTCCCGATGGTATGCTATATAATATAGAGAAGTTTATGGATATCTGGAGAGAGAAAAACTGCACTGTGCTTATAGATGAGTCATTTTTAGATTTTACCAATGGTATTAGTGCTGTAAAATATTTGGATTATGATAGGCTTTATATATTGAAGTCTATGACGAAATTTTATTCTAGTGCTGGTATAAGAGTAGGATGTATAGTGTCAAATGAGCAAAATATCCTTAATCTACAAGAATCTGAACCAGCATGGAAGATTTCACAGTTTGATAGCCAGTATCTGCAAGAAGCATTAAAAGATGAACAGTTTAAAGCTATTTCAAAAAATAAAAATGATATTAATAGATCAAAACTAAAACAAGTTTTAGAAAACAGTAAATACTTTAAAAAAATATTTACCACATACTCAAATTATTTTTTGGTTCAGCTTGAAAGTTTAACTGCTAAACAATTTCAAGATATGCTAAAACCACATAAAATAATGGTGCGTGATTGTTCGAATTTTGATTGTCTAGATAATAGTTATATAAGAATTGCAGTAAAAGATGAAGCTAGTATAGAGCTTTTACAAAAAGTATTAAGTGGGTTTACAGATGAATAATATCTCAATATTTGGTACGTCTAGCGATGCAGGAAAATCAACTATCACATTTGTAATAGGTCGTATAATTCAAGAAGCTGGATTTAGTGTAGCCCCATTTAAAGCTCAAAATGTATCAAATAACTCACATGTATGTGATGATGAAAGTGAAATAGCAATTGCTCAATATTTTCAAGCAGATGTCTTAGGTATATCTACATCTTATCATCTAAATCCAATACTTCTAAAATCTGGTCGTGGAAATTCAGCTTCACTTATTGTTGAAGGGAAAGTGGTTAAAGATAAAGATGTACGAGAGTACTATAGAGATCTGGACACTCTAAAACCTGCAGTTAGTAGGTGTTTTGAGCATCTTGATAGCAAGTATGATTGTGTGGTGTGTGAGGGTGCTGGTTCACCTGTAGAGTTAAATTTAATGGACAAGGATCTATCAAATATATACATAGCCACAAAATACAATACCAAAATTATTTTAGTTGCAGATATACAAAAAGGTGGAGTATTTGCGTCTATTTATGGCGTGTATAATCTATTGCCAAAACAGTTACAAGAAAATGTAATAGGCGTGATTGTAAATAAATTTCAAGGGGATATGAGTTTATTTGATGATGGTATTAAGATTATTGAAGAACAGTTTAAAATACCAGTCCTTGGTGTATTACCATATAAGCCTTTTAATCTTGGATTTGAAGATAGTCAGAGTCTAAAGAATTTCACTCAAGATTGTAGTAAATCTACAAGAAGTGTTGCTGTGATAAATTATCCATATATGAGTAATTATAATGATTTTGAGCCACTTCTAGCAGATCCAAATACTTGCGTGGAGTTTGTAACTTCAAATATAAATCTTAGCAAATATGAATGTATTATATTACCAGGAAGTAAACTAGTGATTAAAGACCTTAGATGGCTAAAAGATACAGGATTATTTGAACAGATACAAAAAATAGAAAAACAAAAAACAAATCATATTGTAGGTATTTGTGGTGGTTACCAGATGCTATTTAATAATATCATAGATAATGAGTGTATAGAAGTGGATACCTCAACTATTGAGAGTGGTTTTAGCTTTATAGATGATGATATTGTATTTCAAAAAGAGAAGATACTCAAAAAAGATGGATCAAAATTTGAGATACATCATGGTATTAGCCAAAAGTATCCTTATGAATACAAGACAGACCATATCTATGGGACATTTTCTCATGGGTTATTTGAAGATGAGTGGTTTGAAAAATATAAAAAAGAGACTATGGATAGCTTTGTAGATGAGATGAAAAGTTATTTAGATATTGATAGGATTATTCAAAGTGTATCTTGACATAACACTGTTAGCTTATATCACTGATAAAATATTCGGTGAATTTAAATATATTAAACATCCAGTAGTATTAATGGGTAATTTTATATCTTGGTGGGAAAAATACTTTTATAAAGATAGTATTATAAGAGGTGCATTACTAACTATTGTACTCCTTGTGTTAGTAGGCATTATTTGTAGTGTGTTGGAATTATTATTACCGTGGTGGGCTATTGGTATTATAGCATCTATGGGAATAGCATCAAATATGTTATATTCTAGTGTAAAAGATATTATTAATAACCCACAAAATATAAAATATCTAGTAAGTCGTGATACTCAAAATTTAAGTGAAAGTGATATAAATAAAGCAGCAATTGAAACATATAGTGAAAATCTAAGCGATGGGGTGATAGCGCCAATTTTTTATCTAGCTATCTTTGGGCTAGTTGGTCTGTTTGTCTATAAGGCAATCAATACTCTTGATTCTATGATTGGGTATAGAGATAAAAGATATGAAAGATTTGGTAAATTTGCAGCACATTTAGATGATGTAGCAAACTTTATACCAGCAAGGATAACTGCATTGTTAATTGCATTACTAATGTTTAGTAAAAAAGGATTTATACATATATTCAGATATGGTTCATTACATGAAAGCCTTAATGCTGGATATCCAATATCAGCTATGGCAGGTGTGTGTAGTGTGTCTCTTGGAGGTCCTACATCTTATGAAGGTAAAATAAAAGTAAAGCCATATTTTGGTGATGGAGCTCGGGATATAAAAATATCACATATTAAACAAGCACTATCATTTCAAGTAAAATTTGATATATTTATTATATTGGTATTACTAGGAGTTCAAATATGATATTTAACAAAGAGACATTTGATAAAATAAAAAACCTATCAAATGAAGACAAATTACAAATAATAGGTGATAAACAAAAAGAACCATATAGTAATAATAAATATGCTTCAAATATGATGTTAAATCCTTTAAAGTTAGATCATATAAATAGAATTGATAATCTTGATGCACATATGATTACATTAAACCTAGAAGATGCTATAGCAGCAAGTAGAAAAAAAGAAGCACTAATAAATATAGCACTCTTTCTATCTAACTGTGAAAAGTCTAATAGTTTTATTATAGTTCGTACAAACCCTATAGATGAAGGTGGACTTGAGGAGATAGAGTTTTTAAATAAATTTAGTTTTGATGCTATTAGAGTATCAAAAATAAAAACAAAAGATGATATTCAAAAAGCCTTAGATGTATTAAGTGAGGATAAAGAACTACATATATCTTTAGAGACAAAAGAGGCTTTTAATGATTTAGCAAATTTAAGAATTGATCCAAGATTTACAACTGCAAATATTGGAATATTAGATCTTTTAAACTCTCTTGGATTGCCTCAGTCACTTGTAGTTCAAAATAACCCTACAATTGATTATATATTATCAAAGTTTTTAGTAGATTGTAAAATAGCTGGTATTCGACCAATATCATTTATGTATCAAGAGTATAAAAACACAGATCAGTTTAAAGTATGGTGTCAAAGGGAAAAACTAATGGGCTTTAAAAGTAAAGCATGTATGGGTCCAGCACAAGTTAAAATAGCTAATGAGATATTTGAAATAGAAGAAGATCAGATTATTAGAGCAAAGCATATTAAAGAGGTCTTTGAAAAAAATGCGAAAATTGGCGAAAATGGCTTTATGGATGAAAAGTATGGGTTTATAGATGAACCAATTTATAAAGATGCTTTATTAGTCTTAGAGAATTGACAGAAAGGATAAAATTAATGTCTAATAACAATATAATTGCCAAAGTGGTATCTACTCAAATAAGTAAAGTGAAAAGAATAGACGATGGTCAAAAGATTTGGGAAACTGGAAGTTTCAAAGATAATACTACAAAACTTTTAGATGTAAAGTCTGATGGGATAGTTGGAAATGAAGTTTCAGATCTTAAGCATCATGGGGGAGTAGATAAAGCAATCTTTGCAAATGCACAGAGTAATTATCCTATATGGTCAAAGTATCTTAATATTGAACCACTTGAATATGGAGCATTAGCAGAAAATTTAACTATATCAAATTTAAATGAACAAAACGTATCTGTAGGCGATATTCATAAAATAGGATCCGTAGTATTGGAAGTATCGCAGCCTAGGGAGCCATGCTGGAAAATAGGACAAAAGTTTAAGCATAAAGAGTTTACAAAATATATATATGATAGTGGTGAAACAGGTTGGTATTATAGAGTAATAGAAGAGGGGCAATTTAAAGTTAATGATGATGTAGAGTTGATTAAAAAAGCCAATAACTCATTTAGTATTGCAGATGCAAATTATATTTTACGAAATCCTAACGAAAATATAGAAAGATCACGACAATTAGTATCACTTGTTAAATTAGGTGAGCCGTTTAGAAAAAGTTTAAATAAAAAGTTGGATTTATAATGTCATATCAAAGTTGGATAAAATCTCATAGTATAAAACACAAAAAGATTATGGATAAATTAACTCATCTAAGCGATGATGAGGTAATTGAATATTTTAGATTTGATAATATGGTACAAAATGAACCAGACTTTTGTCCATTGTATAAAGATAATAAAAAGTGCCATGATATGGATGATCTAAATTGCTACCTTTGTGCCTGTCCAAATTTTAGAGTTGGTACGCAAAAAAGCCATTGCAATATAGAGAGTAAAGATGGCGGTAGTATCGTTGCTAAAGATGGCTATATACATCAAGATTGTAGTAAATGTATAGTGCCTCATAAAGAGAAATATATTAAAGAAAATTTTGATAACGAGTGGATAGAGATTATGAAAGATGCTATAGAATCATAGTTTCAAACTTATGTATAACTTAAAGTAATGCTTTAATAAATAAATAATATTTTTTATATAGAATATTTGTATATAATTCTACTATCAAAAGCAAGGCACCTCTCTCCGCCTTGCTTTTTTTATTGCCTAATTTTTTAAAACCCTCTATATTTAACTCGTTCCATCCTTTCCTAAGGTGGAATGCATACCTAACTCAATCAAGAAAATCGAAAGATAAAGGTCCACCTCGGGAGAGGGTCGAACAAGAGAGAAAGAGAGGATGGAACAAGAGATAATAAAATAAAAAGTGCATAAAAAAGGGTCAGCACTCAAACGGATACCGACCCTATAATATAAGTTAAGCTAAAAACTTAGATTTGAAAGAAGTTGGCTACTTGTGGAGAAGTTTTATAATACCCCAAGAAAAACAAACAACTTTTTATAAATCTTAATTCCAAATAACAAGAATATTTGATAAGATAAAAAGATAATTTAAGGGGCAGAAAATGAGT
>JGI11705J14877_10000860_pt1 | contig 18319 bp, 21 predicted proteins | sample Etolaghawater15m_FD_14877 | JGI IMG/M metagenome (IMG submission 14877)
CAGAAATAATATTGCTGTTTACATCACATGGATTTTGTGTTAAAGTGTAGTTGGTGTTAGGAATTTGCAGTACATTTTCCACCATTACTAAAACATTTTCTGGAGTGGTAGGATAACCTAAACCTGATCCGAACCCATCGTTTAGTATTCCAAAGTTTACTTCTGTATCGTCACCATTGCCCAGACTCTGCACCACAATGTTTTGTGGTTCCGATAATCTAAATTGCTTCCAAACTGGAGCACCACCGCCCAACGATTCATAAACTTCCAACTGTCTCAGAGTGGTGTTGAATCTTAATTGACCTTCTTGAGGTGTTGCTGGTCTTTGTGCTTGAGTACCTTTTGGCACCAAAAAAGCACCTGTTGATTGTGCTTCAATTTCTTCGTATTGAGTGTAGATTAACCCTTTACCTCTGAGTAATCTACGGTTTGTGCTTTGACGTTTGAGATATCTCATTACACCTCCAAGTAACTGACCACAACTGATAAGTTGTTGGCACCTGATTGAGCCACTCTGATAAAATCTCCTGCACCTAACACAATTTTTTCCGAATCCAGTGTGAATGTTTCTGCTCCAGGTAGTAATGCGTTGTTCACAATCATTGATCTGTTTGCGTTATAAGAACCTGTCACAGCATATAGAGTGAAATTACTGTCTTCACCGCCTGTGCCATCTTCTGGTCCTATGTTTGTGATCAATATAGATGTAACAGCATAACTTTTGCCTGCTGGAACTGTCAAAACATCAACTGTACCATTTACTTCTGTGTTTGTTATTGCCATTGTTTCTCCTTAAAATAATAAGCCGAAAAGCAGTGCTCTGTTCTTGCTGATCACTTCTCCTCTTGTGTCGTTTGTATTTACAAAATATAATCCTGTATCGCCACCAGATGGTGATTTCGCATACAATTTAACGCCATTGGCGTCGAATAACGGGTCTATTGCCGCATCTTGGATGCTTGGTCTGTTGTTGATTATCATGGAGTCATTTACCCTTACAGACCCCGTGCCTGGCGCTACCAATTCTAAATCCTGATTTGAGTTCAAACTGCTGATGGTGTCGTCTTCTATTCTGATGCTACCAATGTCTGTGGTTTGTTGATACAATTCAAACCTTGTGGGTTCCCATAAACCTACCAGTGTGCCATCTATTCTAACTTCTATTTTAGATGTCACGCCAGATGTAGAATTATCAGTAATTTTTACTTCTGTGTCACCATCCACTATTCTCGGAAATGCCGCACCAATCACAACAGCATTAACTTCATCATCCACATATTTTTTATTTGGAATGTCATTGTCGTCCAACATTCTGCTGATGTAAGTTGCTGGAGCAATACTGCCTGCCAATCTCAAAGTGCCTGTTCCACCCGGCTCAAAATAAATTGCGTTAGAGTTGTTGATGTTGGCAACTCTTAATGCTAAGATGTCATTGCCATCTGCTGATGAAACTTTGAATGAACCATAACCTGGTCCTTGAGGTCCTCCTGTACTTGGACCTTGTGAAACTGTTTGTGTGCTTGGATTGTTCCATGCAATTGATTCATCATAAACTATTTGTACTTTGTTAGCAGTATCACCTCTGTCAATTTCAATACCTGCTTTGTAATTAAGAGATGAATTAATTCCTGGACCTTGCTCTCCGTCATTTAGAGTGATAACATTGTCAGTGATTGTGGTAACTGTGGATTCAACTGTGGTGGTTGTACCTTCTACTGTTAAATTACCTCTAACTAAAGTTTCCGCAGAATCTAACTCGATTTTATTCGAGGCATCTACTACCTTAATTTTATAATCACCTGTTTCTAAATAAACTGTCTTTGACATCTGTTTCCTTTATTTTAGGGAGTGTTGCCACTCCCTAAAAAATTACTTATTACAGTGCAGTTAACACCAACACGTTTGATGTTGAGTCATCTGATACTGCCCAAGTATATCTGTTGTTAGAAAAATCTCTACAAGTTCTGTTGTAAAGTTTTTTAATTGTAACACCGTCTCCTGTGCCACCAACGTAACCTAATAGGGTCATTTCGCCATCTGCTAAATCACCTGCATCTTTATTTACAAGTGTACAGATTCCGTCAGTGCCTGAGCCGTCGTTAGCATCGTTAACTTTAAATTTGTTAACAGATCTTTGACTTAAGATTATACCTCTGTTTGATATTGCTTCTCCAGTAACTTTTACGTTAACTGTGATATTTTCTGATGCTTCGCTACCTACTTCATCAACTACGGTACCAAAGTATCTTTTGTTTACTGGTCTTCCCATTTGTTTTCTCCTTGTTTGACGTTCTAGGTCTACGGGGTTGTGTCCCCATAAGTCCAGCCGAAACTGGCCCAAAACATATGTTTACAAGAGTATTTATCGTTTGCTGAGTGATGCTAATAGTTCTACTTTTGAGAATTTTTTGGCTAATTCCAGTGCTTGAATCAGCACTTGATTGGCTTCATCTAGATAGCGTTGTTTACGTGTTCTGCGATAATCCACCAATATGTTGGTGTATTCATCATACATTTTGTTGAGGGTGTTTTCCAAACGTTTGATGTCATTGATGAATATGCCGTGATTGCGTTTCCATATCTGTAATCTGTCTTGATATTCTTTGAATTCCAACAGTAGTGCTTCGTGATCCATACAACTATTTAAAATCTTTAATCATGTCTCTAGCACCATAAGTGACTAAAAATTTTGCTCCTGCTCTGCGATACACCTGTGCCAATTCCAGTTGATGTTGTACACTGGGCAGTGCTCTATATTCATCCGACACCTGATACAATCCCACAGGAGTGTAGGCACTGCATTTTATCATGCCTAAATCACTCAAACTGTGTTGTGCTGGTTTTAATAAAATGTAATCTGCTTTTTGACTGTTGTATTGATTGGCTGTGGCAATCATGCCCCAATTGTTGTCAATGGGCAATTGATATGATCTGCCTGATGTGGGAGAACTGTCTGCTAGATCTCTGAATGAACTGTAAAAAACACTTCTGTATTTCACATAAGCCATCACTTCACTGTGAGTTTCACGTTTCAAATTTTCCACTGTTCTGTCTCCCATGTCGGATGGAGCCAAGATGTCAGCGCCTGCAGATTCTAATTTTTTACCCAAATCAATCAACAGTGCTTCGCTGGTGTCCGGCTTGTCTAATAATCTACAATGTCCATCTGGCAGTGTGGAACACAGACACACATCCACAATTAATTCTATGTTGGGAAATCTTGTTTTGATTTTGTTCACAATGTCTTGATTGAAACTCCAGTCGGGAGTCCAAGTTTTTGTGTTGGGTGTGATAAACAGTAGGAAACTGTTTACACCTACGTCTACATCTTTTTGAATTCTGTCTATTACTTCTGTTTGAGACCAACTGCTGTTTTCAATGCCCAATCCAGCCGACCTATTACTATCAGATTGATTGACAAAGATTGGCTGGATAAGGTCCATTGTGTTTACTTCTTGTCTTTACTTGGAAGTGCCGCACATTGTTCTTGATCAGCAGGTAAGCCGATATTTTTATCATAGATCCATACATATGAATAAGTGATCTTGTCACCATTCTGTTCACATTTTTTTCCAAATGCTACTCTTGGTTCTTTGATAGAACAAGCAGACACTATGAATAAAGTTGTTAGTAGTATCGCGATATTCTTCATTGTGTTCCTTGTTAGTGTTTCCTCAGTAATTATAACACATTTTGGTATGTGTGTCAAGACCTGAGCAAAAAGTCAATAAAAAAGGGGGCCGAAGCCCCCTTTAATATATTCGTTAACGTTAAGATTAACTGAAAGATGTGTTCGATACACCGATCGTTTCAACGTAATCAGCCGCGTTACCTAAAGATGACGCTGTGTTGTTTAACTCTACATAACCATATCTAGTCATGAAAGAAACAACTGGCTCAAAAGTTGATGGATCAAGAACAACACCAGAAGACATTAACGGAATGTATGGGCAATAGAATGCCGCCGCATCTGCTTCTGATGATCCTTTGTAACCGATCAATACATCTGTTGTATCAGCCGCATATGTGTCAACATATACTTTCATCGCACTGTTTAAAGTTCCAACCATTTTTTGGTTAGTTGGCGCTTCGAACGTACCTTCTGTTGTTCTTGCGAACGCAGAAGTTGTAGCAGACTGAAGTACTGTTAATGCTAATGGTGATACCACAGCAAAGTTACCAGCACCACGTCTTGTGTTCTGTGCAATTTTGTTAGCCGCTCTGTTGATTAATACAGCCAATGCCGCGTGTTCATCACCTACGAAAGTCGCAGTGCCTGATACAGCCGCTTGGTTGTAAGTTCCAGATGATTGAGCACCTGCTAAAGATCTTAATGAAGTGATGATCTCTTGATCAATCTCAGCAGTAATCTCTTGGGCTAATGCCGCCATGATTTCTGCTTCAACATCAATACCTTGTTGTGCTTGTGCATCTTGAGCAGATTCAAATGTCCATCTTGCTTGTAACTTTCTAGTTTTTGCTTCAACTGTTTGTTTCAAGATTTGGATTGACATTGCTCTACCACCAGTACCCTCTTTAGATGCTGTTGCATCTGCTAGGCCACTTGTTCCATCACCGGCATATGCTTGACCGATTTTGAATGGTGATAACGCTTCATCGCCTGCTGTTACATCATTTGCTGTACCAGTGGCGTTGTTTGTCTCTGCGTATCTTACTCTTAGTGTGTGGATTTGACCAACTGGGCCAGTCATTGGTTGAACTCCAACCAATTCGTTAGCGATCACAGTAGGCATAACCCTTCTGATCACCGGTAGGATCACTCTGTTTAAAGTAGCAACGTTACCTGCAGATGTAGCACCTGCTGTTGCCGCCTCAGCCAAATACTTTTTAGTATTTTCTAAAGTCGACTCCATAACTGCTTTTCTGTTTCCAGTTAAGCCTTCTAATAACGCACTCTTTGTGTCCTGCCAGCGAGTTTCTGTTAGTTCTGACATTGTTGTTTTCTCCTTTTTTAGATTCCAGCCAGTCTTTTTATATCAACAAGATTGCTGTTGAATTGACCGCCGTTTACAATGTTAATTTGTTTGTCGCCTGTTACTTCTGTGCCTTCTCTCAATGCCTGTTTTTTCGCTGGAGTCCTACCGTTTAATACAGACGGTATGTACTTTTCGAATTGCTTTCGTAAAGCACTCGTCTGTACACTCTCCAGTAAGTTATTCATTATATCTTTTTGTTCAGAGTTCAATGGTTGTACTAACTCATTGATCACTTTTTCTCTCTCTGCCGCTTCTTTGATTTCAGCAATTTCTTTTTCTTTTGCTTCAACCATTTTTTGTTTCTCTTCAGCAGTCTTCTTCGCTTCTTCCGCCTGTAGTTTCGCTATGTCCACTACTTTTAGAAGTTTGGCTGTTTCACCTTTTTCGTTCAAGAATGATTGTGTGTACTCTTGAGCGTAAGATTCAAACAGTCTGCGACCAAAGTCATTTTTGCGAGCCGCGTCAATGTCTTCTTTTAATGAAGCAATCTCTTTTTTAAGAGTTTTGCCCACTACTTCTGACACTTTTTCAGCACCTTTTTTCACAAAGTTACTTCTAACTTTTTCAAAATGTGCTTTCGCTTCTCTGATAAGACGTACTTTTGTTTCAGCAACGTCTTGTTTGTCTTTTTGAAATTCAGCGATTTCTTTAGATAGAGCTTCTACCACGAATTCCTCAAGTTTAACAAAATTTTCTGCTATCACTTTTTGGTCTGCGTGTAACTCAGCAATTTCGCCTTTCAGTTGTTCAAACACAAACGACTTCAGTTTGTCTGAATGCTCACGGATTTGAGTAGCATACTTAACTTTTTCTTCTGCTAATTGCTTCTTGTCTTCCGCAAACTCTGCCATTTCTGCTTCGATTCTTTCAGATACCATTTTGTCAACAGCGTCTGTTAAATTTGCTTTGTCGTGTTCATACTTCTCAGCAAATTCTGAACGAAGTTCAGCAGTGGCAGAAAGTTTGTTTTCTTCAACTTTCTGGTTCCATGCTTGTTCGATTTCTGCTCTGATCTCTTCCGAAATTGCGTTGTTTTCAAAAAGTGATTTCAGTGCTTCTAACATTACATTTTCTCCTATTTAGATTGGAGTTTTCCAATTATGTTTATTAGTTGTTCTTTAAGATATTTTTGTGCCTTTGTGTCCCTTGCTGTGTTAAATGCTTTTAAACCACCTCTTGTATTCATCAGATGTTCGTAGATTGGTTCAGGATATGCTCCTGGCGCCGATGGTTGTGCTACGATGTCCACGGTGATTATTTCAAAATCTGATACTTGTCCGGATCCGTCTTCTTTCACATTACCAGAACCCCTACTAGACACACCCAGTTTAACTCCGCTTTCCAGCATTGTTTTAACCAGTTGGCCCATAGGGGTTGGTAATACTTTCAATTTTCCGTATCCGTTCGGTCCGTCCATCCACATTTCATTCACCATGTGGCTGACACGGTCAAGGTTGATATTAAGTCCTTCTGGATGATCCACTTCGCCTAACACTGAGTATCCGCCAGTGATCTGGTCGTTAAGTGTGCTGACAGCCCTTTGGATTTCGTTAACAGGATACACTCTCTGGTTGGCGTTCTTAACACCTCCCTGAATGCAGATTCCCTTCATGTAAAGGGATTTACCGTTGTGCTCATCCTTAGTCTCAACGACTATACCGGCTTGGTCGAAAGTCAGCGTCTCACGTAATGATAACATCCTTTGTCCTTATACTACCTTATTAACTGCCAATTGTTGACTTCGCAGATTTGTCGTCTTCTACTTTAGTCTTGGCCTTTGGTGCCGCAGTCAATTTTGCTTTGCCACCTGGTACATTGATGTTACCTGCGTTCTCTTCTTTTGGAGCAGGTGCTTTACCACCTTTTTCCTCACCGCCTTTAGCGATGTTAGAAGCAGTTCCACCCATGTCGTTTTTGCCAGCAACTGGTGATTTAGAATTGTCTGAACCGTCGTTGTGTGATACAGCAACTTTGTTCACGTATTCTCTAATTTCTTCACTTGCTGATTTAGGGGCATTGCTTTTTGACTCAACTGCTGGTTGGTCACCAAGTTCAGGAGCAACTTCTACAGTTTCTCCCTCTGCATCTTGACTTACGAATGCTTCGTCTTCTTTCTCTTCGTCGCCTTCAGCGTCATCAGAGTGATCGTCGTCACCTTCGCCCTTGTCGCCCATCATTTTTTCAAATTCGGCTTTAAGGTCGTCAATTGCATCTTCTAGATCAACAACTCTGTCTTCGATTTCTTCTTCACCTTCTTCAGAGTCATCGCCATTTTCTTCACCATTTTCGTCACCTGCTGGCATTTCGATGTCGCCAACCATATCGTCAGTTGCGTCACCACCTGCTTCAACCGGTGCTACTTGTGTTTGTTCTACATCTAAGAAAGATTCATCAGTTGCTTCTTCATCTTTTGACTCTTCTTCTTTAGTTTCTTCTTCTTTAGAATCGTCTTTTGATGCTTCTTCTACTGCTTCATCTTCTTTTGACTCGTCTGATGCTTTTTCTTCTACTTTGTCGTCTTCTTTTTTGTCTTCTTTAGACGCTTCTGTAGTTTCTTCATCTTTTGAGTCTTTTTTTGAAGTTTCGTCTACTTCGATATCTTTGATATCATCTTCTAATAGACCTTCATAGATTGATCTTGATTTCTCCACAACGATATCATGGAAAATCTCTTCAGCCGCTGATCTGTCATCAGCAACTAATTTTTCAAGCATTTGCTCGAATTTACTTTTATCTGACATTATTTTTCTCCTATTAACGTTTTTGATAAGACTGTCATGTACTATTTAACACATTATATAAAAAATAGGTATATAATGGGCCGATACAGCCCGTTTTGACGCCGATTTTACAGATGATGGCGTCTTTTGAACTCTTGCACAGTGATTTCACTGTAATTTGTATATTTTTTAAGGTCTTTAGCCTCAAAAACATTGATGCCTTCCGGCACTACTCTTATATATCTCTTCAAGGAGTTCTTCTGTAGGATAATGCTGGTTTGACGATTCCAATTGCCGTGATAGGTAGCCACATCGGAATTCTTTTTGTAGTTGGGTGTGTCACCAAATATGTTGTTCAGTTTGCCTTGTTCTGTTCCTATGAAATCAAATCCCAAGATGTAGATCAATTGATGCCCATGTTTGCTTGCCAACCATAAGGCTGTGGGTCCTGATGACCATCCTAGACTGGGTTCAAAGAAGTTTAAGCCTTTGTACTTTTTATATGCTCTGTTAGGATTTGTCCATACAGGCATTTGTTGTTGGGCATTTGCTGTGCAGATCTCATTGATCATCTTGGCATCCACTGCCACCAAGTAATCTGGTGTAAATGTTCTGTAAACAGCATTGCAGGCATACACTTTGCCGATTTCTTTAAGTGGTTCTAATGGAATTGGCTTGCGACTGAGACCATTGCCCAATACAAAAGCAACGGACATTTATTATACCTCAGGCTGATTAGCGGCGCCGTACATACTTCTCACAAACTCTAATTCTTTTTGCTGTTCTTCTTTGTGGAATTCACCGGCTTTTCTGGCTTTGTTGATCTGTTTAAGCGTCAGTCTTGTTTTGCGTGTGTCGTCTAAACCCATGATGGACTGATCTTCAGTGGCATCATACTGTTTCTGTTCACCTGGTTGGGTGGTAATTTGATCATAATAGAATAGTTCACGCAATATCATAAAAATATTTATGCTTAGGCGCCCGGAGTTGGAGTTCCACCAGTGCCACCTGTACCGCCTCCGCCTGCGGCTGGTGATGGTTGTTCTTCTCCACCTGGTTCAACTGCTGGTGCGTCTGGTTCGGCTGTGTCCAAGTCTGCTTGAATGCCTGCTGTGCTTACACCTGCACTTCTCAATTCTGTGGCAGACGTTGTGGGTTTAGCCTGCATGGCTTCATCATTTTCTTCTCTCCACAATCTTTCGTTTTCTGCCATCTCTTCTGGAGATAATCCTAAGAATCTTGAAAGAGCATATCGTTTGCTCACAAATGGTACACCAGCAATCTGTGTGTATGTGGAAATTCTTTGATTGTCCACTTCTGATTGTCTGTAAGAAGCAAAGTTCATTGGTGGTTGGAACTTGATATCAAACATAGCAGTATCAATGTTGACACCTTTTTCCAATAGATAACGTTTGAACTCTTGATTGAATTCATCTGACACTAAATTTTGTAATCTTTCACAGTATTTGTTGAATCTTAATTCTTGAATGTATGCTGTGCCTACTCTACCATCATTGTATTGGCTCTGTGAATCGTCTGCACCTGTTGGCAAATAACTGCTTGGAATACGTAAACCTCTCAACAGTTTGTTGGTAAAGTATTTTAGATCATCAATCTCACCAAGGTTAGTACCACCTGGCAGTGTTTCCACTTTAGAACCTCTACCTTCTGCTGTTTGTGGGAAGAAATAATCTTCGTTAATGGATAATGGATTGTAAGAACTGTCAATTACATTGGTTCCACCGCCTGAGGCTGATGGAATACGTCTTTGATGTATTTCTGTTTTGACTCTTTCTACGAACTGCATTGCCAAGTGTGATGGCATATTACCCACATCAATATAGAACACACGTCTTTCAGGTGCTCTTTGTACACGATAGATAATGATTGCGTCTTCTAGTAATTCTTTTTGTTTGTATACTTTAAAGATTGATTCTAACAATGAGTTTCCAAATGGAAAGTTATTGTCTAAGCCTTCTGAAAGACTCAAGTGCATGATGTGATCTGAATCAACAGCAATTTCTCTCTGTCCTGTGGCAAATCTTGTGCCTGGAGAATCTTGATAGTTGGCTCCCACCATGCCTCTTACACCACCAGTCAAATAACCTGAACCACCACCAGTCACATTGCCTGTGGTTTGATAAGGTGTTGTGGCTACTAGATTCTTAAAGTTAAAGTTGATGTCTCTAACCACGTACTGCTCAGGTGTTTTGCCTGTGCTTTCGTTCACAATTATTTTAGAAACTTTGGCTGGATCCACGTGAAACAACTTTTTAGTTTCAGGATCTCTAATAAAAAACGCATCACCGTACTTGAACACATTACGAATAATTTTAAAAACTCGTTTGCTCATGTCATTCAACTTGCACCACTGTTGTAGATACTGTTCAATGATCTGTATTTCTGAGTTGGTTGCTTTTTGTCTGTAATCAAACTTGAATGGTGTGCCATTCTGTGTGTTGTTCTGTGTGCAGAACTCTGCTAGAATATCCAATGCCGCATTCACTTCAGAATCAAGATCCATCACATTGTATTGTCCGTAACGTTCTATTCTGTTTGGAGCACCGCTGTACACATCTGGAAGATATGATGAATAGTTTGACTTGGCAGGTCCTGGCTTGCTACCTATACCTCCACCCAATGGTGAATTCATTCCTGCTGTTGCGCCTTCAATAGGCACTTCTGTAAAATATTTTTTCCAACTCATTAACCGAAATTCTCCGCTGTGTCTTTGGTTGATTTAGAAGTGATTCTGTTGTAACGGTTTCCTTCACCTAATACCAATAAAATCTGTTCCATTGTTGTATTTAACCTATCCAATTTATCACCTGTTGAACTTGATGATGCTGTGATAGTTCCTGTCATTCCTGATCTTAAATTTGTCATTGCATTGCCTAAGTTCTCTAAACTGTTAGCATACATGTCTATTTTGTTTTTGTCAAGTTCATCCAGCGTTTTATTCAAGTTTTTGGCAAAATTTTCTGAGCCTCCACCAAATATCTTGCTCACAACACCGCCTATAGCATTAAAAGTACTACCTGCTCCCATTGCCACCATTGCGGCTGACAGTGCCAAAGTGCCTTTGGCAACTTGTAATAAATTACTGCCATCCACTTCACCTATGCTTTTCAATCCTTCACCAAACTTGCCTAACGCTCCGCCCATCAGCCAAGTTGCCGCGGCAATACCTGCACCTATTGCCGTGATTGACAATCCTAATGCGCCTGCTCCTAGTAAAACTGCCGGGTTAGCAAATGCTGTTAAACCTCCTGCCAGACCTTTAAGTCCTGCACCTATGCCTCCAAGAATTCCACCGCCACCGGCTCCCAATTTACCCAGCATTGAACCACCAGCCTGTTTTCCTGCACCACCTCCGCCAGTGAGATAACTGCCCACAGTTTTGGTTGCCTTGTATCCTGCAAATGCTGTACCTGCCGCAACCACCGCCGCTGTTAAGGTTGTGATAGCAGTGGTGGCATTGGGAAATTTTTCATAAAATTTATTGAACGCTTCTCCCACCTTAACAGCAATATTAGCCACGCTGTCAAGTGCTGGTGCAACAAAGCCTGCCAATTTGTCCGTCATGTCTGTGAAAGGTTTTAGCAAACTGTTAAAAGCATTTCTAAATTTTTCAGAGGCTCTATCTAACTGAATCATTCCACCTCTATTTTTCATACGTTCTGCTTGTTCGTCGATTATTGCTCCTGTGTTTTGATCAATCAATGATCCAAATTTTTGTAGATAAGCCTGCACATCGAAGAAGCCGTTGCCTACACCTATCAAAGTGGNTTGAGCTAATTTTTGTTCTTTGGAAAGACCGTCATTGGCTTGTGCCTGGGTGGCCATTGCTNTGATCAACATATCACTGGCACCTGGCACACCTTGTCTCAGTGCCTGCACAGCCTCTCTCACACCTTTAACAGCAAACAAACCAACTTCTTCTGCTCCCTTAGGGAAACCTCTTGATATCATTCCTTTGAGTGCATCTCCTAATTCTGGAGCCAGTGCAGTAACTCTGGTGACGGCACTGCCGATCTCATCATTCATTATGAGACGCAACCTTTTGTCATCTGCCGCGGCTTGTAGTGTGTCTTTGACTTGATCTCTCTGCATACCAGTCAATCTTGTCAGTGCATCCAGTGTTAGTAGATAATTTTGAGCACCGGTTTGAAGTTCCATGTCGGTCATGGTTTGTGCTCTACCCAATGTTGTTTGTAATTTCACATATTCTGAAAAACCTTCTGTGATGTCTTCCATTTGAAATCCTAATGCTGTTACTTGCTTTGTGAATTCCGAGTTTGTCAATGATCCTATTATTTGATTGAATTTTGTGGCACCTTTAGCAGAATCTCCAGCCAACGCTGTCAGTGATGTGTTTGCCAACACCAGGGCACCCACCAAACGATTCATATCAATACCTGCCAAGCCTGCGATTCTTCTCAATTCATTCACATTGGTGGTAGCATTGGCACCTATTGTAGCAAGATCTCTGAATGCCATGACGTTCTGTCCCACAATGGCTGTGAGTGAAGCAATGGTATTCACCAACACCTGATTGAAACCAGTCAGATTGGCGGCACCTGTTCTCAGCCCTGCTGTCAAACCTTCCATGCCACCGGAAGCAAATTGGAATCCTGTGCCTGCTCTTTCTAAAAATTTGTTGAAGTCAAAACGTTTTTTCTTTTCACCTTGGGTAGATTTGTCCAATTCCAAAAAACTCTTCTGAAGTTTGTCTTGGGCAGATCCCGGTTTTCCCTGTAAGGCAGATAATATGTCTTTGGCTGTGGTTTCGCTGGCTATACCGCCCTTATTAATTGCCTCTTCTAGATATTCTTCAACTGTCTTTGCCATGTTTGATTACCAAAATCCTTACTGTGTGTATTTACTGCCAATCATTATATGCTCAGTTTATTTGTCTCACTAAATACTATCAGTTAACAATATTTATTGGAGTTTTAATGTCACAAGAACAAATAGGTACAAACAGCAATCCGCTGAAAAAGTATTATAGACAACCTAAGCAGTTTGTCAAACTGCCCAGCAACTACAGATTCTATCTGCCAGGCACAATAGAAGTGCCTCAGTCAGGCGAAGTTGCTGTGTATCCTATGACAGCCAAAGACGAAATGCTGTTGAAAACTCCAGATGCTCTTTTAAACGGTGAAGCCACTGTGCAGGTGATACAGAGTTGTATCCCAGCCATCAAGAATGCTTGGCAGATGCCTTCCATAGATTGCGATGCGGCACTGATGGCAATCAGAATGGCCACATATGGCACAAAGATGGTTGTGCCTATCAAGGTGCCTGGCACCAGCATTGACAAAGATTTAGAACTGGATCTTCAGAACGTTTTGAGCAATGTGTTGAATGCAGAATACAATGACACATTCTTTTGGGAAAACATGGAGATCAAAACCAAACCTTTGAGTTACGAACAATTCACCAGAAGTGCTATCAAAACTTTTGAACAACAAAGAATACAAACCATCATAGACGATACCAAGTTAACTGATGAAGAAAAAATCAAACAGTTTCAAGCCACATTCAAAAAACTGACCGACTTGAGTGTAGAGATGGTGGGAGAAACTGTGGATTCCATCAAGGTGGATGGACAAGTGGTTTCAGACAAAAAACAAATTCAAGAGTTTATCGAAAATTCCAGTAAAGAATTTTTTAATGCCATTGTGGAACACTTGGACAAAAACAAAGATGCATTCCAACTGCCGCCACAAAAAATTACCAGTTCTGAAGAAGAACAAAAACAAGGAGCACCTGCCGAATACACCATTCCGGTAGCATTTGATTCATCAAATTTTTTCGTATAAAAATACTGACTCTCGATACATCTGAAATATTAAATCTTGCCAAAGAAATGGAGAATGAAATCAAGAATTTCAAATCCGAATTGATAAAATTGGCTTGGTTTATGAGAGGTGGTGTCACTCTGGAAGAGATGTATGCGTCATGCCATGAAGATCGAGAGATCATGGGTAATTTGGTCAAAGACAACTTGGACACAACCAAGAAAACAGGACAACCGTTCTTTTAAACGTATAACCCACATAATATAAAGTATAAAAAAATCATACCACTGCGGTGCCTACAAGCAAATATGATCATTTAATAGATTTTGCACCGATTTAAATAAATCTTGTATGCAGATATACACACAAATTGTTCGCCCATCGGAGTTGGATGAAGATGACCTGTGGATTCCATGTCTTAAGACATTCCCAGTAAAACATTCGCCAGCGGCGGAACAACCACTCATCATCACACACATTGAAGCCATCAATCATTATGCTCACAGCATCGACAAACTGTTGGAGCAAAAGGTGTATGCGGTGGGTGCCAAGACGTATGACCGACTCGTAGAGGCGGGCTTCGCGGAAAAAAATATTCATTGGAGACATCGTGCGGACGAACTTAAACTGCGTTCCCGAGAAGTGGGACCTATCACTTGGCTCCGAGGAGACAAGTATGCACGAGATTTTTCACACCTACCAGAATGCACAGTGATACAGACGTATGAATCCAAACCGGATCCAGAAGCCATCAGACAGATATTGAAATTGGAACCAGCAGTGATCCATGTGTATTCAGATGCTGTGTTGAAGGAATTGGAAATTAGAAACTGGAGTAACACCAGATTGCGACACACAGAATCTTGCGATCCTGATCACAGTTTGTGGTTGGATTGTGAGTCTTTTGATCCTAACATCTAAGAACGACTGCGTCGTTCTGCTTTTCGCTCACGCTCAAGCATTTAACTCAATCACATAACGAAGTTATGTCGTGCCTCATGCAGATAGTTGATCCATACTTCACCCAGTGCCGGGCAAAGTATGTTGCTTCATGCGAGATGAGCCTGCCATTTTGTGAGAGGAAATTCCTTGCGGACGGAAGCGGTGACCCGCCAACTCCCTATTCCAGACTTCAATAGTCACGGGCAACTGACCCACCCTTCACAAACAAAGTGAGCAGTTGTGATGTTGTGTCTTTTTCACAGAGCATCTTCTTTTGTGCCTTAGTTAGCACTTGACTTGCAACTCAGGATTCACCTAACGTCTTATCGACTGCATTTCCTGGATCTTACGATCAGTTGGGTTGCTATGTTATGCCTTGTTGTACTTTTTTAATTCTTCTTTTAGGATTCTAGAACCACCAACCCTCACGTTGATAATTCCGTTGTAGTATTCATCGGATTCTAACACTCGCCTTTCGAACTGTTCTCGAGCCTCGAGATAACTCATTACGCCTCTGCTTTTACAAATGTACAATATTTCCCTAGTAAATGTGTGTTCGCCTTGTGCCTCAACGTCAGCCAGTAAATGGTCTGAAGATCCCCAATAGTCCTTCCAGTCCGATTCCACTCGGCTTCTACGTTTGTTTATCCTGCCCTTGAGAGGTGGACGTGTCTTCTTGAATTTCGCCAGTTTTTTGCCCACATATCTTTTACCGTTGGTTGTGTTTGTGATGAGATACACAAATCCTTCGCAATCTTCTGGTAGTGAGTCTATGGGTTTACCCTGATAAGTCCATGGCATGAACTTACTTACTGATTATTTTTTTCGCTCTTGCTGTTTTTGAATGCGTGTTACTTTGTACTGATCTTCCAATTCCTTACGTCTTTGACGTGCCAAAATCCTAATTTCCGCGAGCGCCTTTCTGGCGGCGACTTTGGTCGCAAGGCTTCGCCTTTCAGCAAACAACTCGTTTGCCTTGAAGTACGCCATGTATGCTTTGGTCAGTTTATCGTGAGTATCATCTTGAATGGTCATAAGTTTCTACGTCGTTGGCATATGCTGTGAATCCATTCTCTTTCACCACTCTTAGCACATTGTTCACACGTCCCATCAATTCATCCTTGTGCGATATCAAGAATATGTTTTTGCCTGCTTCTCTGCTCATTTTCTTCAATATTGCCAGAGCACTTTCAACACCTGCTGAGTCCATACCAGAATCAATCAATTCATCCAAGAACAGCAAGTTGATGTTTTGATATAGATTTTCCCACACGTCTCTGAATGCGAAACTCAATCCCAGTATCAATCTGTTGCGTTCTCCTCTTGATAGATTATCAAAATCTAACTCTTGTCCCAGTTGAGTGATCTCCACACTCAAATCATTTTTGAATGTGACCAAGTGTGGAAGACCCAATTGATCCAAGTAGTGAGTTAACCTGTTGTTCAAGAAGGTTAGGTTTTGATCAATTATTTTCTTTCTTATGAAAGAATCTTTGTTTGTGAGCAGTTTGTACAAAAACTCTTGATGCTCTTTCAACTTCTGTAGTGTGTTGGCAGTGTCCCAATTTATTTCTTGTACTGCTTGATTTTTCAATTCTTCTATCTGATCCAGATATGGATTTGTTTCTTCCTGTTTGTTTTTGAGTGCTGTTTTAATGGAATCCACATACTGTCTATGATCATATGCTTCTTTGATGGTGTCATAATATGTGTTGGGTCTTTGATCCAAATCACCCACTGCTTCAATGTCTTTCACTGTTTGTTCCAACTGTTCTGCCAACTCCATCACATAACTGTTGGATTCGCCGTATTCCATTTCCAATTTTTTCTGCATTTCTTCAATTTTATCTTGAGGCAAGTCTTGACCACAAGCATAACAGGTGGCTTTGTGATTTAATTTTTCCAAATCTTTGTGTAATTTTTTTGCTGTCTTGTCTGCCTGTTCAATGGTGCTCTCCAAACTGGCTCTGTCTTTTTGTAGTTGTCGCAACACATCATTCAGTTTGTTCCAGTCTTCCAGTTTTTGATGTGTTTCCAATTCAGAATCTATATCAACATTTTCTAATTCTTTCAAGTTCTTTTGAAGTTTTTCAATGTCCGTGGTGTTTTGATTTTGCCAAGCACTGCTTTTGTTCTGCAGACTGTGTATTGTTTCTTGAACTTTTTCGTTGCTTATCTTTAAGCCTTCCAATCTTGCTGTTTCTAATGCTATGTCTTCTTTGGTTCTTTTGATGTGTGTTTTTAGAATATCTGCTTTTTCGGACAGCAGTTGTATGCCCAACAGTTGTTCTATTATTTCCTGTTGTTCATTGGCGTGTAAACTTAAGAACGGTTGTGTGTATGTGTTGAGTGCCACAATGTGTTTGAACATTTTGGGATTCATTCCAATCATTCTGTTCAAGTCTTCTTGTGTTTTTCTGGAATCTCCTTGACTGACATCAGACAGTTCTTGTTCTTCATCATCAATGAAATATTTCATCACATTGGGTTTTCTGCCACGTTCTACCTTGTAATTCTTGCCATCTTTTTCAAATTGAATTGTGACCAACATACCTTTGCTGTTGGTTTTATTGACAAGATTATCTTTACGTATCTTTGTTAGTGCTTCGCCATACAGTGCGTAACTCAGTGCGTTCACAATGGTGGTTTTACCTGTACCATTACGTGATCCTGCGTCATCTCCACCCATGTCCAAGTTTTCACCCAATACCAGTGTTAATAGTTTTTGTTGAAAGTCTATGGCTTGGGTTTGATTACCCACACTCATAAAGTTCTTAACAGTTAATGTTTTAATCAGTATCATTGTTTAAATCTCTAAATATTCTCAACAGCACTGCTTTGTCATAAGCATCTGATTCTATGGTTTCAATTTCTTTGGACACAATTTGATCCACACTTTCAAATTTTGTGATATCCAACGTGGTGTTGATTTCTTCTTCTTTTTTGCTTGGGATCAATGTGATCTCTCTACAGTCATACTCTTTCATGAAAGTTTCTTTGATGTAACTGGCTTCTTCAAAACTGATGTCTATATCCAATGTGACACGCAAGTGCATCTTGCTTTTCATGATCTCTTTGGTCTTGTCCAGCAGTGTGCTTAATTTCACATTTCTGTACTTGGGACAGTTGCCCCAATTGAAATACACCGGCTCCTTGCCATGTTCCAGTATCATCATGCCACGCTCATCATCATCCACATCTGCGTAATTGTGCGGAAAAGGATTGCCTAGATAGTGAATGTTGTTCTTAACCTGTCGTTTGTGGAAGTGTCCAGAGAACACATATTCTTGATTCACAAAGTCACTGCCACGCAGTTCTCCTGTGTCAGGCATTTCCACCATGGCATTCATGAAAAAGTTTGGCAGTTCAAAATGACCAAACATATATTTGCATTTCATTTTGCCCACTTTTTTCCATTCATTGCCGATCAACCAAGGCACCAACACCACATCATCTATCTGTGTGATTTCGTTCACCATGGTTATGCCTGGAATAAATCTTCCAAACTCTGTGGATTGAATATCTCTACTATCCTTGTAGTATAAATCGTGATTGCCTGGAAAGAAATAAAATTTGTCAAATGCTTTGCCCAGTTTTTCCAAACATCTAATGGAAGCATCCATGGTGGTAATATTCACACTGTTTCTGTTGTGATGCCAATCACCACAAAACAATCCTGTTTCACAGCCATGCTCCTTGGCTTGGGCTATGTACCAGTCTACGAATTCTTCGCAATCATCGTTGTGTAATTTAGAATTGGATTTCAACCCGAAGTGTATGTCGGTAAAAACCGCTAGTTTCTTGAACAAAATAATCTCCTACTTTTCTTTAAGAATAAACGAAAAAGTTGTATTTG
>JGI11705J14877_10000863_pt1 | contig 18303 bp, 11 predicted proteins | sample Etolaghawater15m_FD_14877 | JGI IMG/M metagenome (IMG submission 14877)
ACAAAGTGAAACTGAGATGTTAGATGCTTTTATTTCAATCAAAGATTTAAAAAGAATAGATGCAGAAAAATATATCAAAAATAGATATTTATCGAAAACCGTAACTTCAGAATCACTCATTGATATTAAAACAAGTAAGTCTAAAATAAGTGTTGATATTGATATAAAAAAGCTGTCGATAGAACAAGTTGAAATAATAAACAATAAAATTAAAATTCTTAACAAAGAAATAAAAAAGCTTTCTGCAGAGTGGATTAATTAAAATGGCTAAATATAAAAATCAGCTTTTAATAGAGTTTGATGTTGTTCAAAAGTTTGAAAAAACAATTACTACTGCCAATGAACTAAGAACAGGAATATTTGCTCCTATAGATAAAATATCAGCTAATTCTAAAACGTACAAAGATTTTATTGAAAATAATAGAAAGCGTAGTTTAGAGACAAGCTGGGGTAAAACAATTATTAAAGGAAATATTCTTACACAAACACATCGGGATTTACTTGACTGTATTATTGCTGGTGCTAAAGAGATAAAAGAGTTAGAGGGTGGGGCAATTGCTGTTTATTTTTCTACTACTGATATTTTAAAGTCCTATAGCGGAAAAACAAATACTAATACAAAATGGCTAAAAGACAAACTTGATGAAATTCAAAACAGCTCAATTGAGTTCAAGCAAAATAATTCAAAAGATTATTATAGTTTTAGTATTATTGATTCTCATGCATTTAGTACTAAGCATAACTCTTTTGGTTTGGTCTTAACTCCCGCTTATAGAAAATTTTTTGAAGAACAATTAACTGTTAATTATAAAAAAGAGTTACCAAAACTTTTGCAAGTAAAAAGTGCCTTATTAAAATCTATTATAAGATTTTTTTGGTCGCATTCATCTGGTAGTAACATGGATATTGAAAAATTACTACAAACAGTAGGTTTTCCCTTGGAATCTATTAGAATGAAACAAAAAGCGATTAAAGAAATTAAAGATAACGTAGATCTCTTATTAGAATATGGAATTATTTTTGAACCAAAATCAAAATTGATTTATCGCAAAGCTAGTTTCGAGAACAATATCACTTTTATGAAAGGAAATCCTTCTTCTACAGTTCTTATAGAAGATAAATAATAATTTATAAAGATTATTATTTATCTTCTAAATAGATATATCTATAATATATCTATAATATACTACAAGTATATTTAAATGACTACGTTTTCTCATTTAAATGACTACGCTTTGTATTTAAATGAATACGTTCACTACTTAAATGACTACGGAATTATACTTAAATGACTTCGTATTATCTTCAAAAGTCAATATTTTATTATAAGCTATCACTTTATTAGTTGATTTTTCTTTTTGAGAATATTAATTTAGAAATATTTTGACCAATATTTTATTAAATGACTTCGCAAATAATCAAAAATTAATAGCTTTATATGTAAAACAGTCTAATCTATAAATAGCTACTCTCTAGAAGAAGATATATTAAATGACTTCGTTTTTGTATATATTGTTGTATAAAACCCCAACTTATAGGGCTTTGATATTCTTTATATCACATAAGTCTATAGATAGTGCTAAGTATTAAATGAGTTCGTAAATCAAAAAATACTATTAAATGACTTCGTTTTTGTATAAAATTAATAAATATTTGAAATATAAAATGACTTTGAAATACTTTTATATGAATAAATACAAAAATATATTGGGGAATTATTAGTATTAAATGACTACGTATTTGAAAACTTATTAAAATTCTCTAAAATAAACTCAACAATCAACATAGACATAAAAATGTAGATAAAACTTTATCTGGGTTCAGCGTCATATACACAAGAGAGAAATCTTAAAGGATTTCCTTGTATTTAATGTAAAAATAAATTCTTTTATATTGATGCTATTTTGTATTAATATTTAGGCTAAAAATAATTAGAGTTAGCGATACTTGAAAAATGGGAGGATTATAATGGATAACAAGTAGTCATAAAAGTATTTTATCGCTGAATCATAGATTCTACTATTGCATTGCCCAATTGAAGAGTTGTCAACAGTATTTAAACCTAGTGTTAATAGTCTACGTCTCCTGAAAATGAATTTTATTTATAAGTATTATTTCTGAGATAGTGCTGATGTTAAGGATTCCCGTTCTCTCTCAGTCAAAGATAGTTTACTGTTTAATTCTGTAATACTTTTTTGTGCTTCAACTAGTTGTGTCTGATATTTTGTTAAATCTTTATCGAGTTGTTTATATTCTTTGTTTTCATATTCTAGACGGGTAATATCTTTTAATAAAGATTTATTTTCAGACATATGAACAACTGCATCTGTTTTTAGCTCTGCATAGCTTAATCGTAATTCTTCAAATAATTGTTTTGTTTTTTGGAGTTCTTCTTTTTCTATAGTTCGTTTTGCTTCATCTATGGAGAGGCTTTTCACTTGTTCTCTTAATAGCTTTGTTTCTTGCTCTGCTTGTTCTCTATTAAGGTTGGCTGCATCAACAAGTGCTTTTGCTTGTTCTTTTGAAGATTCCACTGTATTTTTAGCGGTTAACTCTATTTCATTACATTTTAATTGAGCTTTACGTTTATCTTCGATAGCGTTCTCTGTGTCAACTTCAGCTTTTTTAATTTTATTTGACGAGTCTTGAGTTATTTTTTCTATTTTCTCAGCAGTTTCTTTTTTAGTGGATTCGACTAGTTCTATTGCTTCTTTTTTTATTTTATCAGATTCAAGAACTTTATCCTCAAGGAGTTCTACAAGTTCATCAATTTGCTCTTTTTGTCTTTCGTTGATTTTAGATAGTTCGGCTGTACGTTTCTCAACAATTATATGAATCTCTCCGGCAATGAGCTTAGCAACACTGCTGCTACCAATTTCATCTGCCATCTTTGAAACGTCTGTATCTCTTTTATGAAAAAAATCTCGTAAGTGCTTAGATACTACTTCAGTTTTTCCACCACTTACTGAAATCACACCTCGAACTGTTGGCTTTACACCTTGCATTAACATTCCAGATGCTATCTTTTCAACTGTTTCAAATGAAATTCCGTTTCCTGTTTCTTTCATGGATGCTCTCTTTAAATAAATAATAAGTGATTATAGCATAAAAAGATAAAGGAAACGTTAATTTATAGGAAACAAATGTTTCCTGTTTCCCGAAGAACAATAACTATGTATACGGCGATTTGCTTACATTTATTGATACTTAAAGATTAAAAAATTCTAGGATATAAGCAGTGATCCCCAATAAAATCTTTAGCGGTTCACAATTTGTATTATTTTCAATAGATGTATATGAAATGTTTGAAACTTATTACGTGGAATTTAAATATGGAGTAGATTAAAGGATATAGAATAGATTATGTAAGGATCGTAGAATAAACTTTTCCTATTTCTATTTTTTGAGAAACTTACACATTTGTTTCTTTTTCGTTTGACAACACATTTGTTTTGAAATCTTCTTCAATTCTATAGAACACTGTTCTGCTTAGGCCGTACTTTTTAGACAACTGATTCTTGTTCATTCCGTTTCTTAGCTCGAAAGCAATGTCTTGCTCTATAGCATTGGATATCTTCTTTTGTGCACATCTTTGACAGCTTTTAGTGTTGTTGCTTTTGGTGAGGTTTGAATATGTTATGTATGTAATTTCGTTACATAGCATACATAAGCATTTATATAGAGCATGAGTGTTTTGATTTTTGACAAATTCTAGAACATAAATGTCATTGAAAATTTGATCTGTAATATCTACTCTTGCACTCACGATTTGAACCTTTTTTTTCAGATATTATAATTATACAGCATCTAACATTGCTCTGTATCTTAAAAACTCAGGCTTCTTTAATTTTTCTTCTCTTGCATCTAGGTTTCCAAATCTCGCCACGTAGTTTTTGAAAAATGTTAAATTCTCATCTTCCTCTTTTTTATGTTCATTAACTAACCCATTTTGTCCTTTACTTTTATTCTCAATTCTTTTATCTATGTTTTCTTCTGGATGCTCTATGCTGTAAATATTGAAATCATCTTTCTCAATTTTTGTTCCATCTTTTAAAACAATCAAGATTCTTCCATTGTTAAGTTTCACAACTTCTTCAACATTAGAATTTTCTTCTGCATCATTTAGCTCTTCCTCTTCTTGTTCAATGTACAAATTTTTTACTCTGGTGTTTCCAGTTTTAAAGACATAGCTTTCATCAACTATATTGTCTTCTGGCACAAAATTTATTACAGTGTTTTTGAAATTCTTTTCATGTATTGCTGCTTTGATTTTGTAATCATTTTCTCCTGCTTCTTTGTTGATGGATAGACCAAACTTTCTTGCATTCCTCATCATGAAAAGTAAGTCACCCAACTTGACTTTATTTTTTTCGTTTGTCTGATCAATTTTTGTTTCAATTGATTTAACATATTTTAAAAATTCAGTAGGGTTGCTAAAAATAAAATTAGAAAAATCTATTACAGTGTCTCTTGTTAAAAGCAATTCTCCTCTCTCATTTATTTTTATCGATTCAGAATATAACTCAGAAAGTAAAATTGCTTCAACAGGTTTTATTGAAATTGTATCTTCAGTTGAGTTCAAAGTTTGGATCAATTCATCAATACGCTTCATGTATTTTTCGTGATCACCTTTTTAATCAAAACTGCATGATTTTTGGAAAAATGTAAAATATTCACTATATAACATAGAAAATTCTGTTTAATATATATAGAATATACTTTATAATTATATAAAAGCAATTAGCTGTGTTGAAAAATTATGGTCTAAATTGTTTATGAAACATACTCAAAATGCTATCAAATAGATCAAGATTAAAATCTTTTTAATTAATATATTTACTATTTATATGTAAAGTATGTTATAAAAATATATTATTTAAAATATTCTGTTTAGTTAAAATAATTATTTCTTAGGATTATTATGAAAACATCTATAAAAAAAACAATACAAGATACAATTGAGTTATTGGAAATTTTCTATAAAACCAATAGATATGATTATGACAAGTATAAGTATGATGAAATTGTTCAAAAATTTAAAGTAGATACAATCATGAGTATAATTCAAAACTTTAAACTTGTTGTCGGGGTATCTAAAGATTATTTCGAGACAGATTCTTTAGACGCTAGGCATATTAAGGGTATAAAGCAAAAAGAATTAGCAGTTATTTTTTTAAAATGTCTTGATTCAAAATATTCGAACAAAGCAAAAAAAATTGAAATCGAAACAATAAACTATAATAAACAATATTTTGAAATTGAGGAATATTTAGGAGGCTTAACTTTTTTGATAAACCATACTTCAAAGCGAACTAGTAAAACTATTGAAATAAATACTTTAGATAGCATTATAAGTATAGATCCAAAATTAATAGCCAAAGGGGTTAAAAAAAGTTTGACGTCTACATTAAGCGGAAAGAAAGATGATAAATATTTTAGGGGTCATCCAGAAACAAATAAAAGAATTGTACCGATAGATGAACTAGGTGAGTATATTAATTTAAAAGATAAACATTGCAATATAGAGTGTCCTATATGTAGTGCCACTATACCAATAAATAGCAAAAATATAATGGAAAAAATACTTATAGTCGATAATTATAAAGTTAAAATAGTTTGTCATCATATGAATACTGATTACGAAGAAGAATTATTATTCACATTAGAAATTAATCACGATAAAAATAAAAAATTACAAGTTATGTATGTTTTAAATAACTACAATAAACTTATTGAAAATAAAAAATCTAAAATACCTAAGACATGAAAAGTTTTAAAGATTTAGTTATATCAACAGGTTATAAAGAGGTTCATTCTGATGAGTTGGGATTTTTTGTATTAAATCATAAATACTTTAATAGCAATGTAACAGAATATTTAAATAAATTTTATAGTGCTCATGGTATATTAATTGACAATATAAAAAGTAAAGAATTAATTATTTCAAGCTACTGGAAATTTGCACTGATATTGTATAAACATCATAAAAATGAAACTGGGTGGTCTAAAAGTAGCATAAACGAGTACATTAATATTGTGAGAAGAATATTAGAATTAATGTTGTATGTAGCTAAAACTAATTTAAAAGAATTAAATAGTATATATTTCGATTATGATGATATAGCAGAGCACGATAACTATTATTTCTTTTTAATAAAATTATCCAATGGTGTTGCTAATAAGATTTTTAAAATAATTGACGGTAAGTATCATAATGTAAAATCACATAGAAATTTTGTGTGTTTGAATTGTCCTAATGATTTAGCTAATAATAAAATAGAAAATAAATATGTATTCCATCCTATCGGTAAGCATACGTTAAAAGGGCCATCCAAAGAAGTAGGACATCTTGAATATTACTTCAAGACTAAAAAAGATAAAGCAAATGTTGTCTATAGAATTTTCTCATTAGATGAATCGCAAGGGAGAATTAGTGGCAAATCTAAAGGAGGGTTAGTAGGTAAACATTTACCATTAAAAACATTTGAAATAGTAAATTATATTAAACCAGATTTAGAGATCAGTAAAATAGCTGAAGAAACAATCAAAGAAGTTCATCTGAATACATCAAAAGAAACTTTATCACCCTTGCTTGATAGTGAATGTGCGAGATCGGTTGATAAAGATTTTTATAATGTGATAAAGACAAATTCAATAGAAGCATGCTATAAAAGATTTTTAATAAATAATGCCATATCTAACTCATATATATACAAAAATATTAATTTAGAAACTACATATAATAAGCCATCATTGCCAATATGTAAAGAGTTTGTAAAATACTTAATTAATTCTTGGAGTAATAGTTATTTTGTAGATCTCATTATACTTAGTCTTATACTGGGTATTCCTATAGAAAAGTTGATTTATTCAATATTAGATCTTGATGATACATTTACATATAAAAAGATAATAAAAAGTAATTCTAAATTAAATATAAAAATAAATAAGAGTTATTTTGCGGAATTTACTGATGTAATAGACAATAAATTAAGTTATAAAGTTGAACAAGAAGGAGAAGTTTATTTAACTGATACTTTAGAAAAAAAGTGGTTAAATATTAAATCAAATCTTGAAAAATATGTTACATCTAGAATTTGTTATGAAGACTTGAAGATTTTCATAAAAGAAAGTCCTGATCAAGAGATCGGACTTAGTGAAAAGACTATACATAGATATGTAGAAAAATGTAAAGAGTTGCAAGACTTTGATGAGATAAAAAAATATGTTAGCACCAACTTTAGTAAAAGAGATATTGATGAATTAAACAAATTGAAAACTCTAGAATATTATATAAATGATCTCATAAAAAACAATATAAAAATCTATACTAAGCATGTTAAGTCTTTTCATAAAAATATTAAAGTAAATTTGAAAAATTTACACACATTATTTTATTATTATTACAAAGTTTACAACTCTGTAAGCGATATCCAACTTTTATTTACTCAAAATATCAGCAAAAATGACGAAGCAAGATTAACCTATTGTAATTCTCTAAAAAGACTGTTAGTATATGAAAAGTGGATCTACAATTTCACAATATATTTAGGATTAGATGAGTATTTAAAGAGTGAGGCATCTGAACATCAATTAAGAGAACTGAATCATTACACCAGAATAGGTTCGCGCAATTATATTAAAGATTATAAATTTAGAGAATTCATGATTAATTTGGACAAACTAAATATTGATGATGAGATAATTAAATTGAATATACGAATGATATATTTAAGATACGCTTTTTCAATATTATTAGTATCTAGAGATTTTATTAAAACATCATCTGATTTATCACAAATATCAAAAAGATTTAAAATTATAACAATTCAAGAAAAAGGGAAAAACTTATATCAAGGAAAAAGAATCTTACCACTGACGAACAAAGCTATTGCTTATATTGATATGTTTCAAAAGATAAAAAAACAATATTCGATATCAAGTGAGAGTCCTATTCTACTTAGTGTTAAAAATGGACTATTAATTGAGAAGCCTATTACCAAAAGTAATGTAAACCAGTATCTTGATTCTTTGTTAGATATTGAAAAAGACCCTTTTAAAAATCATGAGAATACAACTATAATTAATGATATCAAAAAGTTTACATCTTATACTTCAATAAACTTTGGAAGACATGTAGTAACAACACAAATGGTTCAAAAAGGAGTTTGCTCTGAATATATTGATGCAATAATGAATCATCATCAGCTTGGAAAAGAGGATCAAGGAAAATATAGTAATTTTGATACATTAAAGTATGTAAATGAAGCAAGAATTGTGTTAGAAGACATTGAATCAAAATATTTCTCAGTATGCTTAGGAATTGAGGATGATATATGGAATTAGTAGAGTTAGAAAAACTTGAAAAAAAACTACATAAAGATAATTCTTTTATAGAATTAAAACCACAATTAAAACAGATGTCAAGTGCTATATTTAGATATGCAAAACATATATTAAAATCAAATAAACAATTATCTTCATACCACAACAAGTTAGTATTGAATTTACAATTTTTAGTACATTTATCTAATCAACCATTATATAAAAATTTTTCAAATGATGGTAATTATATTACTAAATGGTTAAAGAAATATAAATACCTATCATCTAAATCAATGGTATACCCAATAAATAGTAAGTTTTTAACATCTACATTATCAAAATCTTTTTTAAAAGTAGATCTTCCAATGTTGGATTTGATTTTAGATTATAGAGATAATATATTTCAGATATACCAAAGTTGTATAGATATTGCAATTTACGTTTATTTGAGAATATACCATTTAAAAAAAATTGATAAACAAGATATTATTAAGTTAGATGTAAATAACATATTTAATATTGGAAATAAAGTTCATTTATATATATCCACAGCCTATAAGACTACAAAGGGCTACTTATTAATGCATAAGTACTTTTTAGATGATTTTATTTATGATAAAATAGCTCTTAACTTTGAAAATATTGTATTTAAACATGATATCTGTTATTACGAAAGGGAACTAGAAAAGTATCTAAAAGAGAGAAAGCTATTTTACCAAGATATAAAAAACTGTCTTCATTTTGAATATGCGTACTTAAATAATCAATTAGATTTATCACTTGCTACTGCTGCTAGCTATCCCAAATTAAATTTACTAGAAATTGACTATATATTTCCTGGGATATTTCCAAAAAAATTGCTAGACATTGAACGACATAATTTTGATGTATATTTTAACAACTTTCTTACTAATGATGAGAATTTTGATATAGACGATGAAGATCTTGATAGTAATTCTAAGGCTTGCCAATATGTTACTCAAAATATCGAAGCTTATGAAGAGTTATCAAAATGTCGATCTGTTCCTTTAGATGTAAAAAAACTACAAACATACTTCGATAGGTTTTATAAGCTAATAAACGAGTTCAAGTATTCTTTAAAGTCGAATGATGATTACATGTATAAAATTTTTGATTTTGTTGAATATCTATTAAAAAAAGCTGATAAGAATTATACAAATAAGCCTATAAAAAACTCGACTTTAAAAGAGTACATACGTATAGTGTTTAAGTACTGCTTTCATCATATTATTATTAATGGAGGTATAGATAGTAAGGTAGTTAGTGTAATGTTTTCATCTTTAAATGATAGCATTGATAAAAAGTCGTTAAATTTATATTTCACACCTAAAACATCCAAAACATATTTCAGAATCGTCAAGCTTTTTTTAAGAAAGCAAACTGCATTTAATACGAATAAAAAAATTAGTATGATAGTAGATGTAAGAAGATCTATAGTTTTTTGCGATGAAATAGATATGTTAGTAAATCAACTTATAAATGACTCAACAATAAAGTTTAAAGATACTGAAAAGATTGTAAGGCATAAAACTTATAAGCATAATCAATATGCAATATTTTGTTTATTGCTATATTACAGTGGATTAAGAAAATCTGAATTGAGAACGCTTTTGACTAAAAATATTTTTCAGATACATGAAAATCAGTACGAAATAATTGTAAGTAAAGAAAACTTTAGACTAACTGCAAAGGCAAATTCAGAGAATTCGTTAAGTCCCAAATCAGATAGTGCTATTAGAAGAGTTAGGTTTGTAGTTAATAACTATAATCATAATAGAATATTAAAGAAACATATTAAATTTTTGCAAACTAATAAGTATAAATTTGTTTTTCCTGCTATATCCAAGGAGGGAAAAGTGTTAAAAACTTCCACTATATTAAATAGTGACTTGGATTATTTGTCAAAAAAATTAGCAGCTATTACAGGTAGATACACTCCATTACACTCACTAAGACATTCGTATGCGACTTTCAAATTCTTTACAAAATATAAGAAAGATGATATTTCTAGTTATTTCATGTATTTAGTCTCATCTATGATGGGTCACTCTGAACCATCAGTGACAATTTATAATTATATTCATATCGATTTATTAAAAATATTTTCTTTGAAAGAAAGTAAATATCATATCCCAGATTTTTATGTTGAATATAGCAAGGATCTAAAAATATAATAATTATCCTGTAAACTTCGGAAAACTCAAGTCCCATTACCAATCCCTGCATAAGCCTGCATCTGTTTAAACATTTCATCAGATATATTATTCTGGATTTTAAAATTTTCAAGATGCCAAGCTGTTAAAAGTACTTGTAATCCTTCTAAAAAGAATCGTCTGCTTATTATCCCTTTATTTTTTGCTAGATTACATATCATCTGTACAGTTTCATCTTTAATAAGTTCTGACTCTATCTCATAAAAGTAGCCACCAATGAAGTAACATATAGAGATGATATTTTTTATTGATTCCCAATCTCTTACTTGGTACTCCTCCCATCCCAATACATCTTTTAAGAACTTAAACACACCCTCTATTTTACTTCTGTGCAGATAAATATGATATATCTCTTTTGCATCAAGATAAGATGTTATCTCTAATGTACTTATTAAGAGCATAGGCTCTTTTTAATCAAAATTGGATGATTATTTGGAAAATGTAGAATATTTACTATTTAACATAGAAAATTCTGTTTAATATATATAGAATATTCTTTATATTTATATAAAAGCAATTAGTTGCGTTGAAAAATTATGGTCTAAATTGTTTAAAAATAGTTCGTGAAACATACTCTAGATGCTATTAAATAAATCAAGCTAAAAATCTTTATATAAGTTTTAATTCATTTAAAATAGCTCTTTAGAAACTCTCTGCAACTTGCTTTTTGTATCGCTACGAAATATGTAAGTATCACAGCTAGAGGCAAAAACTTGTAATACAAAAAAAGAGAGCGTTGTTTAAACTAACAGGCTTAAAATGATTTTAAATAGTGCATGAGCTACAGGAGGTGCATTTAATATAAATAAAGTTGGGAGAAGAATTGCAGAAAATGAAAAGGTTTCAGAGTGATGCAGTACTCTTATCTAACCGGCAAAAAATTTAGAGACTACAATGAATATGATTTTTAGTGAATAAAAGATATATTTAGTAAGTAAATGATAAAATCATTATCTAACTATGAGGCTGATAGGAAAATGACAACAACAGATTATTACAATATAAATGCTATTCAACTCATAGATAGATACAATAATACAAATATGTTATCGCTCCATCAACTTTTACTAAATCATATTCCTAAAAATTCCACTGTTCTTGATATTGGCTTTGGTTCAGGAAGAGATTTACAGTTTTTATATGACAACGATTATATAGTTTGGGGGATAGATCCATCTGCTAAATTTGTTGCAAATGCTAAAAGTAGATTTCCAGAAATACAAAACAAGTTCTTTGAAGTAAGTGTGCCATTTGATAAAGGCACACTAAAGTTAAATAAAGAATTTGATGCAGTAATAACAATAGCTATGTGGATGCACTTGCAATATCAAGAGTATGAGGCTGTAGTAGAAAGTATAGTGAGCGTACTCAATAGTTCAGCAACTGTAGTGATAAGTTATTCAGAGGGCTATAGAACTGATGATGGACGGTATTTTGAAAATGTAGACTTAGAGAATATAATAAAACTATTTAAAGAAAGAGGCTTCAACCTAGTCGAAACTATTATAAATGGCGATAGTCTTAAGCGTGATACATTAACATGGATAACGGTAGTATTTAAAAATGATTGATACAGAAGCATTAAGGCAGATTAACTATATCATTGAACATGACTCTGCATCAAGTACATATAAATACGTTCTTCTTAAAAGTGTTATTAATGCTTCACAAAAATATGAGCACTTAATAAAAACAGAACACTCTAGAGCAAATATCCCACTTGGGCTTATTGTTGAACAGTGGATACTAGACTACATGCCTTTCGTGTTTAAAGATATTTCTCAACAAAACAATAAAACAGTTTTAGATCAGCCTATAACTACTATTTACAATAATATATTTCAAATTCTTAACCTAGATAAAACAAAAGAGTGGGAATATGCATATATGCAATTTACAAAAGCACTTCAAAATCCTACTATGTCAGGGGAATTATCAAAAGAGTTCCTCAAACTCTCAAAGAAGATTGCAGATAAAATTGTAACTATGCCTATGAAGTATACGGGTAAATCAGAGTATGAGTTTTTTATTCCCCAAAGATATAAGTTTGGGTCAATTAAACTTGTTAACGATGAGGTTTACAACTCTAGTTTTGTGGTAAATGATTTTGGTTATTTCTCAATATCTGAACAGCATTACAATATCTTTCGTTATCTTGGTCAAACACTTTATGGCACATCAACAATTATGGCTAAGTGGAAACAAAAAACCAACTCTTTAAATGCCAATCAAGAGACTGTCAAAGATATTATTGAGAAGCTATCAGGCGACACACTAGAAATAAGAGAAACAACATCCATTAGAAAAATGCTAAGCCAAGAAAAAGAGTGTATTTGGTCAGGGAAAGAGTTAAAAGACAAAAACTATGATGTTGATCATGTATTACCGTTCTCAGTTTGGTTCAACAATGATTTATGGAATATGTTGCCAACAGATAGAATATTAAACCAGCAAAAGAAAAAAGCCAAGATTCCAACTCGAAGACTCATTGAAAAACGAGCAGATATTATAATGAACTATTGGAATGATTATCAAAAGGCTATGCCACTATTGTTTAAATCACAGATAGAAGTTGCCTTGATCGGTAAAGAGATTGCAGAGGATAAGGCTCTTGATATTGCTATAGAATCTTTATGTACAAAGAGTGATTATCTGATTCACGACAGAGGTCATGAGGCCTTTAATATATGATTATAGAACCTCTTTATATAGATCTAGAAGCAACATTTGACTCCACTATCCAAGAAATAGGAATTATATTTCAAGACGATGAGTTAAAAACTAACTCGATTAAAGAGGCTTATGAATATATTCAAGCTGCACCAACTAAATATATAGCTGGACATAATATAATTGCTTTTGATAAAGAGTTGCTAAAAAACACTTCTATTAATCAATTGCTAGATAATAAAACATTTATAGATACACTTCCCATTTCAATGCTATTGTTTAATGAAAAAACATTTCATAATCTTCCAAAGAATTATAAGAGTGAAGATAATTTTCTAAATAATCCAGTTAAAGATGCTAAATTATCAAAAGAACTCCTTTTAAAATCAATAGAAAAGTTCAAAACACTCCCAACATTACAAAGAAATATTTTATATACCTTACTCAAACAAGAAGAAGTATTTAAGGGTTTCTTTGAACTTATATTTGAATTAGAGCTCTTTGAAGAACTGAGTGAAATAATTCTTAAAGGTTCAATATTAAGCATTTTTAAAACTATTATTAAAAGTTCAGCAGTCCTAAATGAAGCACTTGAGCAAAATAGAGTTGAACTTGCGTTTATTTTAGCTATCAGAATGCCAGAACTTGAAGTAAATGCTCAACCTCCCAAGGTGCTATATGACTATAAAGAGATAACATCTTTACAGGAAAGACTTTGCTTTGATTATGAAAGTTCTGTAGATGAGCTTAGCTCAACTGCTGAAGATATTTTTGGATTCGGAACATTTAGAGATTTTCCTCGCCAAGATGCTACACTTGAAACAGGAACTACAATCTCTCAAAAAGAGATTGTCACAGCAGGACTTAAAAATGAATCATTTCTAGCTATTTTACCGACAGGTGGAGGAAAAACTTTTACTTTTTGGCTACCATCCATCATAAAAGCAAAATCACTAAAAACACTTACTGTTGTTATCTCTCCTTTACAAGCTCTTATAAAAGATCATATGGAAAGTTTTCATGAGACGGTAGCAAATTATAAAGCTGTAGCCTTAAGTGGTTATATGTCTCCAAGTGAAAGAGCTGACACTATGGAAAAAGTTGTGAATGGTGATGCTGATATCTTATATTTGGCTCCTGAGAGTTTACGTTCTAATTCAGTCTTTAATTTGCTGAAGAATAGAGTTATTGAGAGGTTTGTAATAGATGAAGCCCACTGTCTTTCAACATGGGGAAATGACTTTAGACATGATTATTTTTATATTGGTGCATTTATAAATGACCTCTTGGATCAAAAGCCTTTTCAAGATAGTATCCCAGTTTCATGCTTTACCGCAACTGCAAAACCAAAAGTAATGGATGACATCACAGAGTATATTGAGTCCTCTTTAAATGTTAAAATGAATCGTTATATCGCAGTACCAGAGAGAAAAAATCTTGACTATGAAGGATATGAATTAGATGGAGATAAAGCTAAGTATACAAGCTTATTAGAGCTTATAAATACAAAAGAAGGCTCAACACTTATATATATACCATCTTTAACTAAAAAGTGTGACGAGATTGCAGAACAACTAGCTGTTGATACAGGCAAAAATGTAAAATCATTCCATTCAAAACTTGACACTGATATTAAGATGCAAATTTTGAAAGAGTATATAGACGATACAATAGATATAGTTGTAGCAACTACTGCATTTGGGATGGGAGTTGATAAGCCAAATATTAAAAATGTCATTCATTATGAGATATCAGAATCTTTAGAAAACTACTCTCAAGAAGCAGGAAGAGGAGCAAGAGATCAAAATATTCGGGCATCTTGTCCGCTACTTTTCTCACAAAATGATTTAGACAAACACTTCACTACATTAACTCGTGCTAAAATTAATCCCGATGAGATAAATGCAATCTTTAGAGTTCTTAAAAATGATACTCGAAACCCTGTAACTCTTACAACCAGAGAAATTGCTTCTCAAGCTGGATGGGACACGGAAGATAAATCTAGTGACTATGATATGAAAGTAAAAACTGCTCTACTTGAACTGGAAAGAGAAGACTATTTAGAACGTTCTAGAAACAAAGTTCAGTATTATGCAGATGCTGTAGCAAAAGACTCTTTGGCAATCTTACATGAAGTATTTAAAACAAAAGAGTATAGTGAAGAATCTCAAATAAGATTATCGAGAGTTCTTCAAACCTTACTTGGTAGCGGCAAACCAGAAGCTGTTCAACTTGATGAATTAACTGAAATACTTGGTTATCCGCATGAACTGGTAACTCAGTCTGTTCTAGAATTAAAAGATATGAAGATTGTTTCAGATGCAAAAGACCTAAGTTTGAAGATCAGTAAAGAAGGTTTGTTTTTGTATCAAAGCTATACTCAAATAGAGAAGATATTATTTAAATATTTAATGAGAGAACATAGCCATAGCATCAGGATGAGTGAATTAAACCAAGTATTACTAGACGATGAAAGTTTAAATATAAAAGATGAAAACATTACATCGATTATAAAGGTGCTGCTTAAAAGCTGGATTGGTTATAAGCATCAATTTAAATTTAACCGACTTGATAGACAAAAAGATTTATGGTATTTTGAGTTCATTGATAGTGAAAAAGTCAAAAGTATTATTGATTACAAGCATTATATCGGTCTGAAAATTATAAACTTTTTATCAACGAACCTTCAAGAGAAAAAGTACAATACTAAAGAGGTTGTTGAGTTCTCTATGCTAGAACTTCAGCAAGCATTAGATTTAAAAGAGGTACACAGTACAAAAATTATTGATAAAGCATTATTGCATTTACATGAACTCAGAATACTAGAACTAGGCAATGGGCGATTTATTTACTATGCTCCTATGAATATTAAAAAGCTAGACAAAATGTTAGTTCCAAACAAAAAATATACAAAGCTTGAATATAAATCTAGACTAGAGCCTTACTATCAAAGGAAAATGGAATCTATTCATATAGTCGGTGAATACTCTGAAAGATTAATCAAAAATTCAAAACATGCTCAAGCTTTTATGAAAGATTACTTTACACTTTCGTATAGAATGTTTGTTAATAAATACGGTGAATTAAAAGAGAAATTTAAAAGACCTATGACAGAGTATCGTTATAACAAGATTTTCAATGCACTCTCAAATGAACAAAAAAAAGTTATTGACGATAAAGAGTCGCAAGCTATGATGATTTTAGCAGGACCAGGAAGTGGAAAAACTAAGGTTTTAGTGCATAAAATAGCGTCTCTTATCTTACAAGAAGATATTAAGGCCGATCAATTCCTCATGTTAACTTACTCTCGTACAGCAATGATGGAATTTAAATCTAGACTATTTGAGCTGATAGGGCAACTTGCTTACGATATTGATATTTTTACATTTCATGGATTTGCATTGCAACTTATAGGAAGAAAAGTCACTAATAATGATACTATCCTAAAAAGTGCTGTAACACTTGCAGTACAACATATTAACGATAACAAAATTGATATCCCATTTAAAACTGTCATAGTATTAGATGAGTATCAAGATATTAATAGTGATGGATTCAAGCTGATACAAGCTCTCTCTAATGCACATGAAAATAAAAAACGAATCATCGCTGTAGGGGATGATGACCAGTGTATTTTATCTGATGTGAATGGTGCAGATATAAAGTTTATCAAAGAGTTTGAAGATAAATTTGGATTTGATGATGAAGAGAGCAAGTCCTATGCTCAGTATGAACTTTTAACAAACTTCCGAAGCTCTCAAAATATAGTTGAGTATTCAAACAAGTTCATAGAAAATATTTCCATTCGATATAAACTACATCCCTTAAGTGCATATTCAAAAAAAGGTGATAAAGTTGTCATAGTAAATTGTACTTCACCTTATCTACAGCAACCTGCAGTTGAAGAGCTTAAAAAGTATCTTGAGCCTAAGAAGAGTAGTGCTGTACTTGCTTTTAGCAATAATGAAGTAGCAGATATCTATGCTCTTTTACATGAAGAAAACATTGAAGTAAATTATCTACTAGATAATGAAGGTTTTAAACTAAATTCACTTGTAGAAATCAGGTTTCTGGATGATCTCCTAAAAGACGAGGAGTTAACTGAGAATCTTCTTTGGGCCTGTTATGAGAAAGTTAAAGAGAGATACAGTAGTTCTAAAAATATAACAATTGTTTACAAAATAGTAAAAGGTTTTATAGATGATCACGAGATATATACTCCATCTCTTTGGCATATATATTTAGATGAAATATCTTCAGAACAACTTATCTCAACTTACAATAAAATCTTGGTATCCACTATACATAAATCAAAAGGTAAAGAGTTTGATACTGTAGTTTTAGTTGCACATAAAATGAAATTAAACGATGATTTCATTCGACTCTTTTATGTGGGAATGACTAGGGCGAAAAAAAGGCTGATTATTGTAACTGATAATCCATTTTTTACTCAACAAACAATAACATCAATAGAGAGTCTAGATAATAACAACTATACACAGCCAAATAAGAAGACATTTGTAATGGGACTATCTGATTTATATATGAGTTATAAATCTCAGCATGACAGAAATAAAGTCAACTTAATTGCTGGTTCAGAGGTTTCACTTGAAAAACGCTATTTAGGTAAACCATACCACTTAGTACAAAACAATTTATTCATTGGACAGTTTTCTCAGAAGATGCAAAATCTCATAAATTTACATGAAGAGCAAGGATATAAAGTTATAAATGTAACTATTGAAAATGTTATTGAGTGGTTTGATGAGCAGTTTGGAAATTATAGACAGCTTCCATTATGTAAAATTACAATGAGTAAGTAGTCCTACAAGCAACAATTGATGATTTACTCAAGCCTTAGCTTGGAAAATTAATTTCGTGGTTTGTAAAAGAGATATAAGAATTGTATTTCAATTAATTTTTAGATTGATATATTAAACGCTTTGAGTCTGTGGATATTACTTATTAAAAATTATTATTATTTTAGATGTTTATTATAACTGATAGTTTAAAATAAAGATGGAAGTATACAAGATTATCAAAATATAAAGAAGAATATGTGTAAAATTTATTC
>JGI11705J14877_10000864_pt1 | contig 18295 bp, 11 predicted proteins | sample Etolaghawater15m_FD_14877 | JGI IMG/M metagenome (IMG submission 14877)
ACTACCGCTTCGTCAAAAGTCATGTTCACCACCTTAAAGAAATAGTAGGTGTCTTTGTTCTGGTTTCTTTTCTGTGCTTTAACAGGGCTTCCTGTTATTAACAGAACACTCAATGCGAGTGTGGCGAAATAAAAAATTTTCTTTTTCATGTGCTTTAGTTTTTCGAATGTACGCTTGTGTCAGCCTACAGTCAATTGTTAATTAATTAGCTTTATACTGCTTCTCACTGATTTTGTAAAAACATCCTGACAGAAGCAAACAGTTAATACCGAGAGGATTGGGTTTCCTTGTTTTTACAAACCTAATCTGATTCGGTATAAACGTCTTTTAAAACAGACTGCTGCAAAATTAATACTTTATTTAGATGAATTATAAATAAATTTGAAGAAATTGGTTTGGGTGATTTACAATTAAAGCCTGTATCCATGAAAAGTTCCTACTTTTGATTAAAAATACCAGGATTAAAGTGCACGCTGAATTCTCAAAAATGCCAAATTACGATTTTGCGGATAATACCTCTTCCGCCTCTGATCATCGGTCTGCCGTTGTTATGGTAGGAAGTCTTCCCCTGGGGGGGGATTTTCCGGTTCGTGTTCAATCGATGACAAATACAGATACGAACGATGTCCGGGCTACGGTGGATCAGGTGATGCAGCTGGTTGATGCGGGCTGCAATTACGTAAGAATTACAACACAGGGAATCCGCGAAGTCGAAAACCTGGAAGCAATCAAAGGTCGTTTGCTGTCGTTTGGGTACGATGTCCCGCTTATTGCCGACGTCCATTTTAACCCCAAGGCGGCTGAGTTGGCTGCCACTATTGTCGAAAAAGTGCGTATAAATCCGGGGAATTACACCGACAAAAAGCAATTGTCGTATAACTACAGCGACGCTGCCTTTGAGGAGAGCCGGCAACGAATGGCCGAACGATTGTTGCCTTTATTACATATTTGCCAAAAACATAATACGGCTATCCGGATAGGTACAAACCACGGTAGCTTGTCCGACAGGATGTTAGCGCGTTTTGGAAACACTCCGCTCGGAATGGTAGAGTCGGCATTGGAGTTTGTTGATATATGTCGGCGAAGTGATTTTCACCAACTGGTGTTGTCCATCAAGTCGAGTCACGTGCCCACCATGATTGAAGCCAACCGCTTGCTGATACAGCGTATGCAAAAGGCCGGGTATTATTATCCTGTACATCTTGGCGTAACCGAAGCCGGCGATGGCGTCGATGCCCGTGTTAAATCAGCTGCCGGTATTGGTTCGTTGCTTGCCCTGGGTATCGGCGACACCATACGGGTTTCTCTAACGGAAGACCCGGTAAATGAAATTCCTGTTGCCCTTAACCTGATTTCCCTTTACGGGAAAAAGAAGAATAGGACCCATCTGATCACGCACGAGGTCATTGCTTTTAAAAGCAACGCATCCGGGAGGCAGAAACCACCGATGGTTGTGTCGGAAACCATGGCTGATGGGGTGGATGTTGCGATCAGCCCAACGAGAACAGAACAACGTAGTGATAAAGGGGTCAATTTTACAGCTTATAAACTTAGTTACGCAGAGCGTGACTACGAAAGCCTGTTATTAAAGGCAACCGTTGATTTTTCAATACTCATGCTAAAAACTTCACGCGAAGGGATTTGGCTTGAGAACCTGACTGCAGGTAACACAGTGGATTTGCCCAAACTTGCGTTGGATATCCTGCAAGGACTTGGTCTGCGTTATTCCAAGCCTGAGTACATTGCTTGTCCTTCGTGCGGGCGCACTTTGTTTAATTTGATAGATCAATTGGCCGTGGTACGTGAAAAAACCCGGCATCTTTCCGGACTCAAAATCGCGGTTATGGGCTGTGCGGTAAACGGGCCGGGCGAAATGGCGGATGCTGATTATGGCTATGTAGGCGCAGGTAAGGGCAAGGTGAATTTGTACAAAAAGCATCAGGTAGTAGCTAAAAATATCCCACAGGATGAGGCTGTTGAAGCTTTGGTAAAGCTGATAAAACAAGGAGGAGATTGGGTTAATCCTGAAGAAGCTGAAGAATTTTTATAAGGAATAATTTTTGGTATTTCAGAAAGAAAAAGCAGGAAATAAGCATTTTATGTCAGTTTATGGCTAATGTGCGATTAATCAAACCTCACCAACGACAATGCTCCTTTTGATACCCGGATTGAAATCCAGGGTTACAATGTCGGTCGTGCCTACGGCACTTTGAAGTGGTATTTGGGAAGGCTATTGGCTGTGGGCTCAAGAAATAATGAATACCAGCCTGTCCGCCTGTGGCGTGAAATGATGATTTTAAAACGAAGACACCACTTCGACATTCGTAAATCGTTAATCGGTGTTCGGTGTTCAAAAGGTTGTATATCTAAGGAATAACGAATATCGATTAACGAATGATGATTTAAGAACAAGAACTCCACTTCAAAATTCAGCGTTTCACGCCAAAGGCGGACAGGCTGACATTCGGTGTTTAAAAAGGAATCCAAAACAGATCACCCTACTTCACGGGCATCGCTATTTCATTATACGCCTGGATTGAAATCCAGGGTTACAATGTCGGTCGTGCCTACGGCACTTTGAAGTGGTGTTTGAAGAGGCTTTTGGCAGAATGAATGATGATTTAAGAAGGAGGATTCCACTTCAAAATTCAAAAATCGGTGTTCAAAAGGGTGTATATCAAAGGAATAATGAATATCGATCAACAGCCTGTCCGCCTGTGGCGTGAAATGATGATTTTAAAACGAAGACACCACTTCGACATTCGTAATTCGTTAATCGGTGTTCGGTGTTCAAAAGGTTGTATATCTAAGGAATAACGAATATCGATTAACGAATAATGATTTACGAACGAGGATTCCACTTCGACATTAAGCGTTTCAAGCCATAGGCTGACAGGCTGACATTCGGTGTTTAAAAAGGAATCCAAAACAGATCACCCTACTTCACGGGCATCGCCATTTCATTATACGCCCGGATTGAAATCCAGGGTTACAATGTCGGTCGTGCCTACGGCACTTTGAAGTGGTGTTTGAGGAGGCTTTTTGCAGAACGAATGATGATTTACTAACGAGATTCCACTCCGATCTATCTCTTCATTTAAGTGACAATAACTGTCAGAAAAGGATTTCGATTTTTGTGCCAGTAGCTTCACCTGTTGCATTGTGTAAATCAACAATATGGTGGGTGATTTCGCCGCCTCCCATTTTTTTGTGAAGTTGTATCATCTCTGCGGTTAGATTTAATCCGTTTCCCGGATCTCTGGTGTATTTTGCAGCAGCTTTTCTGCCGATGCCATTGTCTTCGATAACCAACAATATTTTTTCCTCCCGACAATGGGCTGTTATCCACATTTTCTTATCTGTGAGTTTATTGTGTAGCCCGTGTTTAATGGCATTCTCAACTTGCAACTGAAGAAGCATGCGTGGAAACCGCCTGTTTAAGTCAACGTTTTCATCAATTACAAAGCTAAAATTCAGGTCTTCCTGAAATCTGAATTTTTCCAGTTCAAGATAATTTCTGGCAAACTCAAGTTCCTCCCTCAGGCTTACGTGCAGGCTTCCTTCTTTATTAATGAGCGATCGGAGCATCTTACTAAACCTGATCAATTGATCATAGGCTACCGAATTGTTTCCACTTGAAATGTTTATGGCCAATCCATTCAACACGTTAAACATAAAATGCGGATCCATCTGACTCTTTAATGTGCGCATTCTCAAGCTGTTGATGGTGTCCTCGATTCTTTGTTTTCGTTGATTTTGCAGGGTTTGTAATTGTTGTGCAAGCCAGAAAACCAGTGATACAATAGCGTAAATGAATAACCAAAGCGGATATTTAAGGTAATACATCCAGTCAGCCCGATAGGTATAAAATGATAAGTTGTCTTCGACTTCTACATACAATTGATTGGGTTGGTTTTTGAATTTTTTCATGCCAACACTTACCGACCGCCCATCGATGTTGTTTTTTACCGTTACCGCAATGGGTTGGTTAAGTGATTCATTGGTGATCAATAGCTTTCCGGAAGAATAGTTTAAACTTAGTAATTCAAGTATCCCGTCTTTATCCAGATCGATGAGGGTATAAATAAAACCCATTCTTTCATCAATACTGACTTCTTTCAGGTTGAAATTTTCATCCGTTAAAGTAACGACACCATTTATAATCTTTAGTATTAAACAGGATTTACCTTTATAGTTGATGGGTGTTAAAGGCATATCTGCTTTTTTCCATTGTGCGCGATCGAATTCAAATAACCGGTTGCTATGGATGTGCCCGATGCTGTCGTAAAATACTATTTCTATTGTGTAGTCTTCGGTGCTTGCAAACTGAACAGCCAAAAAGGTTTTCCCTTGATTATTAATGTATTTAGTGAGGTAGGTGGTTGAATTCATGCCTTTGCATTCAACAGGAGGGAAGAGCGATTGCAGTTGATGATTGTATCCGGTTAGCCAAGCCGAATAATCGCTATAAGGAATGTTTAATGAATCGTGAATATTTCCCGGAGCAGACGACCCAAAATAAAACTCCGGAATGGAATTGCCATCAAAATCGTGTTGCACCACATGCGTGTAATAGATGCCTGTTGATTTAGCATGCGTGAATTGCTTTTTTTGCAAATCAAATCGTACAACACTTCTCGGCTGGCGCGAATAACCTCCTTTTAGATTGAATATCAGTTCATCGAAACCATCCAGATCGATGTCAGCGGTGACAAAATTGCTTACTGAATAATCGATTGCACCTTCTCTTTTTTCAACGGTTGAAACCAGCATTTCGTGTATAAAACACAGTTTGTCAGCATAAGGTTCAAAAACGCTCATAAAAACCGAGTCGTCACGGTAATAAAAGGCATAAATTTCAGCAAACCCGTTGCTGTTCAGGTCGGCGCAGTGGAAGTGAGGAGCCATGCTGAAATGCCCGTTGAAGTTCCATTGGTCATATCCTAATCCTTCGGGGGACAAAATTTTTATGGAAGCTTTTTTTTTAACCGGGTTATGGAACGACTCTATTTGTTCATCGTTGCCATCGTTGTTTAAATCATAAAAAACCAGCTCTGAATTTACTTTATCACTGAGCCTGTTTTCCACCAAATCTGCCCTGTATTTGGTTGTAGGATTGGGCAAAAACCAAATGAACACCAAGGTAAATGGCAAGGCCAACACCAAAGGATGCGCCGCCAAATTGAGCAAAAAGGTTTTTAGTTGGTTGTTAAACATGAAATCAGGAGCTATGGAAGCCGTAAAGATATGAAATTATGGGGGTGCAAATTTTTTATTTTTTCCATTTTCGCGCATTTTTTCATATTAATTCTGCAATATATCACACAAAAGGACAAGATAATGGCCTTTAAACAGGCGCTGTTGTGCGTATTTTTGTCGCTCTGCACTAACACCATTACTATGATTGCTGCCAAACGCTTATTTTTTGCTCTTTTCCTGATGTTGCCTTTTAGCTTGTTATCGCAGGAAATCGTTGATGTTAACAAGAGCTGGTCGATAGCTCAAATTCATTGTCAGCCTTGGGGAAATGCTTACTCTACGCAGTTTTACCGTTTTGAGGGCGATACCATTGTCGACGGAGTTTTCTATCAAAAAGTCATGATCTCGTTGGATGCCAATGGCGATCGGTGGGATTTTTTCGGCGCTTTTATCCGTGAGGAGGAAGGCCGGGTGTATTATCGTGAACTTTTTCAGGAAGAAGGATTAATTTACGATTTCAACCTGCAACCGGGTGATACGGTTCAAATTGACAACAGCCGGGGGCAGGAGATGGTGCACCTTGTGCTCGCATCGGTTGATTCGGTGGCTGCCGAAAATGGGGTTATCGAACAATGGACACTCGACTGTGTTGAATATCCCGGAAACAGTGAAACCTGGCTGCGCGGAGTGGGCAGCATGGCCGGAGTAATAAACAGCGGGATCGATATTTTTGGGGGGTTATGTGGGTTATACGTGTTGCTGTGTTCGGAAGAAGATGAGTTGCTCCGTTTTCAGAATCCTGAATTTGGCTCGTGTTACCTGCTCACCACAAGTACCAATGAATTGAGTCAGGACGACCTCGTCATTTATCTTGCACGTAGCACGAATGCTTTGGTTATTGACGGCCTTGTTGGAAATCACAACGTGATAACGGTTACTGATATGGGAGGCCGCGTGCTGGAAAGGATTTCAACATCAGAATCAAAAGCACTGATCAGCCGCAATCTCAAACCCGGATTGGTTATGGTAACGGTAGTGTCAGCGCAACAGCGGATCACCAAAAAAGTGTTGATTCCTTAGCCAGGTCGCTTTTAAGGATTAGAAACTAGTCGACGACAAGTTTAAAACCAACCCCATGAACATTTATCAGTTCCACTTTTGGATCGTCTTTCAGGTATTTTCTAAGTTTGGTGATGTACACGTCCATCGACCGGGCGTTGAAATAGCTGTCGTCGAACCATATTTTATTCAGCGCGATGGTTCTGTCGAGGACATTGTTCATGTTTTCGCAAAGCAGTTTAAGTAGTTCGGCTTCTTTGGATGTCAACTTCTGAGGCTCGCCTCCGGAGCTAAGTAATTGCCGGTTATAGTCGAACGAAAAGTTGCCAAATTTAAAAAGAGAAACATCGCTGCTTCCCGGTGTATTGCTTCGGCGCAGGATGGCTTTTATCCGAACGAGCAACTCTTCCATGCTAAAAGGTTTAGTCAGGTAGTCGTCTGCCCCTACCTCAAAACCATGAAGTTTATCCTCTTGCATGGCTTTCGCCGACAAAAACAGAATAGGAATTTCCTGGTCTAGTTTTCTGATTTTCGTGGCGAGGGTGAACCCATCCATTACCGGCATCATGATGTCTAACACGCAAAAATCAAAATTTTCGCGCTTAAAGTTCTCAAGCGCAATTTTTCCATCTTCGCTCAGCACGGTTGGATATCCCTTTGCTTCAAGGTAATTTTTCAGGATGTTTCCTAAATTTTTGTCATCTTCTGCAAGAAGTATTTTAATTTTCTTTTCCATGGTGTTTGTATTAGTTTAAAGAAAACTGGATGGTAAAGGTACTGCCTTTATCGAGTTCTGAGTCGACGAAAATTTGCCCATCGTGCAATTCCACAATGGCTTTGGCATAGCTCAACCCCAGCCCGAATCCTTTAAAATTATGAATGTTTCCGGTTGGTACGCGGTATAATTTCTCAAATATCTTTTTTCTGTTGGCTTTGCTGATGCCAATTCCGTTATCCTGGACTTTAATGAGCAGCAGATGTCCTTTGTTTTCGGTATAAATAACAATCTTAGGCGGCTCGATACAGTATTTTATGGCGTTGTCTAATAAGTTGATAATTAGGTTTGTCAGATGAACTTTGTCGCCCGACAACATGGTAGCAGTGGCTTCCGCCCTGAATTCCATGGTACCGTTCTTGCCCGACAAAGCCATCGATTTGCTGGCCATTGCCGCCCTGATGATATCGTCCATATTCAGCATTTCTTTCCTCAAGCGCAGCTGGCCTTTGTCGATTACGGCTGTTTGAAGGATCTGTTCTGCCATACTCGAAAGACGGCTGTTTTCTTCATTTATCATGCCTATATACGAATCGTAAATCGCCTCGTTTTTAGGGATATCTGTGTCTTTTAATGCTTCGCAGGCGAGCGAAATGGTCGAAATAGGTGTTTTAAACTCATGGGTCATGTTGTTGATAAAGTCGTTTTTCATTTCCGACAAGCGTTTTTGCCGGAAGATGGTATAGGTGCTAAACGAAAAGGCCGCGATGATGATTAAAAACAAGAGCACGGATACAATCAGCATGACCCACAGCTGACTAATGATATAGGTTTTTTCGTTGGGGAAATACAGGAAGAGTTTGTTGGGGTAGGCGAACAAAGAACCCATTGGCGACAGATCGAAGACGAAACTTTCGCTCAGCAATTCTTTTGGATATTTCCCCGTTTTTTGCAGAATCATTGAGTTGGTAGCCGGACTAAAGATGCCAAACTCGAAAGAGGCATGTATTTGTTTCGATTTCAGCGAGCGGGCTATGAGCGAGTCGATCAGGGTTTTGTTGTTGTAGTAAAAATTTCCGGGTTCTTGTCGGTTGTAGCTGAAAGTAAGCTGTTTATACATTTTGGAAGCCATGTCGGTGCTGCGCATGAAGCGGTCGATATCGTTAATCGATCGCAGGTTTTTGTAATTCTGATAAAGCACCTGATTAATAGAGTCGTAGGTTCGGAACAAGCCCAGGTTTTCTTCATAATACCTGCGTTGCTCCTTCACACGCTCTTCCAGTTTGATTTTGTCGATTTCAAAAACTACCTGGTTAACAGCTTGTTTTACGTCCCTCACAAAGACCGCCTGCTTCAGTTTCACGGCATCCCTGATCCAATATACTTGAATGACCATCAACCCGATAGTGGCTGCGGTAACAAGCAATACAAAAAGCATGGTGGTCCATTTGTTCATACAGCAAAAATACCTCTTCAACCCTTTGATATTCAGCTTTTAACTTTCTTTAACACTTGTTAATCTTGGTTAACAGCTCCACCGCTGCGCTTGTTGTAGTTTTGTGTCAGAATCAGAAAATGCAAAATAGAGGCCAATTGACTTTTTGATGATTGATTCTGCTTATTTCATAATTGTTGGTTATTGGAAGAGGTTGCTTCATAAGGGCAGCCTCTTTATTTGTATGTCGGGAAGGAGTAGGCAGACTTCTGAGATAATAGTCTGTGGGGAAGAATGGCTCTTTCAATAACTCGAAATTAGCTTAACCTTTACTGGCTAAACATGTCGAGAAACCAACAGCCTAAGATTATTACGAAAAAGCTATTGCTCGTAGCGCGCAATCTTTTGTAAACAAACAAGCGTCTCCTTTTTGCTCTTAGAGCATAGGCTTGCTTCTGAGGTTCTTATTCGGAGTGTAGTTCATAACATGCATAGATTTGTATCAAATGCCTAAGCGATGGGCTGCTTTGCTCCAAGCCCTGAAGGGGCGTAATACCACAGCGAGGCGGTAAAGCCCCTCGCTTGCCAACAAGTTTATTAGCGTAATTAAATCGCATTTTTTATATCAAAGCATGTTGTCGGGTAAGAAATATCGTGTTGTCGTGCAAGCAATAAGTTAATAACTAACTCTGTTCAGACCATTATACAAACCCACCTGCTCACCTTGTCCTTTGTTTGATGGAATGCGTTATTTTTGCCAAAATCTTTCAACAATGAAAAACTGGTTTCATGCCGTTTTATGGTTTTTTTTAGCAGCCGCTTTGTGTCATACCTTGCAGGCACAAACGCTCACTCCCGGTGGACTTTCCGACGACGAAACTACCCTGTTCGCGATGAACAAGCAAGTAGGACAGTTTATCAAACGGTTTAACATGGAGGAGGATCAGTATGGGAAAGCCCTCAACAAAAAAGATAAAAACTACCGCAACAACGACTTGCGTCGAAAATTTCTGCCCTTGCTATTTGATAAATACAATCAACGAACAGCCGGAAACTTACAGCAGTATTTCATCGAAGACCTAACCCGGGAGCAAAGTCCAGTTTTTTTAAACTTTCTGGATACCAGTTGGTTTGCAGAGGTCTCGGCTGAGTTTGTTTTTCAGGGAAAAACGGTCAATCTGGTTCTTTTTCTGACCCTGGAAAAGGAAAATCTGGGATCGAAATGGGTGCTTAGCAATGTGTATTTTAATCAGTTAAGCAGCTTGTTTCCTTTTGCCGACAGCTCAGTGCAGCAGCAGTTTTTTTTGCATCCGCAAAGTCATGAACTCGATTTTATGAACCTGCATAAAGCCCTGAACGATCCCGGACATATACAGTACTATGCATCGCAAAAGTACCATCCTGATTACCTCTCCCTGTTTTTTTACATGATGAAAACCAATCAGCTCAAATTTAAGCAAATACAAAACGTGAAATTTCATTTCCTGCAAATTGACAACTGGTATTTTGAGCTGAGTTACTACAACCGCGATGATGTGAACTCGGGCTGGTTGATTTCTAATTTGATTTACGCCAACGATAACGATAAACAAGAACTACTTAAAACCTTCAGGATATGTACCGCCAACTGATTTTGTTTTGCATTGCAAGCCTCTGGTTTCTGCCACTTTCGGCTCAACAAACGGCCCTCAACCCGGCGGAGATCAACAATTACCGACAAGAAGCCGAACGTATGGTTTCCTATTTTGAAGGAACTGTAAATTTTCTTGGCAGTTCCGGTGAGGTGGCTGCCGAAAAGGACATTATTATCAACGACAGTTACCTGAAAATTTTCCCCGATCAGGAAACACAAATTGAGGATGACCTGGATGAACGTCGGCAAACACCCTTGAACAAAGATGTGCAGGCTTACCTAAAAGATATTATGTTCTTTTATAAGTCGGTTAGTTTTTCATTCGATATTGTGAAAGTTGATCAGCAAATTAATCAAAACAACCAGGTGTATTTCAAGGTAACAACCAACCGTTCCTTGCAGGGAATCAATGTAAATGGCGATACAATCAGCAACAGCCAGGTGCGCTATTTCGAAATTAACCTGGATCAGCAGAACAAAGATTTAAAAATAGCCAGCATTTATACCACCAAGTTAAACGAAAAAGAGGAACTCCGTAACTGGTGGAACAACATGAGCAACACATGGAAACAGGTTTTTGGTCGTTCGGTTCTGGTTTATGACACCTTGCCGTTTATGCATATTTTGAGTTTTACCGACAGCAGTCTGGTTACCTTTAAGTATGCTCGCAAGCTTGTTCCCGACTCCCTTTTCGCACCTGCTGATTCTCTTGACTATTCAGCTGACTCCGACACCTCAGGCTCAACATTAACAGCGGAGCAGATGTATGTTCAAGTTCCGGATACCATTGCAGTGGATGCGGCTACCTTGTACAAATTATTAAAAGTTTTCCGATCGCAAAGCAGCCTCTCTATCGCGCACAACCACATGATCCGAAATCTTGAGCCTCTGGCCGAAATGTCGGAACTCACCGATCTGGATATCAGCTACACACTTATCGACGATTTGACCCCGATACGTAACCTGAATAAGCTCAGAACCTTGTCGTTAGAAGCTTGTCCGGTGACGTGTATCGACCCCTTACGGTACCTCACCGAACTGAATGAGCTGAATGCCGCCCACAGCCAGATTGCCCGACTCGATGTGCTTTCAAACCTGAAAGGGCTTGCCGAGCTTAACCTGGACGGAGTTCCGTTTTCGGAGCTGTCACCATTGGCCGGATTGTCTAATCTTAGGTATCTTAGCCTTAAATATGTGCAGCCTGCCAGCTTTTCCGGGTTAACCAACCTGCCCGCACTTACCGATTTAAATTTGTCTTCCTCTTCGGTTAGCGATTTGCAATTTGCTGCTCAACTTACCTCATTACAGAGCCTGAATATTGACAGTACAAAGGTTCGTGATCTCACCCCACTTTCTGCTTTGTCCGCACTTTCGGTGTTGCAGGCCAATGCAACGGGGATAACTAACCTGACTCCATTGCTCGACTTGCCTGTTCTCCGGACGATTTATTGCGACAGGTCGGGGGTTACACGTGAGGAAGCCGCTCGTTTTATGGAAAAAAAGCCAGGGTGTTTGGTGGTTTATAATTCCGCTCATCTGGTAAGTTGGTGGAACGATTTGGATGCCGCCTGGAAACAGATTTTTTTGAAATCCTATCAAATGTCGGAACCGGTTAGCAAAGAGCAATTGCACCAGCTAATTAACCAACAATCGCTGTCGTTGGCTTATCATACCGACATCAATAACATTGAACCACTGTCGATGCTGCACCGGTTAGAAGACCTTGACCTGCAACACACCGACATAACAGATTTGAGTCCTGTAGAAGGGCTTAATAACCTGAAAAATCTGCGTATTAACAACACACAAATCAACAGTTTAATTCCCCTTTCTGCGTTAAGAAACCTGAAAACCCTGCAAGCTGATCATACGTTGATAGCCGATTTGATGCCTTTGAGCAACAACAGCAACTTAACCGTAGTTCTGTGCGATGCGAGCGAGGTAGGGCAGGAGGCGGCCATGAATTTGAAAAGCGCTTTGCCCGAATGTGTGGTAGTGTATCAAACCGAAAAACTACGCATGTGGTGGAACTATTTATCCCCGACCTGGCGCAAGGCTTTCCGCGAACAACTCGATGTGCCTGAGAGTCCCTCTGACGTTGAGCTCCAGCAATTGGCCGACTTAACCCGTTTTGAAATTAGCAATTATCCTGAAATAAAGGATCTTGCACCACTTAACGTGCTCCTGCGATTAGAAAAACTTGTTTTGAACAACACCGGTGTTCAAAGCCTGACGCCTGTAACTGAGCTGCCGCGGCTTACAGAAATAAGCCTCACCCAAAGCCCGATTGCAGATATAGGTAGTTTAATAAAAATGAAGCAGCTTAAAAAACTGAATCTGGAAAACACGCCGGTTGAAAACGTGGAACCTTTAAAAGAACTAACGCAGCTTATTGGTTTGAACCTGTCGGGTACAAAAGTTCAAACACTGAAGTATCTGAGTAACTTAACCCAACTAGAAGAACTCAGCATAAGCAATACCCGCATCAAAAACCTTAAACCGATCAGCGGATTGAAAGGGATAAAATTGCTGCAATGCTATAATACGCCATTAAAGCAAAAAAAAGTGGATGAATTTATTTCGGAACACCCACAGGCCGAAGTGATTTACTATTAATTGTTTTTTCCTTCGTTTTGGTTATCCTTCCTGCAAGGTACGGGCAATAATTTCTTCCTGCAAGGCTTCGCTCAGGTGATTGAAGTAATCGCTGTAGCCGGCTACCCTCACTATCAAATCTTTATGGTCTTCAGGATGTAGCTGAGCCTCCCTAAGGGTATCAGCTGTTACCACGTTAAACTGAATGTGGTGACCATCCATTCTAAAATAGCTGCGCACCAAATGAAGGACAACCTCTTCTCCGGTATCGCTTTTAAACAAGTCAGGGTTTAGTTTTTGGTTCAGGAGTGTTCCTCCTGTTTTAAGGTGATCGATTTTTGCCGCCGACCTGATCACGGCCGTAGGCCCGTTACGGTCAGCACCCTGAACCGGAGAAATGCCTTCTGAAAGTGGCTTAAAGGCCAGACGGCCATCGGCTGTGGCTCCCGTAACACTTCCAAAATAAACATGCGATGTAGTGGGTAACATGTTAATGCGGAAATGACCTCCTTTTGTATTGGGACGCCCGTTCACTGCATGATAAAACAGGTTAAACACCGTTTTTGCCTGTTCGTCGGCATAGTCGTTGTCGTTGCCATATTTGGGAGTTTCATTCAATAACACTTCCCGTAGTGGGGTATGGTTTTTAAAGTTCCGGTTGGTAGCCTCAAGCATTTCGCTTAGGCTGTATGTTTTTTGCTCGAAAGCATGAAACCGCAAGCTGGTGAGCGTATCTGTTATCGTTCCAAGTCCAACACCCTGAATGTAATTGGTGTTATAGCGTGCACCTCCGTTGTTGTAGTCTTTTCCGTTGGCGATGCAATCGTCAATTACCAGCGATAAAAAGGGAACAGGGATATTTTCAGCAAAAATGCGGTCGATGATGTTGCTTCCTTTGATTTTAATGTTGATGAAATAATTCAGCTGTTGTTCAAAGGCTTGTAATAGCTCCTCAAAAGAAGACCATTGTTTTGGTTCTCCCGTTGGCAAACCTATTCTTTTTCCCGAAACCGGATCAGCGCCATTGTGTAAGGTGATCTCGAGCACTTTTACCAGGTTGAAATAACCAGTAAGGATATAACTCTCAGTACCGAAAGCGCCTGTTTCGACGCAACCGCTGGCACCACCGTTTCGGGCGTCTTCCAGACTTTTACCCTGATGCAGCAATTCCTGAACAATGGCATCGGTGTTAAACACAGAAGGCTGTCCAAATCCGGTTCCAATGATTTGAGCTGCCCGACGAATAAACCGATCCGGATTTTTTTTACTCACCTGAACCATAGCACTGGGTTGCAGCAGCCGCATTTCTTCAATAACATCGAGAATTAGGTAGGTGAGTTCGTTCACGGCATCGCTTCCGTCAGGTTTTACACCTCCCAGGTTGATCAGGGCAAAATCGGTATAGGTACTGCTTTCTTTGGCCGTAACACCAATTTTCGGAGGAGCGGGGTGGTTGTTAAATTTTATCCAAAAACACGAAAGCAGCTCCCTGGCTTGTTCTTCTGTGAGCGTTCCGGTGGCCAGTTCATGCGAAAAAAACGAAAAAAGATGTTGATCCAGTCTGCCGGGATTAAAACTGTCCCACGGATTGACTTCTGATATCACCCCCAAATGGATAAACCAATAATGTTGCAAGGCTTCGTGAAAGGTAGCAGGTGCATGGGCCGGAACACGCTCGCAAAGGTGCGACAGGCGAATGAGCTCTTCTTTTTGCGTTATATCCGTTTCCTCGTCAGCCAGGCGCGCAAACAACTCCTGATACCTTTTCGCAAAAAGCATGATGGCCTCGGCAGCAATGTCCATGGCTTTTAATTCTTCCTTTTTTTCGTAAGCCAGACTGTCGTTAAAAAAGTCGAGTTGGGCTTGTGCAGCGGCGATTTCTTGTTTTAGCCGGATAAAACCTTTTTTAAACATGTTGTTGCCAAGCACAGTGTGTCCGGGAGCGCGCTGTTCCTGAAATTCGGTAAAGATACCGGCTTCATACGACAGCTTCCACGACTCGTCCATCGCAGCAAAAATTTTATCCCGGTTGGAGTTCCCCTCCCAAAACGGGATAATTTCTTCAACATACACCCGCTGCATTTTTTCATCGCTTTTGTACGATACTTTGTCGCGGTTGTGCAGGATTTCCAGATCTTCGAGGCTGTGCAGCGTGATTTCGGGATAAGTGGGCACCGAGCCGGGTTTTGGTCCCCGCTCTCCGACAATCAACTCTCCGCGTTGGTAAAAAAGAGTTTTATGTTGCAGGAAATATAAAAAAGCCTCAGCCCGCCGCACAGGAGCGGATACTTTTTGCGCTTGTTTACTTTTGTAGTATTCAGTAATTAATACGGCACGTTCTTCCGACAGGGAAGGCGCAGCCCCGAGGCTTTGTTTGCGAAGTTGAGCGATGCGTGTATTCATGATTTTTGTTTTCTTGCTATTTATCCGCCGATAGTTACTTTGTAACCATGTTTTTCGAAAATGAATTTTGCCCGGTTAATCGATTCCGCTGATGGCTCTTCGACAGGTGGCAAATGAGAGGGCAAACCAAATCGGGCGTATTTATGTTGTCCGATTTTGTGGTAGGGGAGGATGTCCACAGGATAGCGATGTTTCAATTCCAGAAGGATTTGGAGGGAGGCGTGCAGCGTGCTTTCGCTATCATTTACGGTGGGGATAAGAGGAATTCTTATCCTGATATCTGCTCCCAGGTCATCTAAAAGTTGCAGGTTGTGCAGAATAATTTCGTTGCCTACTCCTGTGTATTTTCGGTGAATTTCGCTGTTCGGGTGTTTGAGGTCGTACAGAAAAAGATCGGTGAATGGGTGTATTTTTAGTAAATTTTCTGAAGGTGTATGCCCTGTGGTATCAACACAAGAGTGTATTTCATTTTTTCGGCAGAGCTGTAGCATGTGGAGTAGAAAATCTGCTTGCATCATAGGTTCGCCGCCTGAAAAAGTAACGCCACCGTGACTTTCTTCGTAAATGAGCCTGTCGCGCAGAATTTCGGTTATGAGATCCTGGTCACTAATCCTTTTTCCGATGGTTTGTTTTTTCTTCACAAGCTCGCCACCAATTTTTTCTTCGGTTTCCACCTGCACAATTTCCATGGAGCGGCTTTCCGGGTTATGACACCACAGGCAATGAAGCGGACAGCCTTTAAAGAATACGGTTTGCCGGATTCCGGGACCATCGTGCAGCGCCATGCGTTTGATGTCGAAAATTACACCTTCCATCGGGAATGGTATTAAAAAATGAAGTGATTGATAAGAATGAATAAGAGAAAAACAGCTACGCTGTCATGAGGCATAAAGCATTCAACATATCCAGCACTCGAAAAGTCCTTTGCCGGAACTGTGCGATAGTTGATCGTTTAAGTAACTGACTGTCATATACTAAAAGTTACGACAAAGGTAAAAGAATTTTTGAGTGGTAAAACATGGGAGGCACAAAAAAAAGCCCTTACGAATAAGGGCTTTGGTTGTGACTCTCAATGCACCCCGGAATGAATTCCGGGGATACAAAGTCGGTCGTGCCTACGGCACTTGGGTATGTTGTAACTTTTCCAAAGTTCTTTTCGTCTCGTCCGCGTTTGCAACGCGGACGGTTGTGTAACAAAAATTGCATCCGCGTTACAAACGCGGACGAGAATTAGCACAAAAAAAAGCCCTTACGAATAAGGGCTTTGGTTGTGATGGTCTGACCCTCAATGCACCCCGGAATAAATTCCGGGGTTACAGGGTGGGTCGTGCCGCTGGCACTTGGTGTGTTGTAACTTTTCCAAAGTTCAAAACTTTGGAAAAGTTGTCATCATCTCCACTAATACACCACAAATTTCCCCCTTCCCGTAATACTTCCCTTGTAGCTGGTAACCACCGAATACAACCCCGGCGCATAGCCCGAAAGGTTAAGTTCCACCTGTGTTATACCCGAAGGTACAACGACTTCATCCATTTTAACACCCATTAAACTGTATATAAACAACGTATAAGTTTCAAACTGGTTTTCTTTGGGGATGGCGATGGTGCAGCTGCCTGTGGCAGGGTTGGGCAAAATCTTCAATTCTCCCGGTTTTTCCACGCTGATAACACCGGGCAGCGAAGTCCAGCAGTAATCGAAGCTCTCGCAGCCCAGGCTATCTACTTTGAGTACCCAGATATCCTGATCGTAATCGGTGTGCACCATGCCCGATGCAGCATAGCCGCCATCATCGGTGGGGATAACGGCATAGAGGTAGTTGGCATCGTACTGGCCGGACACTTTTTCGTACTCACGGTACCACAATGAATCACCATCCAATGAAACATTTAATAAATATCCCACACGACGAGGAAATGGGTTGTAGTTATATCCGGCCAGTATTATTTTGCCTTCACTATTTATATTGATGCTCGCATTGCGCTTTATATATGTAGTGGCGCCATATTTCTTTTCCCAAAGCAGGTTGCCATCCAGAGTTAATTTAACAATAGCATCCCTGTTATAATCATCTGAATAATCCATGGTGTCGCAATAAATGTATCCACCCACAATTGTACTATCCGGAGCATTAACAAGATACATGGGCCCATCATTCCAGATACCCCCGAAATATTTTCTCCATTGCTCGTTTCCGGCACTGTCGGTTTTTATTAGAAAGGGTGTTGAAACGGGTTGTGGGCCAAAAACCCACTTCCATACACTCAGGGCAAATCCTCCATCGGGTGTGGCGATTATGTTATATGCTTTATTTAACGGACCACTAGAGAAATATTTACGCCACAATTCATTACCAAGGCTATCTGTTTTTATTATAAAAGCCGTACTCGTTTCTCCTTCAATAACAACAGTTCCACATATTATTAAGTTGTTAGATTTCATGATGTCACAATGTTCAAAAATGTAGGTGCTGTCAACAGGGTCGATCTCATCACCCATACTTTTTGTCCATAGCGTATCCATCTGTAGATTATATCTAAAAATAACACCATAATCAGCAAGACCTACCGCATTTGGAATATTGTATTTGCGCTTCATCCCAACAGAAAAATATCCGGTGCTATCTATATCATACCGGAAACTTCCGGGTTGTCTTGTAATATCACAACCTTCATTCGGAAAATATAGTTGCATTTTAAATAATTCATTTCCATAACGATCTGTTTCAATTATTCCCCCTCTGTTATAGGCCAGGCTATCATAAGTTACGAATCCTCCAGGAAAGGCGTATCCGTCATTGGTTTGAATTAACGAATGACAAAAATCCAATGTAAAACTGTTTTCATAACTGTAACGTTCATTAAAATAGGTTTGCCCAAAGGTGAAAGTTGAAATGAGCATCAATATTTTTAGATAAAATATTTTTTTCATCATAAAAAAGTTATTTCTCCGGAGAGTGCCCCCGGAGAGTAGAGTTGCTAATGTACCATAAATTTAGTTACGCCCACCAACTTACCGTTGGCCGAAATATGACAGATATAGGTTCCGGTACCCAACGATCGGGTGTCGAGTACAGCGGAACCTGTGGAGAATGGTGCAGTGGTGGTTAAACGGAGGAAACCGTTAACAATACCAAACCTGACAGGTTTAAACCCCTCAATACACCACATATTTCCCCCTTCCCGTAATACTTCCCTTGTAGCTGGTAACCACCGAATACAACCCCGGCGCATAGCCCGAAAGGTTAAGTTCCACCTGT
>JGI11705J14877_10000865_pt1 | contig 18295 bp, 18 predicted proteins | sample Etolaghawater15m_FD_14877 | JGI IMG/M metagenome (IMG submission 14877)
AAATGGAAGCATTAAATATCGTCATTATTTTAGTTATTGGTCTGATCGTTACCCTCTATAAAGGGATCAATATCGTTCCACAAGGTGAAGAGTGGGTTGTCGAAAGATTGGGTAAATTTTCTCGTACACTCAGCCCCGGACTCAACATTATCGTTCCATACATTGAAGCAGTTCGTCAACGTATTACCACAAGAGATATCATTTTAGACATCCCCCAACAAGAGGTAATCACCAGAGACAATGCTGTCATTTTGACAAATGCGGTAACCTTTATACGTGTCACCAACCCGCGTGATGCACTTTACGGCATTGAAGATTTCAGACTTGCCATTCAACAACTCGTGATGACCACGCTACGTTCCATTTTAGGAGAAATGACCCTTGATGAGGCACTTTCAAACCGTGAGATCATCAAAACAAGACTCAAAGACCAAATCGTTGATGATGTAGCTGACTGGGGTGTCACCGTCAAATCTGTAGAGATACAAGACATTTCACCTTCGGCTTCAATGCAAGACTCGATGGAAAGACAAGCTGCTGCAGAAAGAGAACGACGTGCCATAGAAACCACAGCTGAGGGTAACAAAAATGCTGCTATTTTGGAAGCAGACGGTAAACTTGAAGCGGCAAAAAGAGAAGCTCAGGCACAGATTGCGCTGGCAAATGCTTCAGCAGAAGCCATCAGGCTCATCTCTGACAACATTCAAGACAAAGAACTGCCTGCCATGTTCTTACTTGGAGACAGATACATTAATTCACTTGAACAGATCAGTAAAAGTGACAACTCAAAATTTGTGATTTATCCTGCAGACCTACAAGGTGCTATTAAAGGGATGTTGGGCAATGTATTTAAGAAGTAAGGGGATTAAATCAAATACCTGTATCCAATGGACACGTATATCTTAATGATAATGGTGTCCTCATAGATGCTAAAGTTGGGCACCGTTTATCAAGCGAAGTACTTCATGAACATTGAAAATTATCTAACATTTTCACGTGCGCATAATTTATTTAAATGTCATCAATGCATAGCCTTGATTTTGTAAACCAATCGTATCAATAAAACTATTTTTTGATATTTGAATAAAAGGTAAAACTTCTTTCTCTTCTATCGCATTTGCATTCAATGACATAGCACAAACAATAATTTTCACCTTTTTATCTTGTGCTAAACGTTTAATACTCTCTTGTGCTTTCTTGATATAGGGCATCTCCTGATCAGGAACAAGTTCATGATAGATATTAGAAACCATAGGAACACATCCCCCATGAAGGGTAATTACAAAGTTTGCTGTATTTCCATCTTTTTCAATCATATGCATTGTTTTTTCTATTAAACCCATGCGTGATTTTATGAAGCGCGCATTATCTGAACTACAGTCGAAAACAGATTTATACTCTTTTGCTTGCATAAAACTCAGTAAACCTACCATGAAAAATATATAAACTTTCATTATCATCATTCTCCTCTTATTTTAGTTATTATTTTTATCTTTGAGATCAGCGGGATCATTATATTCTATTGTAGGTAAGAAAAATGCGATTGTTAATAAAATCCCACTTAGCGTAAATACCGTAAGTAAACCATGTTCTGTAAAAAAATCAAATAATGTGATTTGACCCAAATCATCACCCATGATTTGTTTAATATATGGATAACCTACCGTAAAAGCAAGACCTCCAACCATACCACCAACAACACCAACCAATGCATCAATACGCCCTTCAGATACTGAAACAAAAAATGCTGATGGACATTTCCCTAAAATGACCAAGCCTATTCCAAATAAGATCGCACCGATGATAAGACCACCTAATATGGTTGGTTTAATATCATAGGTGGCATATCCTGACTGAACAAGGAAATAAAAACCGACACTAGAAAGTGCAACTGTAGTCATAGCCATTCTAGGTACAAGCGTATCCTCAAATATCATAAATCCAGCCATTTTTTCAAACTTGTCAAGACGTGAATATAAAATAATGGCACCAAATGCAAACCCAATAAGAAGTACCTTTAATATAGAACCATGTTCCTGATTGGCTACAATATCGAACATATCAATAATACGATCAATCATTTTTCATTCCTTTTTTCCTTTTATAAAAAAATCTACCAGTGATCATACCCGTACCCAATGCTACTACAGCAAAGATTATACCACTAACGGCAAGTTGACTACCACCAGATAAGATATGTCCAGCATTACAACCTCCAGCCAATCTCGCACCAAATACTAGAAGGAACCCAGCTATGAAGCTCCAGATCATACGGGAAGGAATAGAAGTGTTTTTTCGTTCCTTCCAAAGTGTTGGTATATAGCTTATGTGAAATGTTTTGGTAACAACTGTAGACATAAAGAGTCCACCAAAAAACACACCTATGAGCATGACCGCTTCCCACGCACCAGATTTTTTCACAATTGAAGCGTATTCATATTCTTCAGGCTTTAAATCAAATATTAAATTAGAAAGGTATGACATACCCGTTGATGCACCAATAGGACGATTTGCACCCCAAATCGAAAACGTGTAGTAAAACAATAAAGCCATTAAGAGACCACCAACCCACCAAGGTATTGAACGAGGCATTATGTATCCTTTGTATAAATCTATAAAAAACGTTAAGTTTAACTTAACGTTTTTATTATACGCATATATTTCTTAACATAGAGTAAAAACGGAAAGTAATACTTTACGTTTTTACTCTTTCGTATGATTTACCTTTGGTTTGCTCCTATATGATATATTAGAATAAAAATAATTATTTAAGGATAACACACTTATGGAACAATTTAAAACCTATGCACTCATGACGGGACTTACCCTTCTTTTTATCTGGTTTGGTGGAATGATAGCTGGGCAGAGTGGGATGATTATCGCGTTTATCGTTGCCGCGGGTATGAACTTTTATGCTTATTATTATAGTGATACACAAGTGTTAAAACATTATCATGCCATCCCTGTAAACCATAACTCTGCGACAGGACTGTATGAAATCGTCGAGAGACTGACACATCGTGCGAATTTGCCAATGCCGGCACTCTACATTATCCCTGAAGCACAGCCCAATGCTTTTGCCACGGGAAGAAACTATGAACATGCTGCAGTGGCTGTCACTGAGGGTCTTCTAGATCTTATGACAGAAGAAGAAGTAGAAGCCGTTATCGCCCATGAACTTAGTCATATTAAACACTACGATATGCTTATCGGTACAGTCACGGCAACCATTGCAGGAGCCATAGCGATGTTAGCACAGTTTGGTATGTTTTTTGGAGGAGGAAGAGATAGACCGAACCTTCTGGTCACCATAGCACTAATGCTTATCATGCCTATGGCTGCTAGTATCATACAAATGACTGTAAGTCGAAACCGTGAGTTTATGGCTGATGAAGGTGCTGCACGAATGACAGGTCATCCTGAATGGCTACAAAGTGCTTTAGCTAAACTCGATAATTACGCCAGAGGCACCGTAATGCATGATGCCGATCCACAAACAGCTCATATGTTCATTATCAACCCTTTTACCGGTAAAGATATGTCTCTGAAACAACTCTTCAGCACACATCCAAGTACAGAGCAAAGAATAGAGAGACTTGAAGCGTTAAAGTAATATAATTACCTTTGATTAATACAAAAAATTGTCTATTTTACATACCATTTAAGAGAGCCTTTAGCCATGTCCCCATTTGCCATACAACTTATGCATGGATGTCTGAGTTCAGACATCGAACAAGAAGATCAGAATAGTTTTCAGGCACTGCAACAGTTAGGTGCCATAGAAGAAGTTGAGGGACTTTGGAAGCTAAATTCTCTTTACCGTGTGGGAAGACTCTATATAGGGAAAGATGGGAAAGGGTATGTGGAAGCAGAGTTCAAGGAGCAAAGAGATCTTCTGGTAGAACCTGACCATCTTCGAGGTGCGAAACATGGAGATGTGGTGGTTGCCAAACGCATCATCGCAAGACGGGGGCGTGCCAGTGGTAAAGTCCAACTGGTCATAGAAAAGGCCCATCTTTTCACTGTTGCTTACACCCACAGAAATGAGTCGGGTCATTTTCATATACTCAACATCCGTACGGGGGAACCCACCCATGCGGTGATGGAAGGGATGGACCTAAAGGCGTTTAAACTTGGCACTGTACTCAAAGTAGATGTCGATGAAGATAAAGTACTTGAAGTCATGGGAACTTTGGATGACCCTAAAGTCGATGAGAAGATCTCTCTGGCACTTTTCGAACGTAAAGATACATTTCCCTCTGAATGTGTGACAGATGCACTTAAAGTTGAATTGGAAGTAACAAAAGAGGAGCACCCTGAGCGTGTGGATCTCACACATCTTGACTTCTGCACTATTGATCCGGTTACGGCAAAAGATTTTGATGATGCGATCTATTTTGATAAGGAAGACTATACCCTTTATGTTGCTATTGCCGATGTGAGTCATTATGTACCTTTCTTTACCCCTATAGACAAAGAGGCAAAAAAAAGAGGCTTTACCACATACCTTCCACACAAATCTTTCCCTATGCTTCCCCGTGAACTCAGTGAAAATATTTGTTCTCTTAAGCCCAAAGTAGACAGACTTGCATTTGTAGCGAAAATAACATTGGACAAAAATACCTTAAAACCTTTGGAAGAAGAGTTCTTTGAAGCAATCATTCATTCAAAACACCGTTTTAATTATGAAAACATAGATCATATCTTGGATCATCCTATGGAATCGCAAACCGATACAGTAAGTCAGATACTAACATGGTTACTTCCCCTGCAAAAAATCACTGTAAAATTACACAATGAACGACTAAAATATGGCTTTGACTTCAGATCTGAAGAGACCAAACTCAGTATCAATGCTGAACACCTGTTGGTCAGTACACAGATAGAAACAGGGACCCCTTCACACTCACTCATAGAAGAGTGTATGCTTCTGGCCAATCAAGCTTCAGCCAAACGTTTTACAGGGGAAGGTGACGGTATTTTCCGTATACATGAACCTCCGCAACTTATGAAGATAGAAGCTTTGCTTACTGAACTTGCAGCGATTGGTCTCTATGTTGAAACATATGAAGATGCCCCATCTCTCATTCGTGCCATACAAAAAGAAGCTCTAAGAATGGGGCTTTCTTCCGAAGTGGACGCTATGGTTATTAAATCTTTACGACGTGCAAGTTATGCAGCGCATAATGTAGGACATTTTGGACTAGGCTTTAGTCACTACAGTCACTTTACCTCCCCCATACGTCGATATTCTGACCTGATACTGCACCGCCTTATCAAAACACAACTACGCCAAGAGGAAGAAGAAGCCAGCTATCTGTTGCGAAACATTGAACCGCTCTGTGCAAGAGTCAGTGAATTGGAAAGAGAGGCTACTAAGGCAGAATGGGACTTTAGGGACCGTAAGTTTGCACGCTGGGCCGCACAACACTTAGATGAAACCTTCGAAGCAGAGGTCATTGAAGTAGCAGAGAGTGCCAAAGCTGTACTGCTAGGTGACATCAAAGGGGTCACGGTAAATCTTAGGGGTGATGCTGTGATGCTTTTCGATAAAATAAAAGTAAAAATCAATGAAGTTAACATTGCTCAAGCTATCATCATGGTTGAACTTGTTGAAAAGCTAGAAAAAGAGGAAATGGAACTGTGAAAAAAATAAAAAATAATACATATTGCTCATTTGATTCCAATGGAGTCATTTAATGTACCAAAGAGAATTTGACCAAAAACTGAAACAGGCATTTTCTAAAGCTGTTTTGTTTTATGGTGAAAATGATTACCTTATCGATTTTTACATCGATACTTATATCAAAAAAACCGATGCCAAAGAGAGTATGCTAAGTCTTTATCATGATGAGTGGAACTTTGAACAGGCAAAAAATTTTCTTTCCCAAACCTCTTTATTTGGCGGTACAAATCTTCTAATCGTGAAACACAATAAAAAAATACCCAAAAAAGAACTCGATATTCTCATAGCACTTGCCAATAAAAATGAAGACAATTACTTTCTTTACGGTTATGCTGGTGCACCCAAAGATGCAAAAAGTATGCAAACAGCCTTCACTGAGAAAAAAGGTGGGGTTTGGGTACGATTTTTTGAACCCAATATCCGTGATGGTATAGCGCTACTGCAACAAAAAGCGCAGCAAATACAACTGGATATCGACCACTTTGCACTACAACATCTGATGCTTCTTCTAAACAACAATTTGGCCTTATGTGCCAATGAACTCGATAAACTTGCCATCCTGGAGATGAAAGTCACAAGTAAAGACATCGATAGACTTGTCTACTCTACTGCACCGCTGGCAACAGAACAGTTACTTATAGACCTCTTTAACAAAAAACCTATCACCCCTACCATTACCAAACTGCTTGATCTGGGCGAAGATGAAGCTTCACTGCTTCGTTCTACACAATATTTTGTCAATCAAATATTTCTCTTTCATGCATATATTAAACTGCATGGTCATATAGATTCAGCTGCTATCCTCGGATACAAATTACCTAAGCCCATAGAAGAACAAAAAGCACAATTGGCCTTGCGTGTCAAGTCGGCTGCACTACTAAAAATATTTGAACATTTACTAGAGAGTGAAATACTCATCAAAAAAGCACCCTCTACGCAAAAAGAAGTATTGCTGTATAGCATGTTGATTAAATTGCAGGGATATCTGTAAAAATATAATTAAGTCTTGAAAAGTTTAATGGGTTAAGCTTTTTAATGAGTTGTACTTAGATTTTAGGGTTTGAGTAAAAGAGCTTACGCCCGTAAGTGACTGCACTCACCCCTAAAAGATGAGTGCAAATCATTGAAAACACCCCTAAAAGATGAGTGCAAATCATTGAAAATATAACCTATTAAGAGAACATTTCTCTCATGACACCACCAAACCACTCTCTAGTAGCTGTTGCTGTACCTTTAGATCTGAATTTACCGTTACCATCTTTTGGCTTAGGTACATTTCCTTTACCTTTAAGTTTACCACTTTTGTCCGCAGAGAATGTGTGTGTAACCATGATCGCTTCTTCTGGTTTACCACCAACCATTGAGAAACATACGTTTGCTGCTTTAGCTGGAAGACCTGCTTTAGGATCAGATACTTTACCGTTAAGTTGTGCAATAATCTGACCTGTAGCTCTGTGCGCACCCCAGATAGCTGTTTGACCACTTGGTGGGATAGCGTGAGTCACGGCATCACCGATAACATAAACACTTGAATCAGTTTTAGATTTAAAGCTATAACCATCCATCAACGCATAACCAGCACCATTGTGTTCAATACCTGCCATAGCTATAACTGGTGAACATTTGTTGTTAGGAATAAGGTTACATACTTCATACTTTTCAGTTTTGACTTTACCTTTTTCATCATCAACATTTGCAAACTCAGTATAGGTAATTGTTTTTGCTACTGGATCTATATCAGTCACTTCTGTAAGACCTTTGTATTCAATTTGATCTTTAAATAAATCATCCCAAGATTCTTTAAAGGCTTTACCTTTTGCAAATTTACCATTTCTAGTATCAAGTACAATTACTTTTCCTTTGATACCTTCATTTTTCAAGTAGTTTGCAACCATAGCTGTTCTTTCATATGGTGCTGGAGGACATCTATATTTACCTTTTGCTGGTGGTACAATATATACGTTACCATCATCCATATTTTCAAGTTGTCTTCTCAATGCAATATGCTCATTACCTGGGATAAGTGCTCCTGGACAAGCTGCTGCTACATGAGCAATTTTTTCTTTTGACCATTTTGGGAATTGCTTCTCATAGTCATATGCGATACCTGGAGAAAGTACAAGAATGTCATAAGCGATATCACCCTCAGTTGAAGTTGATACTGTTTTTGATTTTCTATCGATAGATGTTACTTCTGAATTTACAAATGTATATCCATATTTTGTCGCTGGTTGTCCGTAGTCTCCCACAAACATATCTAAAGACATATCATCAAGTCCACCAAGTAATCCATTTGATAATGGACACGCCATGTGCATACTTCTTTTTTCAATCACAGTCACATCAATGCTTGCATCTTTTTGTCTAAGTGCCTTAGCCATTGTAAGTCCACCAAAACCTGCACCAATAATTACTACTGATTTTCCGCTTGCTTTTTTAGCTGCTGATTTCTTTCCGCTTGCTACTGCCATGCTTGGCATTGCTGCAGCCGCTGCAGCTACACCAGCAAGTTTAAATGTATCTCTTCTATTCATTGCCATAATGTCTCCTATTAGAATTGTATTGTTAATCTCTTTATATAATATAAAGTAATTCAATTATGGCAGAAGTTGTATTTAATCGCAATTATTTTGAAGTAATTTGTAAATTTCTTTGAAGATGTAACAAAAAGGCACAGATAGATTTTAGAGAGATAAGTGTAAGGTATGATGTAGTTTATCATACCTTATATGTAGTCTTTTATGCTTGAATAATTTCTTTTGTGAAATTTTTAAGTATTTGTGCTTTTGCTTCTGTTTTTTGAAGTTTTTTAGCACCTTTTCTTCCATAAACTTTTTTAAGGTCTTGTTTAAATGCATCAAAAAACTCTTGGAACTTGACTGGTCCAAGTACAGCCACGGCCCAAATGTTATCTTCCGCATCAATTTCAAGAATGATAGAAGCCAAACCTTCATTTGCTGGTCCACCTACCGCTTTCCCACCTTTTCTCGGATCATAAGCCGCAAGATGCGAAGAACATACAAACACACCTGGTTTATCATATGCTAAAGTTTTTCCTGTCGTTGGTACATACTGGAACATAGTCATGGCTTTTTGTGGATGCGTTAATTGATGTGCACAGATAGCAGAATAAGCAACAAGTGTTCCTTTTGCTCCTGTACCACCTTTATATATATATTCTGTGCCATCTTCAGCTTTAAGCTTAATATCTTTTTCTGTTGGTGACGGAAGATCAACCATAATTGCTGGAGTAGCTGCATGCGGATACATAAATACGTAGTTCTCTTCTAAAATTAAAGCTTTAGATTTAAGTGGGTTACCATCATTATCTTTAAGCTGCACTTTCTCAAATGTTTGGAACAGACTTCCGTCTTCTGCATAAAGCTTTTGCGTAATAAGTGATGGAGCAACCGCTACTGCGATTGCCGAGGTTGCCGATAAACGTAAAAAATTTCTTCTTTCCATAATAAATCCCTTTGATATAAATTAAGTTAATCAAATACTACAAGAAAACTTATTAATATTTAGAATATATACAAAAAAAAGTGAAAAAAAATTTCTAATGTGCGCCTAAGGGACATTGTTGTAGAATATTGCTTCCAAAATTCTTGCTCATTTTTGGACAGCTACTTACTATTAATCATTAAGATACAGCTGTATACATGGGCTATTAAACCAAAAGGAACAATATGACTTGTTATGAAACACTGTTTGTAGTTAAACCTACACTAACAGAAGAAGAGATTGCAGCACACATTGCAAAAGTAAAAGATATTCTTGCTAAAGAAGGTGCCGAGCTAGTTGGTACAAATGAGATGGGTATGAGAAAACTTGCATACCAAGTAGACAAACACAATAGAGGTTACTACACTGTTCTTTTCTATAAAGCAGCAGGTGCAACGATACATGAACTTGAGAGAAATCTTAAGATTAACGAAGATGTTATGAAGTTTTTAACTGTGAAATATACTAAAAACAAAGAGATCGCACAATTTGATAAACTTGTAGCAGAAGCGAACAAAAGCGCTACACCTACAACAGAAACAAAAGCACCTGAAGCAGAAGCAACAGAAGCATAATCAACCATAGATTAGGAGCAACCTTATGTACAATAAAATAATTTTAGCCGGAAACCTCACTAGAGATATCGAGATTAAATATACACAAAGTGGATCTGCCATTGGTAATACTGCCATTGCAACTTCACGTAAATTCAAATCTTCAACTGGTGAACAAAAAGAAGAAGTGCTGTTTATAGACCTTACTTTTTTTGGTAGAACTGCTGAAATTGCAAATCAGTACTTACGTAAAGGTAGCAAAGTTTTAGTAGATGGAAGATTGAAACTAGATCAGTGGACAGCACAAGATGGAAGCAAAAGAAGTAGACACTCGGTAACAGTAGAAAACCTTCAAATGCTCGGAAGTAAAGACGAAGCAGCACCAATGGGTGGTAACGGATATAGCCAAAATGGATCATCAGATTATAATGCTCCATCCAATGACAGCTATAACCAACCTGCACCGTCTGCGCCTAAATCTGCACCACAACCTACATCAAACATCCCAGAAATTGACATCAATGAAGATGAAATACCGTTTTAATTTATACTAAACTAATAATGTAAATAAGTATTCTATATAGCCCATATATAGGTACTTATACTCTATTTACATAATTTTCCAACTTATTTCCAATTATGTTATAATGTATAACAAAAAAAATGGAAATAAGTATGGCAGAATACTACATTAAAAAAGTCTTGTTTGCATCAGGTGAAAGATTCCCTATGCTTATTAATGACACCACTTCTATTCCTGATTACAACAGCACTGTTTTTACAATTACGCAGTATAGATCAAAAGGTCAATCTGTGAATACGATTGAACAGGTCTTGTACCACTTAAAACTCTTAAAACTTTTTTTGAAGAACTATAGTACAGAAGGAATAGATCTAGAAAGCCGACTAAATCAGGGGCGGCTTTTGTATCTGCATGAGATCGAGAGTCTTTGTGATATGTGTAAACTTCCCTTAAAAAATATTATAGATGACACTCATAAAGATCAATTCACCCAAACTACCAAGCTAAACTCTTTAGAGAAATTCCGTTCAAACAATTCCCATAAACAAACCAAAACAGTTGACCCTAATACCACTGCTCATCGTATCAGAGTCATCAGAGATTTTTTGATGTGGTTAGCCAATGCTCATATGGCAAAGCTTCCTGAGTATGACTTGACATTCAATACGATGAAAGAGTCCAGGGATCTTATCAAGTCAAGCATGACATCTCGGATTCCAAAATCTTCTGATAGTTCACTAATCAGTACAGCCATGGGTCTGCCTGAAGAAGCAATGGATATTCTGTTTGCCGTTGTCGATCGGTCTTCAGCTTATAATCCTTGGAAAAGTGAATTTACAAAAGTCAGAAATGAATTGCTTATCTTATGGCTGTATCAATTCGGTATGAGAAGAGGCGAACTTCTCAGTCTCAAGATTTCAGATCTTAATTTCAAATCTAAAACATTTGACTTAATACGGCGTGCTGATGATCCCGATGATCCAAGGCTCGTGCAGCCTCTTCTAAAAACACGGGAACGCAGAACCGCAATGCCAAAAAAAATTGCTAACCTGACATATGCCTATATCACTAACTATAGAACATATCTACCCAAAGCAAAGACGCATGAGTTTTTATTTGTTGCCGACAAAACAGGTGCGCCTATGAGTCTGGTTGCTGTAAATAAAGTCTTTTCAAAATTAAAAGAGTCACACCCTGACATGTTGGGGAGTTTAACTCCTCATGTTCTAAGGCATTCTTGGAATGATAGATTTTCTGCCTTAATGGATGAGAAAAATATTCCTGAAAAAAAAGAGAAAAAATTACGCGCATACCTAATGGGATGGTCAGAAACGTCAAACAGTGCTGCAACATATACAAAGCGTCATACGCAGAAAAAAGCCAATGAAGTGACACTTCAGATGGCTGACGGTCTGCCTAGCCATATAAACCCAAATAAAGAAGAAGAATGAACAAGCCTTCAGACAATCAAAATGGACTTTTCCTCTCTAATGCAAAAACCAGAAATGGTCTATTTTTTGACCCCAACGACGATGTATGGACATTTAGTGATATATCTGGTCAACTTAGGATTGACTTTAAATTCCTTAAAATCTCTAATAGCCGTATATATGGAATAAAGAGGGTACTTGTTTGGTATCTTGAAAACCATGCTATTCAACATGCAGGGAATATGTATTTCAGACTCAAAGAGTTGTTACAGTTTTTACATGAACAAACAAAGCATGACATTGACACAATAACGTCAATTCATCTGGTCAACTATAAAGGTTCACTAGGAGCTCAATATGAGTGGCATTTAGGTTCATTATCTGGATTCCTGAAAAAATGGTATAAAATGGGATTTCCAGGACTCTCTAAAGATGCTTACGGCTTTTTAAATGAGACCACTTTTAAAGGAGCTGAAAAAGGAAGAGCCGTCTTGACTATGGATCCCTATGACGGACCCTTTACTGACTTAGAACTTGACTCCATTCAGACGGCAGTCAACAATGGATATGCTGACAATAAAATCTTGCGGGAGGACTTCCTTCTTATCTGGTTATTTATAATTTATGGCTCCAGACCCATACAGCTTGCGCAATTAAAGGTCTGTGATATTCTGTCAGCAAAACGAAAAGATGGTTCAAAAGAATACATTATCCGTATGCCAAGAGCAAAACAGAGAAACAAAGCACGTTCTGAATTTAAAGAGCGTATTGTTCCACCAGTATTGGGTAAAGTCCTATTTACCTATCGTGAACATATTAAAGAAAATTTTACTAGTTTACTGGATGATCCAAATCAAGCCCCTCTCTTTCCCTCTAAGTCAAAAAATCGTTCAGGAGAGCTAGCATATCATCAATATAGAGAAGCCATAACAAACAGAATTCAAAAAGTCATCAACGGTTTAAATCTGATATCAGAGAGAACTGGAGAAAAACTCCACATCACTGCAACTCGCTTTCGTCGCACACTAGGCACCAGAGCTGCATCTGAAGGACATGGAGAACTGATCATCGCAGAGATTCTTGACCATACAGACACTCAAAATGCAGGAGTTTACGTTCAGGCAACCCCTGAGATTATTAAGCGTATAGACAAGGCCATAGCCTTGCAGATGGCTCCAATAGCCCAAGCATTTGCCGGTCTGCTGTTTGTAGACAAATCAAAAGCAAAACGTGCCGATGATCCATCAAGTGACATCATCGATCCAAATATCGACAGCGAATGCAAACCTATGGGCAAATGTGGCAGCTACGGATTTTGTGGTTTACTCTCCCCATTGGCCTGCTACACCTGTAGTAGCTTTCAGGCATGGGATGATGGTCCGCATGAACAGCTTCTTATAAATCTACTGAAAGAACGTGAAAGGTTGATGGAAATAACCGATTACAGGATCGCCAGTATCAATGACAAAACGATCTTTGCAGTTGCACATGTAGTCGAAGAGTGTAACAAAATCAAAACATCAAATATGTTAGGAGTACTACAATGAGTGCGATGATTCAGTTTGAACCCATAAAGACACTTAGTTCACGTGACAACCTCGATAGGTTCATTGAGATGTGCAAAAACGATCTTACAGTTTTTGGATCTGATCTACCATTTGATGAGAACGTATGGGACATTACCTCTCATGTCCAACACAAAGGTACAACGAAGCGTATTGTTGCTGTTTTTTCAACGCATAAGTTTGCTTCTGCAAACAAGTACGGTACCAGAGCAACCCATGAAAATATCACCGTGATGCAAGAGCCCTACTTGAGCTTTGCCAAAGCATATTTTCGATATCAGTTCGGACTTAAATCCTTTAAAGCTCCAGGAAACATTATAGAGCCTTTGAGGGTTCTTGAACGGGCATTAGTTGAACTCAAAGGACATGCCGATCCCAATGATATTGACAACTATGTCCTGGACGAAGCAGTAACTATCACTAAAGCCTCTTATTCTAAAGAACGCGCCTATCGTATCGGTGGTATGCTTGAAAAAATAGGCAGGTTCCTGGCCAATAAATGCTTGACAAAGATACAACCTGATTGGAAACATTCCCTTAAACGTCCAGTAGGTGGCTCCCGTGTCGGAAAAGAAGCTGATGATCGTAGAAACAAAAAGATGCCATCTGAAGCGGGGCTAGAAGCATTACCGGAAATATTCAATAGAGCTATAACACCTTATGAACAACTGGCAAGTTCCCTGATTTCTCTTCTAATATGTGCACCAAACCGTATCAACGAGACCTTTTTGTTGCCATATAATTGTGAAGTAATACAAAAAGACAAAGATGGTAATGAGCAGTACGGACTAAGATGGTTTCCTGCAAAAGGCGCAGCACCGATGATCAAATGGATCATCCCCTCAATGGTTCATGTCGCCAAAGAAGCTGTTAGTAGAATTAAAAAAGCAACTGAACATGCTAGGGAAATTGCCAAATGGTATGAAAACAACCCTACTAAGCTATATTTATCAAAAGAACTAGAACATCTACAAGACACAGAACTTGGTACTACAGAAGTTGCTTACATTATATATGGTAAAAATATTACAGAGAAAAATCTAAAAAAACGAAAACAACTTGCAAGAGCATGGGTGAAGAACAACTCTGTCCCTTATAAAAAGGTTGGACATAACCTTGTAATACACTTTCTTGATCTAGAAAAAGTACTACTTTCACTTCTTCCAGATAGATTTCCCTATTTAAACGAAGAGATAGGATTAAAATACTCAGAAGCACTAGTCCTCCAAATGATGAATGAATATCATAGTGAAAAAGGTACTTTGATACCAACTGTAAAAACTGTCAGAATGGAGCTTGTCGCAGATGCCTTAAAGTCAAGAGGTAATGTACTTTCACTCTTTGAACGTTTTGGATATACTGAAAGCGATGGTAGTCCAATCAAGATGACATCACATCAGTTCAGACACTACCTCAATACACTGGCCCAAAAAGGTGGATTAAGTCAGCTTGACATCGCCAAATGGTCTGGTCGGATTGATATCCATCAAAACCAAGCATATGATCATATTAGTGCCGACGAGATGCTGGATATGGTACGTGAATCTATAGGTGATGAAAATGCAATGAATGGGCCTCTGTCCAACATTGAAGATATTAAAAAGAAAGTCGTTATCACCCGTGACGAGTTCGCCAGGCTACTAGTCAGAACAGCCCATCCTACCGAATATGGCGTATGTTTCCATGATTTTTCCATGACCCCATGTCAACTTCACAGAAATTGTATGGGCTGTACTGAACATCTCTGCATGAAGGGAGATATTATAAGAACTGACAGAATTAAACAAACAAAGAAAGATACCGAAATGCTTCTAGAACGTGCCAAAAGTGCTCAGACAGAAGGTCATTTTGGGGCGAATAGATGGGTTGAACATCACTCTATGGCTTTGGAAATCCTAACGCACACGTGTGATATTATAGATAACCCGAATGTCCTTGATGGTTCATTTATTCAGCTTTCTAACCTTACAGTGACTTCACCAATTGAACAGGCGAACAGAAGAAGATTGGAAAAGTCTGAGATTGAACATAATAATGCTGATTCTGAATCCATTGATATTGAGGAAATAGGAAAACTGTTAGAAGATATGGGAGACAACAGATGACACAAAAAACAAAACGAGAACGCTCAGAAAATTTAAACGATGATAGAATCGAACAGATTGCTGACATCCTTGATGGGTGGTCAGGGAAATTGACATGGAATGACTTAATTCTTGAAATAAAGCTTCATTTAAAGGACACTTATGTACGTCAGACACTTGCAAAGCATACTCGTATAAAATCCGCTTATGATTCAGCCAAAAAAAGAGATTCAGATGATAGTAACATTAAGAGCACTGATTCACCCGAGATAAAAGTACTGAAGCAACAGATTGAAAGACTTGAAGCACAGAATGAAAGGCTAAAAAAAGAAAACCAAGACTTGCTTTCGCAATTCGCTCGATGGGCGTACAATACCTATGCAAAAGGTGTAACAAAAGAGGAGCTTGACAAACCGCTACCAAAAGTTGACCGAAGATAAACAAAAAATCATCTATCTTTTATTATAACTGTTTAGCTATCGATATCTATCAAAAAATCGCAAACATCAACTTCTAAAACTTCTGCGATTTTTACCAAGTGTTCTATATTGAAATGTTTATTATTGAGACAAAGCTCTGCCATTGAAACAGTCCCTACAGCCTTGTGTCCAATAGCTAAAGCTAATGCCAGCTGAGAAACATTCTTAGATTGACGTATTCTCTTAACATTCAAGCCAATTCTTTTATAAATTAATTGCATTTTCTCATCATTAATGGTACATTCCTGCATTTATACCTACCCATAGTTAAACTTACCATAAGTATAGATTTGTTATAAAACTTTAACAACTAACTATAGTAAGGTGAAATACAATGAATCAAAATAATCATCCAGCAAATAAATTATTAAGACTCATCAAGAAGAATGGCATAAAATGTTTACTTCCTCAAAACCTAACAGATGAGATTCTTCATCGCATGATATTGGAAGCAAATGCAATTGATGACGACACTACTGAAGAGACTCCATCATCTACTTTACTTATTGCAATATTACATTTAGAAAGTGGCTCTAAAATAACAAAGCAAATGGAAATCACAATTCCAGCAGAGCAATTAATGGATTATTTCAGTCTTTATGTGACAGCAATAAGGCTTGAGCTAATGAAACGAAAAGGAGATATTACTATATCTGATAACTCACTTCCTACACTCAATAATATATTTGATAAAAATAGAACGATGGATATATCAGGATTATATTGAGCCAATACTAAGACAGTATAATTTTTATCTGGGTGCATTTAAAATTCCGTATCACCACAATTAATAATGCAAGTTGCACTTCTGTTTTTTCTTATTGTATCTATCTCAGTGATTCAACCATTTGGAAGGCTTTCGTCCATGGTAATCGTCTTCCTTGAGCTTGCATTGTATTAAAAGCCTCCATGGCGTTATCACAATCAATAATACCTTCTGTGATTAATTTCTCTACAACCCATATTGTGCCTTTAAGCTCAACATCTTCTTGTTCTGCAGCAACTCTCAATGCTTGATCTCCCGTTAGCAACGCGCATTCTTCTTGCTGCGCAAGCGTTAAGGCGAAAAGGTCATTAGGACTTGTTTCTACATATTTAATCTGTAGCCCAATAGCCCTATCAACACTATCAGAACTTAAAGATTTTACTTGCAGTCCAAAAGCAGGTAAATTACCGTGCTGATCTTCCAACTCTTCCAAATAAAGAATATCAGGGACAGCGAAAGAGAATGGGAGCTGAAACATATGCTCTAGAAGTTCACATACATCTAGATCAATAATAATGTTACTATCACTAATGAGCAGTTGCATTCTCATCCTCAATCATGCGCATATGATAAAATTCTACTTGTGACATATCCATAAGCTCTGCAGCTTTTGATTCGCCTATATATCCTTCAGCCAAAGCATGAAATATTAATTGCTGAAAATGATGTGGTTCTTCAGTTGGAAAAGGCTGAGGCTCACCTTTACGCCAACCCCGTTTTGAAAACTCTATAAACAAGCTTTTGTGATAGCTTTCTTTTATAACTCCTAGGTTACGAGCACGATAAAGAATTCCAGCCATACTGATACCAAACTCTTGTTTCAGAAGTAAGAGCTCTCGTAACTCAAGGCGTGTTCGGTGAGTTCCAAGCTCCGAAAATAAAGTACTGTCTGGAAGCAGAAATGCTCCTGCAAATCGGTCGCTTGCTCGCTCTTCGTCTAGATCATCAGACAAACGGCCTTCTAGTATAAGATGCCCGAGTTCATGTGCCATTGTGAAACGCTGACGATCACCTGACCATTCTTTCGAAATAACAATAATTCGATATCCATTTACTGTCGCGGCAAGCCCGTCAAACTTACTCTCTGCACTCTCTTCAATTTCAAAAACTCGAATACCTATACCTTCCAAAACATCTACAAGCTCAGATATAGGGTTCAAACCAAGATCCCAAGCGTGGCGAACACTATTAGCAAGCCCCTCTATTTCATCCATTGTTGAGATAGATTCAGGCAAGCCCTTAGGCAAGCTAAATTCAGGGGCCGGAGATTTAGGAAATAAAGATTCCAGCTCCAAACGTCGCTCTATCTTATCTAAAATTTTTCCCTCAATCATATCAAGCTTTTTGGCAGATAGTGAACTTTTTTTACGATACTCTGGTTTTTCAAGCTTAAGCGTATTTGAGCGCAAAAAATATCCAGCTCTAATATTAAGTGCTTTTGCTAGCTTGATCAGCATCGCTGAATCAGGCACTAAAATCCCTTTTTCATATTTATTGATTGCTGTTTGGCTTACTCCAACATTTTCGGCAAGGGCTCGAAGTGATAAGCCAGATGTTTTACGTGCACGCACTAATCGTTCTCCAAACATCTTTCCTCCTCTTTTGGTTTACATTTTAACTATTTAATTAATATATTGTAAACTTTTTAAGCTTCCATCAAGCTTATTTGGTTTACAATTTTAAATATTTTAATAAATTTGTAAA
>JGI11705J14877_10000867_pt1 | contig 18251 bp, 16 predicted proteins | sample Etolaghawater15m_FD_14877 | JGI IMG/M metagenome (IMG submission 14877)
CGGTATTGGGGTGGGTGGGAGCCCGGGGCGGGGTTGTGCTTCGATCAGGACGTTTGGAGTCGCGAGGTCCATGTTGTCAATCCGCTATGGGATGATGATAAGGTTCCCGCGAAGTACACGAAATGGCGCGTGATCGACTATTGTGACAAGAAAACAACGGCGGTTGTGTGGATGGCTGTTGGCCCACTGACGTTGCCGAACGGGAAGCGAATCATCGCCGCGTTCATGTACCGGTTGATGTATGAGCAGGATATACTGGTTGCCGAAGCCGCACAGCGAATTATCGAGATGAGCCATAATGTGCGACAAGAGGATATACCGATAGAAGACGAGCGCACCGGAGAGCAGTTGAGGCGCTATCGCGAGCTGCAATGCAAGGAAGAGTTCTATTCTGACCTTGTTGACAGTCGCATGGGCAGCCAGCGCCAAGGCGGAGAAATGATCATAGATATGTTTGTCCGTTATGGCCTGATCAATCTTGCGCCCACGAGTGGATCGCCGAACGAAACTCAGATACCAGGGCTCAAGGACTGGATGCGGATTGACTACACCCTTCCACACCCTTATTTGAAGAACGAGGACGGAACGCCTAAGATGGGATGCCCCCGTTTTTTCGTGTTCGATGGGCGTTGTGAGGGCTTCATTGATGAGATTGAAAGTATGCCCAGCGACGAGAAGGGCAAGAGTGTTATCGATCTGAAGTTTCCGCACGACGCGATTGACGCGGCGAAGTATTGGGCTAGCGACAACCCGTGTTGGGCGGGGAGTGACGATGATGATAGTAACTGGCAGGGAGATAGCGATGATGACAGTGATGATGGGCGCACGCCCGAAACAGGATATTGATTACGCTGCATCGACCACGATTACGATAGGTCGCCCGCAATGCGAGCACCTGAACGGGACGTACCGGACGATCCCTGCACGGTGGTTCGGTAGGCGCGACGTGTTTGTGTGCGTTGACTGCGAGAGCGTGCTGGATGCGAAGACGAAGGTGAAGGTATGAGCAAGGGCAGCAAACAGCGACCAGGCGACAAGGCTAGGTTCGACCGGAACCATGACGCGATACGGTGGAAGTCGAAGCAAAAGAGAACCATAGTTCAGTGTAACAAAAAGTTACTGTCAAAAAATGATACAGTGTAACATTTTGTTACGTCAAAAATAGTTACTATCGGCTTGACTCTGAACCATAGTTCTGCTACAACACGTCTCAAATGGCACACCCTATGCGAGACGATCCTACAGCGTGGCATGACTACGGCGGAGCGAAACTCATGCCGATGGCTTTTGCCGGTCACGCATTCTACTGCCGCAAGTGCGTTGTAGGCGAGGCGACCGACGGCAAGTTCCATATTCGCAATCTTGACGGCATCGTACTGCCCGAGACGGTAGGCGACGCGTCGCAGTTCGTTGAGATCCTGGCGGTGGGACCGAAGGTTGGTAAACCGTGCAGCGAGAAGCACGCGCGGCATCTGCGCGCTGGATGGGTTAGGAAGTACGGTGTCAAGCAGGCGCGTAGAAGCAATCTCGCCCGCTCGCAAGAGCTGATAGGGATGTTGGCTTATATTCCCGTGAATGATGATCCGTGTATCTTGAGGTCGTTCATAAGCCCAGACGAGTTTTTCATTGAAGAGTCACTGCCCGCCTATCTCATGCCAAAGGAACATCAAGATGAGAAAGTCGCTGCGTAATAGTGGGTGAGTCCACAGAACTTGTCACCGTACCAGACGAGAAGAATGTGCCCGCGACCGGTACGCCGCCGTCGCATCACGAGCCATTCAATAATCTCGCAAAGGACGACGAACTTACCGGTTCCGTCCGTCGTTGGGCCGCGCGCGGCAAAGAGAGATTCGACCAGCAGACCCAGCGCCAAGAGTTCATGTCCATGATGGGCGTGGCCGACCGCATGTACCGCATGGCGTTGCGCAAGGACAAGAGTAGCAAGCAGTACCAGAACACGTTGTCAAACGTAACCAGTACCGCATTCTATCGCGCACTGCGAGCCGTCAACGCTGGCGAGCGTGAGATATTCAGCAGTGGCGACGAACTTCCCGCCAAGTACCTGCCCGAGATCAACACCACCGAGTACAACACTGCCCAGGGCGAGGACATAGCCCAGTGCCAGAACATGCTGGCCGAGCATACATGGGACGAAGACAAGCGCGTTTCTACCGTCAACGGCCTGATCGAGTTGGTCAACAAGTACGGCAACTACGTTGTGTGGGAAGAGTGGGAGCGTGTAGAGGACGAGCGGACCGAGCGTGTCATCACGGAGCGTGACGAGAACCTTAATCCGCGCGCCTATGACTGGGAAACCGTCAGGCGTGTGGTTAAAGACTGCCCGTCTCTGAAAATTGGCGACCCAAAGGACTTCTGGGCCGACGCCACCATTGACGACATGCAGAAGCAGCGGCTTATCGTTCATCGCGGCCAGGTGTCATACGAGGATCTTGTTTTACTTCAGGCTGCGGGGAAGATCACCAATGTCGATAAACTGAAGCCGCATCACTTGTATGCTGGTGAAGACGAGGCCGAGCTTGAGGATAGACTGACAAATGCCGGCGAGACGACCACCGTAAGCCGCAATGGCATGTTCGAGTTTTACCATGTGTGGGGCATGTGCCCTATCAAGGAGTTCAAGCGCAAGGGCAAAGGCAAGTGGGACGAGGGTGAACAGAGCTCGCGCTATTGGGCCACGTACATAGGCGACTTGGCCAACAGCAATGCTGTATGCGTCCGGCTTCGCAAGAATCCTCGCCACGACCGTCGCTTACCGTACAAGATGATTCACTCCCACCGCGACGACAAGGGGCTGTATCACGACGGATTTGCAGACCAGTGTTTGTCGCTGTACTGGCAAGCTGTCACGTCTAGCAACATGGCTATCGACAATTCGACGCTGCTCAACCAAACGCCCTGGATCATTGATGGCGAGCTCCGCAGCAAGTTGACCAAGTTCCGCGCGAATATGCTGTTGAAATTGAGCCGCGGCACAAACTTCAAACAGGTCGATATTAAAGACTCAACCCTGAGCACTACCGCGCTGTTCGATCGCGTAGAGCGCGACATCATGCAGACGACCGGTGCCGACAAGCCGATTGTTGGTGAGGCGCTTGGATCCCGCACGTCCGCCACAGAGGCCAAGCAGGTCAAAGACCAGGCGTCGTTGCCGATGGATGACAAGGCCGCGTATTTTGCCGAGCAACTATTCGACTGGCTTCTTGAGATGGATGCTGCGGATTGGCGACAGTACGGCGACCCGAACACCATGATCAAGATTACGCTGTCTCCGGACATGCAGGACGTGTTTGAGGTCAACCCGGCAGAATTGTACGGTCCGATCAAGACGAAGGTAACGGCTGTGACGCGGTTCCGGAACAAGCAGCAGAGCCGCGCCGAGCGCAATATCTTCATTCAGAATGCGTTGCCCCAGGCCGAACCACGTATGGGCGACGAGGGCATAACGGAGTTTTGGCGCGACACGTTCAAGTTGTTTGGGTACGAGAATCCGGCCAAGTATTTTCCTGACGACGTTGGGTACGAGTCTGAGATGAGAGCCAAAGAGGTCTTGCGCAGGATCATGCTTGGCGAGGACGTGCAGCCCGACCCCAGGGTAAATCATCGTATTTGGCTGCGTGTGTTCAAGCCATTTGTGCGCGAGTACGAATTGATTGGAGAGGGGCGTGACGACGACATACTGAGTAAGTTGAGGCAGTTTGTCGTGGCGCATGAGAACTTCGCCGCACAGAAGGCACAGGAGCAGGCTGCAGCCATTCAGGGCGCGCAAGGTGCTCCGGAAGGACTGCCCGGTGAGATAGCGGGCAATGTCATCGAAGCACAGGAAGGGGCAGCAGCCAATGCAGCATAATCCATTTGATGATGAGCCCGGCGACCAGGACTTTCCCGCCTCTGTAGTGTATGAAGGCGTCCAGTACGACGTTGAAGAGGCTAGCAGGTTGGCGCGATGGCTTGGCGATGAGCAAGCGATGACGTTGCTCAATCGATACCTGGACGGGTTGCGACAGTCGAGCGTGGATATGATGGATGCTGGGATCGTGACAATATCCAGCGCCGAAGAGCTTGTACGGCAGTCCGCGATGCGCAACTTGATTTTGAATATTAAGATGATGGGCGCCGATCTAACGCGCCAGCTTGAGGCGATAGCCCAGGCCGAAGCGAATGTTGAGGAAAACGTGTAGCGACGGCGGATCACCCTAACGGGCCTGTCAGTCGCGAAACAACCAGATAAGGGGCAGAAAATGCCAGACGAAGATAAAGTTGATGGATCACTCGGAAACGGGCCTATCGACAAGACGGGTGCCAGCACTGACGGCGACCTCTCCGAAGGGGATCAAGGCGCAGACAAGGGCAAGGCACAGGAAGATGCGATTGCAAAGACCAACAAGCGTATTGACGATATGCGCAGCCAATATGACAGGCGACTGGATGAGGCGGCACAACGTGAAGCGAAGTTGCTCGCAGTGATCGAAAGCGGGGCACAGGCCAAGAGTACACAAGCCGACCAACAGGCTGCACAGGAGGCGAAAGCCGATCTGATAAGGCAGTATGACGAAGGCGAGATAACCGGTGAGCGATTCTACGCGTTGCTTGAAGGCATCGCACAGGACGCCCGGGATGCTGCGCTTGCGGAGACAGGCGAAAAACTCACGGCTGCGGAACAGGAACGTAAGGAGTTGCGGGAAAAACTCGCAGCTCTCGAAACAAACACCGACCCTGCTTACGTGGCGAACAAGGCGAAGGTGGACGAAGTAGTGCAGAAATACGGCGTTACGCGTGACGTGGCAATGAAAATTGTCGCGGACATGAAGCCGTCGCAGCCAGCACGGCCCGACGTGGCCGGCGGACTTAGCGGCATAGGCGTAACCGGTGGCGACGATGGAGCGGGCGATTCCCGAGTGAACGGCATAGTTGCTGGACTCGCAGCGCACGTGACAGGACGGAAGCCGACAGAAGCCGCAATGAAGAAGCACAACCAGAAATGGGGTAAGAAATGAGCCGCGACACCAACGCTACCACGGAAGATAAGGACATCAAGCTGGCGATGAAGCTGGCCGCGAAAGCGCGCAAGTTGCGTGCGTCCGCGCCCCTGACCGGGGAAGGTTCCGAAACTCGCATCGACCAGAAGATACACATGAACCGGATGGCCGACGTCTACAGAGAGCGCAACCTTGAGGTTCCGCACATGCTGTTCATTCAGCGCAAGGATCTGAAGCGTTATGCGTATGACGGGTACAAGCCCGTTCTTGAGGACATTGGCTCCGGTGACAGTATCGAACTCGGCGGGGATATTCTCGTTGAGTGTTCGGAGGAGCAATACCAGGCGAGCCTGACTGAAAACTCGAAGCGTTCCGACCGCGTGTTACAGAACGCGGTTAAGAAGGCCAAAGAGGACAGCAGGAGCGTAGCTGGCGATCAGGAGATTACTGTGTCAAAGGGGTCGGCCGACGGAAAGGTTGACCCATCTACGACGCGGGATCTCGCGCTTGAGACTGAAGAAGGATAAACACGGTGTTCGCGCTTCTTTAGTGCTGCACCACAAGAAAGGTAAATAGATCATGGCTGTTACAGTAAAGAAGCAGATCCATCTATACGCCACTGATGGGGCCGGTGCCGCGCCGAATACGGACACCGTTCAAATCGCTGGTAGTATGGGGCTCCCGATTGCGGGAACTCCGATGGTGCAAGCCGCTGATGGCTACTGGGACATCGTCGCAACTGACGGTGTTCTGTGCCACGGCTTCCTTGCGGAAACCATCACCACCGAGAAGTCAGAGGGCGACAAGATTCGCATTATCCGTGCGTCTCTGGATGCCCGCTATGTCATCCGCTGCGATAGCGACGACACCGACAGTGTTGTTGTGCAGTCTGACATTGGCGACTCGTTTGGCGTCACCGTGAGTGCCGTTGCAGGCTCGGTGGGCTATGCCACACTGAACCTGGGCGAGACCGCGGCTCCGCTGTTCAAACTTGTTGACATCATGTACAACAAGGATCCGCTCACCTACGCCCTGGCTGATAGCCCCGGCGTGGCGATCGTTCAACTCGTAAACACCGCTCTGGCGTCTTCCTAGAAAGGGGAATAAATCATGGCTGATTCATACGACCAATTCCTCGCCATTGCGGGGACGATGACACGCGAAACCTGGCCCGACCTCATCAATAAGGCTATTGATGTGATCTGGGAGCAGGCCAACGAAGCGCCCGACCTGAAACTCGGCGCGTTTTTCGACAAGGTGAACATGACATCGGGGCGCACCCACGTCATTTCGAGTGTGACCTCGCACCTGCCGCTGCCCAGTGAGAACGAAGACCTCGACCCGCTGCGCTACCTCGTAGCTGCTCCTGGTCGCGACAAGACGTTCACTGTGGTCAACTACCGCAGTGCCGTACGGGCTACTGACACGGCGTTCCGCATGGATCGCTTTGACAAGATCCTGTACAGCGTCAGTGGGCTCCTTCAGTCCGCGTACCGGTTCGATGAGTACCAGTACGCCGCCATCCTCAACAATGCCTTCACCGGTACTGACGGGGATGACAGCCTGAGCCTGTGTCACGATTCGCACCCGCTTGAGAACCGGGACCGCGGAACGTACGACAACAAGGGTACGGGCGCGCTGAGTGGTCCGAACCTGCATGTGTTGCGCCTCTTGCTCCGCAAGATGCCGGACCCGCAGGGCGACCCGATGCCGAACAACGGCCCGTACACGTTGGTTATCGCCGACGAGGACGAGCAGACCGCCATCGAGCTGATCAAGACTGTTAAGAAGCCGGATACCGCGTTGAATAACACCAACGCGCTCCTGCCGGAGATCACGTACACGACCAGCCCGTACCTGTCGAGCTCTGTCCAGTATTACCTGTTCGGTAATGCCCAGGGCGAGGAAAAGGGTCTGCATGAGGTCAGTCTCATGGACTGGGATCTGTCGGACAATAACCCGGCGAATGTCGATATTAAGATCGACCGCCGCATCAAGGGCATCAAGACGTTCGGGTTCACCCACACGAAGAACATGGCAGGCTCGACCGGCGTGTAAACCAAGCAACCAACTGCCGGGAGTCGTCTATAGACGGCGGCTCCCGGTCTAACCCCATGAAGGGAGGCCAGCAATGGAGACCAAAGAGAAGAAGGATACCAAGCCGAGCGTTGCTGAACAGGCGCTCAAGACCGCGAACGAGGCTGCTGCCGAGGTTCGCAAACTCCGGACACAGATGGAGGACGAAGGTGTGATTACGAATGCTCATGCGAACATGCGTGGTGGCGATTTGTACCGCGCGAAGAAGGCGGCACAGTCGGGCAGCGTGCGCGTTGCCATGCTGGTTGTTGTGTTGTTTGCGGCTGTGGTCATTGGTGCTGACGTACTGCGCGATGGCTGGGTCAGCCAGACATTTGGCACATTTGCCGTGTATGGCGATGATGCGACGGGGGAAAGCACCCTGGTTGTGGACAACGTAACCGGTGACCTCACGGGCGACGTGACTGCTGGCACTGTTTCTGGTGCCGCATCCACGGACGAAGTGCTGTCTATGGGCTACTCAACGCTGACAACGGACGTGACGCTCACCAAGGGCGGCTCGTACTTCGTGACCACGGGCACGGACATGACCATCACGCTTCCCGATCCATCAACAGTGCTCGGCAAGAGTTTGCGCATTGTGCTTGCTGGCGACGGCGGTGATCTGACTGTAAACGGCGCGCTCACCTCACACTACTATGTGGCGGGAGATGGCGGCGCCACCGACAGCAGCGCCGTACTCGATGATGCACTTGACATGATTGAGATTCAGGCGATCAGCACTGTCCTTTGGGGTGTGCTGGATCAAACCGGTGTCAGTTCGTATACAACTCGGTAACTCTCGTTATGCGCCGTCCACTGATTTCTTTGGCGTGCATATTCATCTCCTTCGGGGTGTGCCTGTTTGTAATCATCTACGATGGTTTCATCAGGCCACCGGAGAAGATGGAGCGCAACCCTCACCACGAGCAGACATACAGGGCACCCGTCAACTACGGGATTGCGCTGCGTGAGGCTGGTGAGTACGACAAGGCTCTGGTGAACTTCTCGTTGGTGCATCACAATGCACCTCATGGCAGCAGGACATGGATGCTTGCGACGATCAACTTGGCCATGTGCTGCGAGATACTGGGATTTACAGAGGCGGCTGACACGTATTACGCTCAGGCGGGGAAGTTTTGCACGTTGTCAAACAACATGCGAACGGCTGGTGCATGGCGCAATATGAGACGAGAGATCGAAAATGCAAACCAATCTCACAAAGTAGATGGGGGCCGAGCTGGCTCATCCCCGGCAGAGCCCCTTATCTCAAGCAAGGATGTATCATGAAACATGTCTTTATATTTAGCATTATTCTGCTAACCGCTTGCGCTGGCATTGCGAAGCCTTTTGTCGTTCAGTTCGCCGCCAGCGCTTGCGAGACGAACACCAGCGCCGTTACGACCTACACGCCTGACAACGACGTTATGCCGCTGTACGGATTTGTGGAGGCGGTTATCGTTGATCAGACCGGCACCGGAACCGGCACCGTATCGCTTGTCACGTTGGCAAGCCAGGGTACGGGGCCGAGTAGGAGCATCTTGCTGGATACCAGCGTGTCGGCTGACGGGACATATCCTGTACGTGACCTGGTGACTACGCAGGCTGGCGTTGATATTGCCAATACTCCGGCACGTGTGCCTCTGTGCGGCGACAAGTTGCGCCTGACGCTCTTTAACTGGGGCGCGACGAATAACACCGCGGCGATTTATGTAGTCATCGTCCCTGAACCGTAAGGGGGCGTCATGGCTAACATCCGATTGTCTCCGCTGCGGGCGCAGAAGGAAAGCGAGTTCAAAGTACTTGGCTCGCGCATGGAGCGGTTCAATGGCGACTTCCTTGACGCCGTGAATGACGTTATTGCGCAGATCAACCTGTACGCATCGCTTGCCACCACCATCGATTCTGTCACCACTACCGAAGGCACGGTAGGTCTTGACGAACTGTACCGCTACCCATTTACGCAGTTGATTTCGCTGCGTCTGTGGGAAATGGGACAGCGCCCGGCCAAGGGCGGCGAGCCCTACTACAATGGCCTGAAGGTGATGCAGGATGACTACATCGATATGATCCGCCAGGGCGTGCTTGATGCCGCTGTAGCTGCGGATACCGACGACGAGACCGACTTTATTGGGCTGGGAGCATTGGGGAACGATTAAAGCATGTACCTGTCGCAATTCGACAACCTGATTACGGGGCCGACACGCGAAGGGACGTTGCCGCCCGGTATCAATACGGCGCTGCCCGCTAGCGGTTTGGATGCGGACCAGTCACCGGACTGCTACGGGCTGGATTTGTCGCTTGATGGCAAGATAGGTGTGGGCACGATTCCTACCGGCACGACTCGCATTGCGAAGACCGTAACGCTTGACGTGTCTAGTTTGGGTGGTGGCAGCGCTGTGCCGTTCCTGCTTTACTACGGGCGACTGTGGAATATCACAGGGCTGACCAACGCGGGCACGAGCACGACGCTGAAGATTGGGGCGCCAAACTACGAATCAGAATGGCTGCTACAGTCTACAGATTTCTCATTCTCCGAGGATGCACAGCCTATTCTTGGAATCATACCGTTCGGGCAGGGCGGCATGGCTGTTCTGAAGAGTACGGGTATCTACGTTGTGGAGAATGTATACGACCCGCGCGGCACGCAGTACTTCCGCCGCTCCGACATCGTTCAGGAAATGGCTGTTGACTCGCTCGCACACGTCACGGAACTGGACGGCGTGCTGTATGTGTGCAACGCCAACGGCTTAATCAAGTACGAGGATGGCAAGACAACGGATCTGACGGCACCAGTACGGGACAACAGGACGGGATACGTGTCGCTCGCGCTGAAGGCAGACTACATCAACAAGCGTATCATTGCGACCGACGATGCCAGTACCGGGTTCGTTTACGACGTGCCGAGCGAGAAATTGTTTAAGTATTCCGGATCCAACTTCAGGTACACTTCGCCGCGCTTCCATAGCCCGATGTGGCATGAAGTCGCCATTGACGGGCTTGTGTTCGTGATTGAGCATGGCGACACGGAAGACGGCACGCTCACGTACCAGTACCGGTACGAGGAAGAGGAATGGTCGGATGAGGCGACCGTGTATCTTGAGTATGGTGTAGGCAAGGATGTGGTGGTTCGTGAAGGTCTCGGTGATTCACGACGCGCCTATCACTTCCAGATACGCATAACGGACTTGAGCGCGAACAAGCGTATTGATGAGATCCGCTTAACCGGAGCGTCATGGAATGAATAAGACGAGAAACAATCTATTTGCGGCTATCTGCTTCTGTATGTTGATCGCGCCGGCGGCCTGGGCAAACGTGAACAGATCCTTCGCATCTATCGCCCTGGCCGAACCCTGGTGGGAGATGGGAAAGACGACGGACAATATCACGCCCGGGGAATACCTGATTGTGCGCGACCTGCCTAACATGGATGCACTGGCCGTGGATTCGTTCTACCTGCTCCTTCGCGCTGAGACGACGTTCAGCAATCCAAAGATTGACCAGCAAACGCACACAGGTACGTTCGTGAATGTGTCGGTTGAACTCATGGCGCAACAGGACCGTGGTGTATTGGTCCGGCAAACGCTTGCCAAGGTGTCTTCCCCCACGAATGCGGCCAGTCTGGATGCGCTGCCAGATCAACAGATGGACAAGAATGAGATCTTGGACGTGTTCTCGCTGGTGACGGGCGAGAAGGACACGCGCGCGATTCAGTGGAAGAACATCAACCCGGCCCAGCGTGACACGCTGTACGCCATTGCCGACTCCAACCTCGTGTCGCAGTTCGCCAGCGGATACCTGTACGCTGACCGTGAGTTCAAAAAAGAAGATAACGGCACGGCTACGTTCAGCGTCCTGTTTCAGAAGGCGACATGGGATGCGTGGAGCGGCGAGAACATTGATTCGTGGACGTTCCTGCGCTACGGCAACAGGGGGCGGGACAGGGCCACGCTCACGAAGACATGGACGGGCATAGCCATTGCCGATGCAGAGGGCGCGGTGGATGATGTCACCACCAATACCAACTTCATCACGTTCGGTTATGCCGTGACAGACGCCTACTTTACGGACAACGAGGATGAGTCGGCCAACATCGTACAGGTGCAGGTGCAGACCAACCTCGCAGACATGTCGAGTACCAAGACCATCAACGCTTTTGCCACCCAGACCAGCAAGACCGACGAGAACATGGCGAGCGCCATAGCTAATGAGTCATCGCAGACGGCAGGGCAGATTGTCACGACTCGCAATAGCGTGAACGAGGACGGATTACACAACCACACGTATAGCACCAATACGGCCACGGCTGATGACCAGGTAGGGATAGTGGTGGAGTCAGACAAGTTTATCACCAGCCGCACGATTACTGCTGTCAATGAGGTGGCGAGGGAGTCTGAGGTTGCGTTCGTGGCTGGTACGCTCACGACTACAAGCAGCACAGAGAACGAGTACGGGCGCTTCGACAATCGCATAACTACAAAGACGGCACAGGCCGACGCCGAGGTGGCATTGACAACTGTGGTGAATGCCTTTGACAGCAATCACGTTGTCACGGCAGTGAATGAAGTGGCGAGGGAAGCCGTTGCTGGCCATACTCCCGGAACCATCGTAACAGCCGTAAGCAGGGAGAACGATTACGGATGGTTTGATAATAGTCGCACCACTGTCACCGCCACCAAGGATGTGCCCAGCGGCACGGATATAGCAGTCACTAAGTTCGCATCAAACACCGTGGTGAAGGTGACGCACGATGATGCCCCCGAAACCGCTAAGTTCACGGCTGGCACTACGGTGAGTGTGCGCAATACCCTCGATGAGTTTGGTGAGTACACCACTGCTAAGAGCACAAGCGTTGCCATTGCCGATGAAGAGGTGGGCGTAACCGTGGCGGTGTCGGCCTTCGCGTCGAACAGCACAATCACAGCCGTCAACGAAGTGGCCGCCGAAACGCCCGTTACATCGCAGTCGGCTGGTTCTATTGTCACCACCACAAGCACAGAGAATGAGGCGGGGCGCTTTGACAACTCCCGCAGCGTGGTTACTGCCTTGGCAGACGAAGAGGTTGCTATCACAGCATCCGTAGACCAGTTCTCATCAAATCGCGTAATCACGGCGGTGAATGAGGCCGCTAGAGAGGCAAAAGTTGTGTTCTCTGCTGGATCCCGCGTGACTACCACCAGCACGGAGAATGAGTACGGAAGGTTTGATAACCGCGTCGCTACTGAGGTAGCCTTGGCAGACGAAGAGGTTGCTATCACAGCATCCGTAGACCAGTTCTCATCAAATCGCGTAATCACGGCGGTGAATGAGGCCGCTAGAGAGGCAGAAGTTGTGTTCTCTGCTGGATCCCGCGTGACTACCACCAGCACGGAGAATGAGTACGGAAGGTTTGATAACCGCGTCGCTACTGAGGTAGCCTTGGCAGACGAAGAGGTTGCTATCACAGAGACGGTTGACAACTTCCAGTCCAATCGCGTGGTGACTGCTGTGAACGAAGTGGCACGTGAGGCCAGTGTGGTCTTCACTGCGGGATCACGGGTGACAACCTCCAGCGAGGAAACTGCTCTTGGTCGCTTCAACAACCGCGTTGTAAGCGAAGTGGCGTTGGCCGACCAAGAGGTGCGCGTGGTCAAGGCTGTCACGGCGTTCGCTTCCAACACCACTGTCACGGCCCGGAACGAGGTAGCGGCAGAGACGCCCGTAACGTCGCTGACGCCCGGCACCATCGTGAACACGGCGAGCACTGAGAACGAGTTTGGCCGCTTCGATAACGCACGGACGGATGCTGTGTCTGTGCAGGACGTTGACCTAGGCACGGACGTGAGCAAGAGCGAATACAACACGCGCACGGTGATAAAGACTCGCGGTGCAACGAACGAGGCGTCCAACACATGGACGACGGGCAGCGACTATACGATGTCAACACGCAACGTCAAGGGCGAGGATGGTCTGTACACCACAATCATTGATAGCAATGTGGTGGCGAATGTGTCTGATTCGCAGAAGACTACTACGGCTACGGCTTTCGCAAGTACTATCCGTGTGATTGACCGCCATGAGGATTCCGCGCTTGCTGTCATCAGTGAGGTAACCGCTACTGGTGATATCGTGTCACATACGTCTGAAAAGGACGCAACAGGCAAGTACGACAACACTGCTGTCACTAACGCGCCTATCATGCAATTCTACACCAATACGGTGCGCACGAGTGAGTTCGGAGGGGTTACGTCCATCCGTGGTTACAACTCCATGAACCTGCCTGCCGCTACGACGATTGAGGCGGGCAGCATCAACGTGTCCTCGTCTGTGAGCGCAAGTATGAATGCGCACGGGCGCTACGACTACGACAAGAGCACGCAATGGCATGAGGACAATGCGTCTGTGAATGGCGGCACCTTCACATGGAGCGAGTACGGGCCTCAGTGGTACTCCATCGTGGTGTACGCTGGCGACGTGGTTAGCAGCTCTGCCAAGTATTACAAAGAGTACGTGCACACCGTAACGTTGTACGACACGCAACTTGAGGCGTGGGAGGCGCGGGACAGCGACACGGCCACCAACATCGTGAAGTCTGTAGGCATGTTCGCGGATGGTATCTACTATTACCACACAGCACAAAGGGGAGAGAATGATCCGATCATCGTTAATCCTTAGTGCACTGTTGCTGTGCTGCGGCGCGGCTGTAGCGCAGGAGTTTGCCAACGAGGGCAACCCTGACGAGGCCACCTCTTCCACGGACGAGACAGACCCCGTTGCCACCCCATTGATCAGGGACGTGCGCACCAAGGTCATGGCTGATTTAGTCTCCGCTATGAACGAAAGCCGCAAAGGCGATGCCGAGTTGGTGCGTAGTATCACTCAGGGTGACGCCGTGAACGCGCGCGGCATAGGAGATATGCGGCGATGGCAGCCCCAGGTGCCCAACGAGATACAAGAGATCATCCCCCCCGCCGTTGGCGTGGATGCAAGTAGCGGGTTTACCCTTCGCCTGCACGCGCCGCATGATGGCGATTGGACTGCATATTGGCATCCCGTTGCGAGCAACCTAGACGTGAAGGTGGCCGTCACGGAATCATGGGCATCAAGCGCTGACTACTTGGGCGGCAACTATAATGATGGCATCTTGCGCACCGACGGCACCATCAGCTATTCATCCGCAGCAACAGCGGTCACGCTTGGCGTAGACCTCGCGTGGGCAACCAACTTCACAACGGTCATCATAACAAACATCGTGACGAACCTTGTGGGCTATGGGAATATCACCAACCTGCTTGGCGGCGACATTGTGACCAACCACACAGACCTCGACTTCTCCGGCTCGACGGCGGGCGATGCAGGGCAGAACCTTGACCACGACCACCGCTACTGGGCGCATGGAAAGACATATAACGATGTCAACGGCGGCCTATGGGGGACGAGTATTGGCTACGGGACAGGCAGCGGAACATCCCCGGCTCCAGCGCTGCGGGTAGACCTAGCGAATAGCCTCCTCTACGACGGGGTGGCACCGTCCGAACTGAAGTCAATAGACTGGAACACTAGACTGCTGTACAACAGCTCCGAGTACAAGGTGTTCGATTACGACCTAGAAATACTGTACGACGGTGGCTCCGCAGAGAACAAGGCAATAGACTTGAGCAACAGGATCATGTACGACAGTTCAGTATACGACAGTTCAGTAGATGACTCTGTTGACTGGGAGAATAGGATACTTAGCCTTGATAGCGCGACAGTCGTACTGAGTTGGTTTGAGCAGAAGCTGTACAACCCAGCAGGAGACACGCTGCTCACATGGGATGGTGACCTTGCCTTTTCGCCTGGCACAAGCAACATCACTGTTGACGGAAACATCGGGCAAACGGTGGCTGATAGTTCTGGCTCAAACCTCTTTGAGCATGGCATCTTCGTGAATGACGCATCATGGACCATCACCAACATAACGTACATCGCACCGGGCGGGGCGACGAACACAATGACCGTTCTCGCGCTTGTGCCATAGTGGCAAGGTATTGGAAAAACAGATAAGGAGGCCATCATGGCTTATGTAAGGGCAAAAAAGAAAGAGTTTTTACTTCCGGAGCGGGAACGCGGAATATTTCTTGGCGGCGAGAAACTGGACATGGGCAATCGCACCAAGGGAAGCATACTCAGTAGGTCCGCGATGCTTCCGGAAGGCGACCCCGGGCGCGGCGTTTTTCGTGCAGCGGCTCATACTCCTGGCGGGAAACTGGTTGGAGCCGCTTCCGGTCGCGTCTCTCCTTCTATTGGCGGGCGACCTTCCGACGTGGGCAACCTGCGTACAGGAGTACGCACCGGCGTACAGGCTGGCGCGTCTCAACCGACAGCACCCGCAACTCCTGTGTCACCAGCAGCAGCATCTACTACTTCGCCGCGTCCAAGCGTAAAGAAGTTCTCCGCACTCAACTCAGTGCTGACGAATCGCCGCAAGAACCCGTCGCGATTCGAGCAGTTGCAAAGAAACCCAAGTATTGCCAAGCCGTCAGAACTGGTCACGTACGGCATTGACCCGGCCAAGAGTCGGAGTCGCACCACGGGCGGTAACAGCGTTGCGAAGACGTGGGCGCGTGTACAGGGCGAAGTGGCAAAGTACAACGAGGAACTCAGCGCGGCGAAGCAGAGCGACGTTGACTTTGCCCGTACGCAGGTCAAGGAAGAACAGAAGATCGAGGGGCGCGTTGACTTGGCCGAGGTCAAAGGCGGGATCAAGGAGAAGCTGCAAGGGCTCAAGGGGGAGCAGCGTCAGGCTGTACTCGCGACACAGTTCAAGAACGACATGGCGAAGTTTGGCATTACGCAGGCCGCGAAGGATGCAGGCCGCGAAGATGACCAGGCGTTCCAACTCAACAAGTTGGCAGAGCAGTACAGGCTGGCTGGTGAGAATGCGGCCACAAATGACGAACGCGACCAGGCTGGACGATTGGAGCTTGAGGCGTTGCGTGCTGCAAACGAAGCGAGGCCGAAAGTCAAGGAATCGACATACTTCGACGAAGAGGGTAACGTTACCGGCGGCATCAAGCAGGAAACGAGGGTAGAACCTGGGGCAGAACGAGCACCCGAAGACTTGCAAGGCGATGCAACCGAGCAGGAGCAGAAGGCGTGGGACATGGTTAGATCAACCGACCCGTCTACCCTGAGTGACCCGGCAGAAGCCGCTTTGTACCAGAAATGGGCTGATTACTTCCGCACAAAACATAATCTCGACGTGAAGAAGTTTAGACCGAAAGAAAGCGCTGCAAATGCCTGAAAAGCTCAAGTCGTTTACAGGATTGGGTGAGCCGCCCGTTTTGGAGCCGCCCGCACCTGCACGTTCTGCGTTCATGGATATAGGCGAACCGCCTGCTGCACCTAAAGACGTAGTTCCTGTCGGACCGTCTACTCCCGGTCCAGCCGCGCCGCGATTCAGCGACCTGGGGGATATCCCTGTTACGCCCAAGCCCAAAGACCCCGCCCTGGCTCCGTTACTCGCCCGCCACGGCATTGACATCTCCGCCTCTCCCCCCAGTGATAAGGACGCAATGGCGGTGCCCTCTCCCGCTGGCGTCGCGCCGGTTCCTGCCGACGGCGCTCCTGCCGGGGAGGGGGTTTTATCGCCTGAAGTCAGAGCAGAAGCCGACGCCATCACGGGCGATTATCGCGAGAAGTTTGACGCGATCGAGACGCAGCCGATACCGTCTATTGGGCCGATTGATAATAGAGGGTTGACCGGCGAGGACATTGGCGACGATCTAACCAAAGCATTTAGCGAGGACACGTATCTATCGCAGCAAGCAGGTGCTACCGTAACGCAAGTAATAGACGTATTGCCGTCAATTAACCGCGCTGCTCGTAAGAACACACTCATGTTGGTGGAGCATTTTGCCGGTAAGGACAGGGCTGACGCGTTAGCTGAGTTGGGTTACAAGATTCCGGTATGGGGCAAGGTGTACAAGCACCTCAACGCCATATTCGACAAGTCGGGCGTCATCAAGGAAGAGATGGCGGCGCAACTGGCCCGTGATGCCTACAAGCAGGCCGGCGGCGTAGGTGAAGGTTCTGCCAAGGTGATAGGCGCCGTGCAGGGTGCACTGCTTAACCTTATGCTGTTCAAGGCTATCGGCGCGCAGTACGGCGGCAAGACTCCGCAATTAGAGGGGTGGGCACGCTCTCGTAAGATACTGCTTGGAGCGATGAAGCGGACTGGTCTGATAGTAGCCAAGACAGAGCACAATTCACCCTCTGACATGCTCAAGAATGCTGGCATATCATTCCTCTATCAGTCAACCCCAGCCGTTAGCGGTTGGATGAATAGCAATGTTGGCGCGATTACCGCTGACATTGTTCTCAATTCGGTGATCACGTCAACACAGGCGAGTCAGGTCGTGCAGATTGCCCACGAACAGGCGCGGGCAGAGGGCAAACCAGAGAAGGCTGGCCTATACGCCACAATAGCCTTTATCGAGATGCTTGGCAGCGATGCCGTGTTTGGTCTTATGACCCGCTCATTCAGCGCCACTAAGGCACCCAAGCAGGTGCGTGACGGGCTGGTTAAACTGAACAGGGCTGGCCGCGAGATGGATATGCAGGAGAGACTGAACCGCGCCGTACTACAGGAAGAGTCCGCGAAGATAGCCGATACGGAAGCGGCGAGGCCGATGGACACCGAGGCATCGATTAAGGCGTTGCAGGATGAACTGGATGCGCAGGCGGCGGTGAAGCCGGTAGACGCTACCGCCGAGCCTATCCGCGACGTACAAGCCCAACTCTCCGCCGTCCCCCCGAAGGCTGACGGGTCCGTGGACATGGAGGCAAGGCAGCGGGTGCTGCAAGAACGGGCGCAAAGCATGGCGTGGCAAAAACAAGAGCCAGGACCGGCGCGTGACGCAGCACTCCGGGACCGTGCCGATGCCGCTGGCGAGTTGGTCGCTGGCTTGCGAAAAGGTGATCGTGTCGAGCGTGACGGCGAAATGTGGGTTGTAGAAGACAACGGCAAGTCGTCCATCACACTCATGCGCGAAGGAGAAACGGACATCAATCAAGCGTCTGTGCTAAAGCCGGGAGAGTTTGCGGCAGAGTTTATTCCAGACGCGCAGGGCAATGTGATGGCCACCCTCCGCCCCGACGGCAGGCTGGCGGGGATGGAGCCGCAGCGTTCCCCCGTCGAGCAGGCGCAAGCCGCCG
>JGI11705J14877_10000868_pt1 | contig 18217 bp, 32 predicted proteins | sample Etolaghawater15m_FD_14877 | JGI IMG/M metagenome (IMG submission 14877)
AAGCGGGAGGCTCAAAAGCTCACCTTAGAGGCTCTTAAAGCTAAACAAGAAGTGGCTGCTGCGGATCGCGTATCTGCCAGCGCTTCTGCCGATGCCGCCGCCGCTCGTGTGGGTAATGATCCATTTGCCAAGATGACCCGTCGCATTTTTGTGCTGTCGATGGTCGCTCTGGGAGCATGGGCCATGATGGGCGGTTTGACTGGTCTGGACATCTATGTGCCGGTTGAGCGCACTACCGGCTTCAGCTTCATGGGCCTGTGGGACAACGTGAAAACACAGACCGAATACATCAAGCTGGAAAACGCCCTCGTGCATTTCGAGTGGCTCAAGATTAGTATTCTGGCTGCTGGTTCTTTTTACTTAGGCAAATCTTAAGGGGTAATAAAATGGCTATGAAACCAAAGAAAACCAAGAAGTCTGGCGGCATCCCGTGTGCAGGTTGCCCGAATCCTGAACGCTGCATGAAGATGGGCGTTTGCATGAAGAAGGCTGCTTACAAGTAATGCCTGTCCGCAAAGTCAAAGGCGGCTACAAGTGGGGCAAGTCGGGCAAGGTGTACAAACGCAAGTCCGACGCTGAGAAGCAAGCCCGCGCCATTTACGCTGCCGGGTACAAGAAGAAGAAATGAAGCTGTGGCCGCTGATTGTCGTTTTGATGGTCAGCGGTTGCGCTGAACTTCGCACATTGACCATGACCGAAGATGAGCTGCGCTTGTACGGTGATCTGGAACTGCGAAAATGTTCGAATACGACCGTTGTGTGTATTCAGCCGTAGAGGTTGGGCAGCTTCAGGCTGGCGAGCAATTTCGGCTCGACGGTAAGACTTTTGTGGTTACGATCAATGACGGCCAGCGGTATCTGGTCGTGGATGAAATTGGCCACACCAACACCGTCCACCTCGACGCGGAGACGTTGGTGCAGCCAAAGGATTAAGCGCCGTACATCTCCACCATCACTGCAACGATAATCGTCACGACAATGGCGATAATCATCGCGCTGGCAATGATGCCGTCGTTGGTCTTGCCCTCGACAACCAAAGGCTCGCGCTTTTGAACTACTGGCTTGTCGGCGCTTTTATTTGTCTTCCGCTTTTTCTTGCGCGTAAAGTAAGGCGTTTCTGATGCCTTTTTGGCATCCCAGCCTTGCTCGACCCTACGCTTAAATACGCGCTCAGGAATGCCATTCAGGACAGCCATTGCTGCCATTTCATGGTCATATTTTCTTGACTCGCCACGCTTGGCTACTGGAGTATTTAGAGCGCGCTCCAATGTCCAGCCTTTGCTCGTCCGATTGTAGATAAGGTTGGGGTTGAGGCCTTTTTCTTCGGCCAGTGATTTAATGGTCTTTTTCATTTGAAAACTCCTGTTCCTGCGGTTTCATAAAGGGCGTATGCGATCAGGAACCACATCGCTACTCCCGAAAAAATAATCACGAAGTCAATGAATCGTCCCATGACGGTATGTCCTTGCGTCTTGATTTGTCTGACCGGCTAAATTTACCCGGCTCCCATTTGCCCCAAGGCGACACTTTTGCGGCTCTTTTGGCAGCCTCAGAGTGCGTCATTAAAGGGGTATTGAGGATTTCCTCCAATGGCCATTTGCGGTTGTAGTGCCGGTCTGCGATCTGACAAGCAGTCAATCCGTGTGGATTTTGTTCTTTATCTTCTGCTAGTTTAATAATCCATTTTGCGATTCGGCTTGGCGTCGCCATTACATGTCCTCCAGTTTTGTTTTTCCTTCCTCAAGGCAACGCAGAATTTCTGCCTTGTTCATTTGGTGCGTTTCGATAAGGATGTATTGAGCATCCTGCGCCAGTATGTCGATTTCATGGCAGTCCGGCTTGTCGGTACTTCTGGCAAGATCCATGATCTTCATGGCCATTGCTTGTGCTTTCATTAGTACATCAAAAGGGTGGTGGTTCATTGGATCCCTCAGCTAATGCGTCTCTGATTAGTTGCTTTTGATCTGATGCTAAAAAACTCCAAACTTGTTCTTGATCATCAGTCTTCATCTCCTTCCAAGTCTCCTGAATTCCTTCCTTGTCTTCGTCCTCGCAAAAGTAGATCAGGTCGAACAGCCACATTTGGCGACGCTTCTTTGGCGAACGGTTTAGACTGGAGAGAAACTTCTCCCCGAAGAAATCGGATTGTGTATTCGATGTGTCCAAGCTCATCCTTCCAAATCTGCCTGTCTGTTTTCTCTGCAAGTTTCTGAACTAATGTTCTGCGCCTTTTGGCGTTCTGTAATGCTTCTGATATGAGTCTCATTGGTAAGGCCCGTTTTTGACCATAGGTGGGCTAGTCCTACTCGCAAGGTTGGTCAGAGGGAATTGGCTACAAGCACTCGTTGCCCACGGCCAGATCGGCCAATACGGCGCTCTCCGGAATCTTTTACCAATCCTTTTCGGATTAATGCGGATGGGCGGGCAGTAATGCTTGAGTACGGCATGCTTTCTCCAAACATCGCAATCATTTCATCTGCCGTCATGCCACGAGATCCTGCCGCTTTAATGGCTTCATACACCATGCGCTCAAGATTCGTGGTATCAACAGATACTGAGGCAGCCACGCTGGTATCAACAGCGCCGCTTCTGCGAAGTTTGTAAGCCGGCGTCCCAAAGTCAGAATGTAATTTCATCAGACCACTCCTCAGCTACAGGCGCATCGTTTTGCAATGCCTGATAGTCCTTGGACTGCATGATGGTGTTACGCATCCACTCAGGCAATGCAGCAAACCCAGCTTCATCAAAGCCTTGGTCACCAAACTCAAACAACATGGTTTGGTTAATCTGCTCTGGTGCGGCCATACCCTTTGGCAAGGTTGCTAGGCTTCTAACATTTGCATACGTTTTGTCCTTTGGCGTTGAATGAACAACATTCACCATGCACGGCTTGCCAAGAATATTCTTGAGATCAAACCCGGCCAGTTCTGCATCCGTGAACGGACGTCCACGCCAAGATTCAAGATCACGGCGCAGGATTGCTTTTTCGTTGAATGACGCCGTGTAGCGGGCGGACACAACAAACGGGCGACCGTCTTCCATCAATTCATTCGACAGTTCCCAGCCAAGCAAAATCTTGTGCTGCCAAGTGTCGTATTTCTCGTTGTACTGCTGGCCCAGATCAATCATCTGGTAGCACACTGCTACATGATTACCTGCCGGTGCGACCTGAAAATCACCAATGGACTTTGATGTTGCTTGAACAACTAATGACATAATTACCTTCCTTTTACTTAAAATGGGCATGCGTCTGCGTTTCCACGATAAGCAGCTTGGGGTGCAGACTGTTTCCCTAACTGCAATGCTTCAAGTTCTTCTTCAAGACGGTCCAGAATCATACGGGCATCACGCAGTAACAGTGTGATTCGTACTTCTGGCTGCTTCATTAATTCGTCGTAATCGTTGTTCATCTGACCACCTCTTTATTTCCATTACGCAGTCGGCATATTCTTGCCATTCGCTGATTGTTATTTCGTCCCATTGAACGGCGTATTCGTGCCGTTCTTGGCTATAAAGTACGACCGGATAGTGAATCATCCGCAATCTCCTTTGCGCGCCACCACGGGCGACCTAGCATCCATTCGCTGATAGCGATGAAGTAGAACTTAAACATCAGCGTCACCCGCAAACTCGTTGAGTTCGTCAATGCAGCCAAGCCATACATTGCGGCCTACGCCGTCGAAATTCCTTTCAAACAGGCCCATCGCCATGTATGGGATGTCTTCGATCTTGATGCTGTCGCGGATCATGTCGTACACCTGCTTGGTGAGACTGATTGACCACATCGGATGATCTGGAGTCATGCCGTTGTCGGTTTCGGCTTCAAGTTGATCGTGCAGGTTGTACTGCGCTGCGTTCATGTGTTGCATGTCTATCTCCTTGCGATTGAGAGATTACGATTCTAGTCAGGTGGAATTAAATGTCAACTTCCGTTGAAACATGTTCTTCAAGTTCTCGCCAGTTGATTTCATTGATGCCCAGCATGTCGACCAAAACATTATTGGCAACAATGCCGCCGCCTCCTTTCAGGCACTCCACTGCCCAATCCAGCTCTTCGCGGATGTAATCCAAGTCTTCCAAAGTTTCCGGGTTGTACCAGACGTTGATGAGCCAAGTTTCGCGGTTGGTCCAGCCGTTGTATGTGTTGTCCATGTTGTGTCTCCTATGGCCCCCGAAGGGGCCGGGTTGGTTAGGCTTGGATTTCTAAAACTACAAATGATCCGTTGTTTCTAAACTGTTGAAGTCGCATCCCTGCCTTGCGAGCCAAGTCTGAATTGCTTGCCCATGAAATGTCGGTGACTTCATCTCCTACATAGTCAACACCAGTCCAAACTGCCGCATGGGTATAGACGCGGCTGGAATTGCGAGAGTAGGTTTTTCCGTTGTGTTCTACGCTGTATTTGTTCATGTCGGTCTCCTTGCGAGGATTCAGGCAACACCGTGTCACCTGATGCTTTGCATTCTACCCCTGTTGAATTCTATGTGTCAACCCCAGTAGAACAAAAAAGTTGCCAACTTAATTGTTTGACAACTTTGGTTGAATCTGTTGACTTCTGTCGCTAGACTCGCTGCCCCATGAACAAGCACGAACTAATCCAGAACTTCGGGTCCGTACAGGAAGTGGCAACTTTGATCGGCGTTTCCGTCAAGGCTGTCTACAAATGGCCGGACGAACTTCCGCCGCGTATTGCAGACCGGGTAATTGGCGCTGCATGGCGTCAAAACAAGGTGCGGAAGCTGCCTCCCGTGGTAAAGTAACCCCTTCATTTGAGACCTCCTCGGTGGCTTGATGGCCTCCAACCACTCCTCCAGTGGTGAACCTTGTCCCGCTTCGGCGGGATTTTTTTTGGCTTGACAGTTCAACTATGGTTGTGTTGAGATGCGGCCTCCATCAACAAAAACCGAGGAAAAAAAATGGAAAACAAAGTCGATTTATTGCTGTCCCAGCTAAAGAAAGTTCAGCAAAAAGGCAAGGGTCAGTGGATGGCCTGCTGCCCTGCACACGAAGACAAATCACCGTCATTGGCAATCAAGGAGAATCACGATGGGCGTATTCTTGTTAAGTGTTTCGCTGGCTGTGGTGCTGCTGATGTTGTACATGCTGTTGGGCTGACGCTTTCGGACCTTTTTCCGGATGGCAACAGCCATGAAATGCGCCCGTTTGCGTTTGCTCAAGTAGAGCGCCGCAAGCAGGCACAGGAGGCCGACAGGCTGCAAAAAGAACGTCTGATACTGGCCATTGCCGACTCAGACCGGAAGGCCGGAAAGCGGCTTTCGCAAAAGGATCTTGACCGCGAATTGCAAGCCTTTCGAGTCTTGCGAGCAGCGGGCATTGATGTATGATGACCCTACGCGCTGTGGCAGGCGCAAAGAGTTCGAGAACAGTCTTCATTGGGCTGGTCTTCTCGACCGTTTCTAACCCACTCTTGGGTGCTTCGACCTCCGGAACTGCCACCGGGGAGACCAGCACCAATGGAGATTGACGTTGCACTATTACCAATTCCACATCGGTGATTACCGCAAGGACACCGTTCACCTTTCTCGGCTTGAGCATTCAATTTACCGCGACCTGATTGACTGGTACTACTTGGATGAGGCCCCAATCCCACTCGAAACCCAGTCGGTTTCCAGACGGTTGCGACTGGTATCCCAAGAAGAACGGGATGCTTTGGTTGCGGTTCTAAATGACTTCTTTGAGCCGTCAAATGATGGCTGGAGGCACGCCAGAATCGACCAAGAAATCATAGATTATCACGCAGTTTGTGAGCGTAACCGATTGAATGGTAAGAGGGGAGGCAGGCCCAAAAACCCAGTGGGTTCCCAGTCGCAACCCAGTCGTAACCCTAACCATAAACCAATAACCAATAACCAAGAACCAAAGAGAGAGCGCTTCGCGCCTCCCTCCGTTACCGAAGTGGCTGAGTACATCAAGGAAAAAAATTATTCAGTCGATGCACAGCAGTTTGTGGACTTCTACTCCGCAAAGGGCTGGATGGTTGGCTCCAACAAAATGAAGGACTGGAAGGCTAGTGTCCGTACATGGGTCAACCGTGATAGAAATACAAATCAAAAAACAGCCATCACCGAGGTTTGGAAAAACGCGATATGAACATCATCCACGACATCGACCTTCGTCGCTTCATGGCGAGGCAGGAATCCCAGTCCATCCGTCCTGCAAAGGATTTCTTCGACGGGGCAATGGAACGGCTTCAGCAGGGCAACGCTGTCTTTGGCGATCAACTGCCTTGGAGCAAAACCGCAGCGCACTTCCGCTTTCGCCCAAAAGAACTCACCATCTGGGCCGGCGTCAACGGTAACGGCAAATCATTGGTCATGGGCCAAGCGGCATTGTGGCTGTCTGCTGCAAACAAGCGCGTCCTGATCGCCTCAATGGAAATGCCCGGAGAGGCTACGGTTGCCCGCATGCTTCGTCAGGGCTGTGGCGCTCCACTTCCACCTCGTGACTGCGCTGAAGCCCTGATGCGCTACACCGACGACCGGATTTGGATCTACGACCAGCTTGGGTCTGTGAAGCCTGAGCAGATTCTGGCCATGATCCACTGGGCTGCTGAAGATTTAGGCATCGACCATGTGATGATTGACTCGCTGGTGAAGTGCGGCGTGACCAACGACAACGAACCGCAGAAGCAGTTTGTGGACGCGCTGGCTTGGGCTGCGAAGGAACACAACATCCATATTCATCTGGTTCACCACATTCGCAAAGCAGCGGACGAGCGGATCATCCCGGACAAGTTTTCGGTCAAGGGCGCTGGTGAAATCGTGGATCTTGCCGACAACTTGCTCATCATCGCGAGAAACCAAGTCAAGGAAGCCAAGATCCGGGCCATGCAGGAAGTGGACGTGTCTGAGCCTGACGGATTTATTCGCGTTGCAAAGCAGCGTCACGGCGAGTGGGAAGGATTGTTCAACTTTTGGTTTGACGCCAGAAGCCAGCAATGGATTCCGGAATACGGGAAGCCGGCAATGCCTTTTCCTCCGCCAGATGAAAACGGTCGGATGCCAAGCCTGTACGGTGAGGTGGCGATATGAGTCGTGAATCCAACCGTAACCGCTGGCCTAAACTGGCCAAGGCCGTAGACCAGATGAAAGCCGCTTTCGGTGACGTACAGGTTCTGTGCATCCGGGAGAACGGCCAAGTAGTCGCAGGCAAGCCATACGGGGCTGGATCTGCATTCATCGTCCCAGAAGAGGACTGGCAACCGAGGAAAAAGAAATGAACCCACAACCGAGATCCGCAGAAGAACTCATTCACATCATGCGCCTACGGGCCAAAGACTTTGCCAAGGCCAAGTCTGACCGAGTGCGTCTGGAGCATTTCCGCAAGTCAAAGCAGGCAATGCTGATGAAGGAAGCAGAGCGTGCCGGCTACAACACGGCAGCCGCTCAGGAACGCGAGGCTTTGGCCGACCCTGCCTACGCAGAATTGCTCGACGGTCTCAGTGCCGCAACTTACGAAGAAGAGGTGAACCGATGGGAACTGGAAGCAGCGAGATTTGCACTGGAAGTGTGGAGAACCCGACGCGCGGACGAGAGAGCAGAGATGAAGCTGACCTAAATATGCCGTTAGACGCCACACAGACGCCCTCAGAGCCAAGATCTCTTCAAAAAGGTACTAGGGTAGCGCCCATGTCAGAACAACAGCGTACAGAGCGGTTTAACCTGCTTTCTGAGATGGGCTGCTGCATCTGTGGCCAGCCACCTCAGATTCACCACCTGATTGGCACGAAATGGCGAGGCATGGGCCAGAAGGCTGATGACCGTCACACGATCCCGTTGTGCATGAAGCATCACACCGGATCGCATGGCATTCACCACATGGGCATGAAGAAATGGGAAGTGAAGTTTGGCGATCAGGAGCAGTTGCTGCTAGAAACAGATTATAAAATCGAAATGCTAAAACAGATTCACAAAAATGGTTATGTAAATCCAACCGTATTTGAGCAAGATTTCGAGCAAAATCAACAACTTACTTGACATATAGTCCTCCTTTTGTTAATATATATTTATATGGATTCAAGCAATGACAAAAATAAATTCGCGGGCAAAAGGAAAGGCCGGTGAACTCGAAGTCGTCCACATCCTCCGTGAAGAGTTGGGACTTGAAGCCACCCGGAATCTTGACCAGTGGCGAAATGGCGGGTCTGACATTCTTGGCCTCGATGGCTGGGCAATCGAAGTTAAGCGCGCTAAGACACCCAAACTATCCGAATGGTGGAACCAAGCTGTCCGTCAGGCTGGAATTACAAAATTCCCCGCACTCTGGTATAGACTTGACCGCAAATATTGGCGGGTTGTGATTCCGCTGCACTCCATCACCCGTGATTTCGGACTCAATCTGGATCTGGAATGGACTGTGGAACTCAGCCCTGAAGCGTTCTGTGCAATCGCACGCGAACATATAGCGGAGAAAGAGAATGGAACAGCCGACACCGAACACGGTAGGCCGACCAAGCAAATACACTGACGAGTTGCTTGCAAAGGCTCGTGGTTACATTGCTCACGCCGGACACCAAGACAAACTGCCGACCCTTGAAGGGCTGGCACTCTATGTCCAAGTAAAACGGTCAACTATTTACGAATGGTCAAAAGATCCTTCTAAAGAAGAATTTTCGGACATCGTTGAACAAATCTTAAGCACACAGGCTGAAACCCTTATCAACAAAGGGCTGAAGAACGAATACAACAGTTCAATCACAAAGCTGATGCTGCACAAGCACAACTACAGTGAGAAACAGGAAGTGGATCTGTCCAGCAGTGACGGAACCATGCGCCCAACGGTTATTGAGCTGGTGGCTCCGTAATGGGTAAAGGAAGCAAGCCGCGTCCGATCCCGGACCGCAAGCAGTACGAAGAGAACTGGGACCGCATATTCGGGAAGAAGAAAGATGAGCCAAAAGGCCCAACTCCAGATCCCGCCTAAACTCATCCCGGTCTTCAATACGCCAAACCTCCGCTACCGTGGAGCCTATGGCGGACGAGGCAGCGCAAAGACCAGAACCTTCGCCCTGATGACAGCCGTTCAAGGCTACAGAATCGGACAAGGCGGAGGCACAGGCCAGATACTGTGTGGCCGTGAGTTTATGAACTCGCTGGACGACTCTTCGCTAGAAGAAGTGAAGTCTGCAATCCGGTCAGTGCCGTGGCTGGAGGACTATTACGAACTCGGCGAGAAGTACATCAGGAGCAAAGACGGGCGAATCAACTATGTCTTTGCCGGTTTGCGCAGATCACTGGATGCCCTGAAGTCAAAGGCCAAGCTGATACTAGCGTGGATTGACGAAGCTGAGACCGTATCGGAAACAGCATGGAGAAAGCTGATCCCTACGGTTCGTGAGCATGACTCAGAAATCTGGGTGACGTGGAACCCTGAATCCAAAGAATCTGCGACGCACAAACGCTTCCGCCAAGACCAGCCAGACAATTCACTGATCGTGGAGATGAACTGGCAGGACAACCCGTGGTTTCCTGACGTACTGGAGCAGGAGCGCATACAGGACAAGAACAAGCGCCCAGACATTTACGATCACGTCTGGGAGGGCGACTTCCTTGTACATGCTGAAGGCGCTTACTACGCCACCGAAATGCGGGAGGCCAAGGATCAAGGCCGTATTGATGTCGTGAACTACGAAACCTCAACCGGCGTCATTACTGCATGGGACTTGGGTATCGGGGACAGCACAGCTATCTGGTTTGCTCAGTTCATCGGCCCGGAAGTCAGAATCATCGACTACTACGAATCCAGCGGCGTTGGGCTGGATCATTACGCTCGCGTTCTACAGGAGAAAGGCTACACATATCGGGAACACATCCTGCCGCATGACGTGCGGGTGAAAGAACTTGGGTCCGGCAAATCCCGACTGGAGACGCTAGAGGCGCTTGGCGTCAGCCCGGTAACGATTGCACCTCAACTCATGGTAGACGACGGCATTCAGGCTGCCCGCTCCATGCTGAAGAACTGCTGGTTCGATGCAGAGCGTTGTGATAGGGGCATTGACGCATTACGCCAATACCACCGAGAATACGATGACAATGGAAAAGTATGGCGTAGCCGGCCCTCTCACGACTGGGCATCACACGGAGCAGATGCGTTCCGATATTTGGCGGTTGGCTACAGACCCGCCCAGACTAATTGGGGCGAACCGATACGGAGGAACCTCCGAGGGATAGCGTAATGGCAGGACTGCTCGACTTCAGCAATGAACAAGAACTGGCGATGACGCCACAAGAAGTTGAGGAAATTCTGGCGCAGGTTCGTGCATATCTTCCTGACGACAAAGGATTGCTAAACGCAATCGCCCAGCACGAAACACAAAACATGACCCACCCGGATTCAATCCGGCGCTGGAATCAATCTCCGACCGGCTGGTACACAGGCGGATTAATGCAGGTTGACGAAGGAACGTGGAAGGACATCCAAGATCGCCCCGCACTGCAAAAGTGGCATGACAGCGTTGCTGCAAAAGGCGGCCCTGATTTGCGCGATGCCGACTGGTCTGCCGCAGTAAACCCACTGCATTCAGCAATGGCAGCAAGAATGAAGTTCCTGCCGATTCCTGAAGCAATTCCAAACGACAAAACAGACTGGCCCAGATACTGGAAGCAGTATTACAACACCGCTGCCGGCGCTGGAACTGAGGCAGGCTTTGCAAAAGACATGGAAACCCTGTACCCACAACTGAAAGGGCTTTTGCGCCAGAAATACGGATACTGAAATGGCTGAATTATTTTTCGATCAGATTCTTGCCGCTCTAGGGGCGAAAAAAGAACCTCAGCAAAAAGGCCTGCTTTCTTCACAGCAGCCGCTGTCTATGCAAGAAAAACTTGCAGTGCAGCCAAATCTATATCAGGACTTTTGGACTCAGAATCCAGCAGCAGCATTCAACCCAGCAAATCCGTTCGCATACAGCGCAGCACAAAAAGAAGCGCCTGAGATTGCTCAGAACTGGATGCGCGAAATACCAATCGGACTTGCTGCCACTCCCGGGGCGGTCGTTGATATTGCTGCCGCGCCATTCAAGGGGCTGCTGAAAGGCGGCCTTAATCTTGCAGGGCAAGACAAGCTGGCAGAAGACATTCCGTGGTTTCCGTTGGCTGGAGCGTCAGCAGACGCAGCAAGAAACGTGATTGAAGGCAAGTTTGGGAAGGCACCAGAACTGAAATCGCCAGAAGCAATCTCCGCAGAACTTACTGGCGAAGCAATCCTTGATCCATTGGCTGCAATGGGTGGCGTATCTGCATTGCGTGAAGGATCAAAGATCCCCGGCCTGCTAAAGACTGAATCTGCAATTCCGGGTCCTGTTGGCCGTCCTGCTGTTGGCGCATCTGGTCGCCCGACTGGCGCTATCGAATATCCGGCAGTGCCTGACGCAAATCAGGTTATCGCAGCAGAACGACAAGCAGCGCGGGTTGGTCCACAGCGCCCAGTTGAGCCGCCCGGATACAAAGATCCGCGCGTAAGAGCGCCAGTTGACCCAACAACAGGAATGTACAGCCCGGTCGAAGAGGCGCTACTGAACCTGCGTCAAGAGACGATGACGCCGCAGCAGGCTCGCAGCTATCTGACAAATCAAGGTTTGTCTCGCGGACAGCTAGAAGATTCTGGCGTTTGGGATGACCTGCAATGGGCGCAAGACAACAATCAGCGCGTTACCAAAACAGGGCTGCTGGACACCATTGAAACTGAATGGCCGCAGCAAGAGTTTCAGGTCCGTAGTTTTGACCCTAACGAATCCACAGACATTGATTTTCGCTGGCATGATGCCGAAGTTATTGATGATCCTGAATACATCTCTGCCAACGCAGAGGATTTGATGTTTGATGCACTAATCCAAGACCCTGAAGCTGTGTTAGCGCAAGGCAACGGATATTACAGACAACAGCGTATAGAAATTGCCGAGGCTTATGCCAATGGCGACGAAGAACTAGCGCAGCAAATTTTTAAGGAATTAGAAGATGCCTCCGGAAGAAACCCCGGAGTTATAAATTTAAGTTCTGATGCAGAGGAAGCATTGCGTAATTGGGCAGAAGAAGCCGCAACAGAAATGTATTACGACAATCCGTATCTCAGATACCATATTGATGCAACCGGACAAGGGGATTACTACACAGTAACCGGAAGCGATGATGTAGGCTGGAGAATTGAAGATCCGCGTGGATTCATAACTGATGAATCAGTTTGGGGCCTCGGCGAGGTTGAAGTTCGCATTAGAGAAAATGCCCTTAATGAAGGTTTTTTGTCTAACGGAGGGGAAACAAAATGGCATGAGTACACGATGGGCAAGCTGTACGACAATGATCCTGATGCGTTAGCAGCCGCAAATTACGAAGAAATTTTGGTGCAGGCTCCGCCACTCCGTAACGGCAGGGATTACACGCCAAGCAGAACTCATTGGGACGACGAAGAAAATATCGTTTATCACGTCCGCAAGACAGACCGCACCGGAGATAATGGGGAAAAAGTTCTTTTCATCGAAGAATTGCAGTCAGACTGGCATCAGGCTGGCCGCCAAAAAGGCTATGACAAGCTGTCTAAAGAAGAGCGCACAGCAAAATTGTCTGAATTCGAGCAGACAATGAATAGAAAAGGCGCTGAAATTAAAGACATTGAAGAAATGTTTAAGACCGTAGGCGAAAACCCGGAGTTAAATCCAAGGCTAAATGCGGCAATCAATGAAATTGCAGAAATGTACGACCCTCCTGCAACTAAAGGCATGGAAAAATGGAATCTTGCGAGAAATGGCATAAATGATGCGCTGACTGTAGAAATGATGGGGATTTCACCTTCTGATGCAAATCATGAAAAACTGATGAAAATGATTCAGGAAACGCCAGAATTTTCCGCCTTAAAGAAGGCTCGTATGGAATACAGGACTGCAATGCAGGAAGATCAGGCTATCCGGTCAATGATTCCACAGGGCGCATTTGCTGATGATCGCTGGATTTCTCAGGGAATGAAGCAAATGCTGGTGAAAGCTGCGAAAGAAGGAGATGATGGCGTGGCTTGGACCACAGGCCAGCATCAAGTAGAGCAGTGGACTGAACGCTCCAGAAAGCTGTACGAAACGCTGTACGACAAGAAAATGCCGAGCGCAGCCAAGAAACTGGCTGACGAGTACGGCCTGAAAGTCAAAAAAATCGAGGTTGATGGCGAAGAAGTCATGTATCTCGAACTCAATGACAAGGCTAGAAAGCGAATCCTTGAGCGAGGCATTGAAATGTCTTCCGCTGCGCCGTTAATTCCCGGAGCCGGACTGCTTGCGGATCAACAAGATAACAAGCAAAATCAACCGAAACCCGGCTTGCTGGCCTAATGGATTTCTGACATGGCAATCACAAATTACGCAAACCTCCAGACGACCATCGCGGACTTTCTAAACCGCGACGACCTGACGTCTGTGATTCCTACGTTTATTCAGTTGTGCGAGGCAAACATCAATCGCAATGTCCGGCACTGGAAAATGGAAACTCGGACCAGCGGTCAGCAGTCTGCCGGCGATCAATACATGCAGATTCCGGCTGACTGGATTGAGACCATTCGATTCCATGTCACTGGCTCAGGAACAAGCCCTATTGACCTGATCTCACGCGCAGCTATGCAGGACAAGCGCGCAGGAGCCGAGGACACCTCCGGAACGCCGCGCTATTACACGCATGCAGACAGTCAATTTGAGCTGTATCCGACCCCGGACGCAACCACTAACGTTGAATTGCTTTATTACGCTAAGGTTCCTGACTTGGCGACAAATTCCACGAACTGGCTGCTTGAAGAAGCGCCAGACGTGTACCTGTATGGATCCCTCTTGCATTCAGCACCGTATTTGCAGGAAGATTCACGCATGGCCGTGTGGGCGCAGATGGCATCTGCATCCGTGGCCAGATTAAATGAAGCGTCAGAACAGGCGCGTTACTCTGGCTCCGGCCTAACACTCAAAGTAAGGGGATTGGGATGAGTTTTTCCAACTATCTTGAAACTGAACTGCTCGATCATGTATTTGCGGGCAATGCGTATTCTTCACCGGCTTCGGTTTATGTATCGCTGCACACTGCAAACCCGGACGAAGATGCGTCTGGTGCTGAAGTAAGCACTTCAGGCACTGCCTATGGCCGCTTGGCTGGCAGCTTTACCGTAAGCGGCAACACCGCAACTACCAGTGCTGCGATTGAGTATTCAACTGCTACCGCCTCTTGGGGAACGATCACCCATATCGGCATTTGGGATGCTGCCACTGCTGGCAATATGCTTGCCTACGCTGCCCTGAGCGCGTCTAAGGTCATTGCTTCTGGTGATGTATTCCGCATTCCGGCAGGCGACATCGACATTACGCTGGACTAATAGCTGATGGCTTTCGCCTACGGCTTATACAATTACGGCGACGGCTATTATAGCGCGACCAAATATGTGGACGCGGCGGCTTCGGCTTCCGCGTCTGCATCGGTCTCTGCGTCTGGCTTAATTCTTAATCTTGCGTCTGCCGCAACTGCGGCAACTTCTGCGGCAACGGCGTCCGGTCTTGTTGTTAAGCAAGGCTCTGCGGCTGTATCGGCTGCGGCGTCACTGACAGCCTCGGCCAATTACACCATCAATAATTCAGCATCTATATCGGCATCTGCTGTTGTAGATGGCTTGGGTCTGCGCATTGCGAAGGCTCAGTCGATTGTGGTCAACACATCGGCTGTTGTCACAAGCGCCGAGATCATTTATCTGTCGAGTGCATCTACTGCTGCTGCGGCAACGCTGCCAAATGTAACGCCAATCGTTACGGCTGGCGGCAGCGCGGAAATTCCGTGCGCTTCTACCGCATCTGCATCTGGGCAGGTCGTCAAATTGGGCGTTGCAGCACCTGCTGCATCTGCATCTGCCAGTGCGGATGGTGAGCTTGTCAAGCTGGGCGTGGCTGCGCCTTCTGCATCTGCAAGCTTGACGTCTGCCGGAGAGAGAATTGCGCTTGGCATTGCTGCTTCGGCTGCTGCTGCAACAGCGTCCGCCAGCGCGAATATCACGGCAAATGCTGCATCTTCCATTGCTGCTGTAGCAGCCACAACTTCTGAATGCGTCCGCGTCCGATTTGGACTTAGCGCAATATCTTCGACCAGTGTTGTTATATCCATTGGCCGAGAAAAATGGGAAACTATTCCTGTAACGCCGTTCACTTGGACGAAACTAGCCGCCTAAAGGGGATTTACGATGGCTGATACTACGACTACCACCTATGGACTGACCAAGCCTGAAGTAGGCGCATCCGAGGATACTTGGGGCGGAAAACTCAACGATAATCTCGACGACATCGACGATCTTCTTGATGGCACGACTGCGATTAAGCCGAATCTGACTCAAGGTCAGTGGAAGGTTGGCGGAACCCAAGTTACCGCTACTGCTGCTGAGTTGAATTATGTCGATGGCGTAACCAGCGCGATTCAAACACAGCTAGACGCTAAACTCGCAAAAGCAAGCAATCTTTCTGATCTGACTAACGCAGCAACCGCCAGAACAAATCTTGGTCTTGGTTCTGTTGCCACGCTCAATGAAGTCAACGCTTCAACTATTGCTGACAACTCCGTAGGCGCTGCTGAGCTGAATGTTAGCGGCGACGGTACTTCCGGGCAGCTTCTGTCTTCTGATGGCGATGGCTCGTTTAGCTGGGCTACGGTTTCGGGCGGCGGCGATTACATCATGCGCACTTATACGTCGCCTGCTACGTGGACAAAACCCGCTAACTTGAAAGCTGTAAAAGTCACTGTTATTGGCGGCGGCGGTGGCGGCGGTGGCGCCAGAGGCGACGATTATGGCAATAGCCCAGCAGGTTACTCAATGGGTGGCTCAGGAGGCGGCGGTGGGATGGCTATAGAATATATTCCTGCTCCATCAATTCCCGGTCCAGTTGCAGTCACAAGAGGTGCGGGTGGAACTGCTGGCCCCGGCCCCGGCTCAAATAGAACCGCTACAGCATCGGGTGCCGGAGGTACTTCATCTTTTGGTAGTTTCTTATCTGCAACTGGTGGCGGTGGATCTACAGCCGCTAGTGTTCCTGATTCTAATCCAACAGCTATTGGTGGCAGTGGAAATGGCGGCGTAGGAAGCGGTGGAAACATAAATATGTCCGGCGGCAAAAATCCAGCTGGCGGCGGATCATTTTTTTACACTCCGACAACATCTATGGGCAGCAGGACGACAGGCGTAGGAGTTGGTGGTGGAGCTACTGGAGCAACATCGTATAACAAGAGTGGGATAAGCGGTGCCGTAGGGCAAGACGGTACAGTAATTGTTGAGGAATTTTATTAATGAAAGCATTAATTTCGCCGGATGAGATCCAAAAAATCCAATGGATAGCCAGTTGGGAAAATGTTGATGATGTCTGGCAACCGCAGTATGAAACCATCGAAGACTGTCAGCGCGTAGCCCAAGTTGCGCCGGAAGCCTTTGAAGTTGCGCCGCCATTGCATTGGGTAGATTGCCCTGATGATTGCGCTGCGGACGAGTGGTACTACAAGAACGGACAGCTTCACAAGAAACCTGAAGATGCTCCGAATCTAGACCAGCCTATTGAGGAATAAAAATGTGCGGAGATCGCGCGCGTTTTGCTATTGCAGGATATGAACACCTGCGCGAATTTCTTGACCTTGAAAACTGTGCCGAATTAACTACTGTTCTTAGAAATCTGATTGACGAGGGCAAAACTCGTAAGGACGAGCAGTGCCCACTGAGTGATGCCGTACACGGCGCACCGGCATTCGACAGCTTGCTAGAACAACTATTGCCGCACTTCGAGCAAGCATCCGGCAAACGTCTTTATCCGACTTATGCTTATGCCCGCCTTTATGCACCGGGTGATGAGCTGAAGATCCACCGCGACCGACCAGCCTGCGAGATTAGCGCCACCTTGACGCTTGGCTTTGAGGGTACGCCGTGGCCGATTTACATGGGCGATAAGGAAGATGGCTCAGACGGTCGCGAAATCACAATGGCTGTCGGCGATGCTGTCCTCTATCGCGGCATGGAGAAATACCACTGGCGAAACAAGTTTGAAGGCGAATGGCAGGCGCAAGTATTTCTACACTATGTTGACGCTGACGGCCCGTATGCAAATCAAAAGTATGACGGTCGCGGAAGGCTATCGCACCATGCGGTTCCAGATTATCGGTTCTGGCACTACCCAGACATCTTGACCAAAGAAGCCTGCCAGAAGCTGATTGAAAGCCTTGAAGCACAATTTGAAGGCGAAGAAGCACAGATTGGCATGGGCGCCGATGGAGTGGTCAACAAAGAGATTCGCGATGTTAAGCGCGTAACGCTTGCATCCTATCGTGGTATTGGGGCTACGATGGTCGGTATTGGTATGGATGCGAACCAGCAGGCATGGAAGTTTGATGTTACCGGTAGTAATCAGACGGACTACCTAAAGTACGACAAGGACGGCCATTAAAGGCCCATGTTGATACGTTTAAATCCGGGCGACCCAGAGACGCGCAAATTGACGGTGCTGGTATTTCTGAACGATGATTTTGAAGGCGGAAAGCTGTTCCTTCAGGATGGGGATAAAAAGACTTATCCTCCGCAAGGAGCAGGAACTGCATTAGTATTTCCGTCCTATATGCTGCATGGTGTGGAGCCTGTAACCAGCGGAGTCCGCCGTAGCATCGTGACATGGCTCGTTGGGCCGTGGTTTAAGTGAGGACTTATGAGTTTTAAGAAAACAGTGTTCTGCGTATATTGCCAGCAAGGCTTTGACTTTGACCAAGGCAATTTTGAACTTGCTAAGGACGAGATCATCGCGCATGAGGCTCAGTGTGTAGAAAACCCGCTAGTCATCCGCATTAAAGAATTAGAAGATGAGCTTGAGGCGCTTCGGAATGCGCCGTCTAGTTGAGTCGTTAAGCTGGCTAATCATCGGCCTCCTGCTTGGCGGGTTAATCGCCTATTCGGCTAACGTTTTGTCTGCCGATCCCATCGTCTCAGAGCAGACTGTCACCACCAAGGGCGAACAGACCACTACCGTCAAATCTCCACCACCGTCCGCAATTGCCCCTCAATTCTCAGCAGGCAATGGCAATGACCTCTGTACTGTTGGAGCCTCTGGAGCCGTTCAGACCCAGATTCTGGGCATCTCTGTTGGTGGTACTTACACCGAAGAAAACTGTATCCGGTTGAAGAACGCCAAAACCCTATATGACATGGGCATGAAAGTCGCAGCCGTATCGGT
>JGI11705J14877_10000870_pt1 | contig 18179 bp, 16 predicted proteins | sample Etolaghawater15m_FD_14877 | JGI IMG/M metagenome (IMG submission 14877)
CCCCACCCTGGCGGATGCCATTCTCGACCGCCTGGTGCATAACGCTTATCGCCTTAATCTCAAGGGAGAATCCATGAGAAAGCGTCAATCAAATTTGACTCAACCCACCGCTTCGGAGTCATAATGCCACACCTGCGTCGCTTCGCTCCGACTGCCTGGCCGGATACTCATGGATTGGGTGGCCGGATGTTACTGGAATGACCGGCCGGATGAGCGTGGATTAGGTGGCCGGATGGCGTGGAATACTCAGCCAAATCCTCCTTCAGGCAGAATGTCCTGATTGGGAAACAACCTGTCATAGGAGTCGAAAGACAGGTTTGGATAAACCTCCATCGCTTTATCAAGGAGTCCAAATCCCAGCAAGCGTGCTTCATTGGCGGGCACCTTTTCATCGAAAAAGATCCATAAGTGCGCGCCATTCCCTGAGCGTGAAATTTCGACTGAGTGAGGTACGCTATATTTGGTACAAGCTCTGGATATCGCTTTCACTTCATCTTGCCAGTGCCCTTTGTCGAGGTCGGCGGCCAGCAAGTGGCAGGTGTTGTCTTGGAGGAGGGGGTACAGGCCAACGACCTGCTGATCTGCCAAATGGCGATAGATGACCTGATCGTTTAACTCGCTAAACTGGCGGTGTGTGCAGTCAAGACATTTGATCCTCGGTTTGTTGCAGATACCCTGAACCCACTCGTTGTCACAGGCCACGGATTAGCCACTTCGTCCTCGCTGGTTTTGCCAGCGGTTGGCAAAAATATCAGTGCGGCCACGAAACAGATTTCTGAAAATTGCTATCTTTTGTTCTGGAGAAAAGGAATCTGATATGGGAGGTGCTATCTTCGAATTTCGCAGCTCTGCTCTGAGCGCGATGAACTGCTGCTTTTCCCGTTCAAGTTCAGCCAGCCTCGAATCGATAGCGGAGAGATCATGAAATTTGTCTCCGCTGCGATATTTATCAGGCATGAACTTGAGGTGGTTTGATCAGCGACTCAGCCGGAATACCCAGGCCTTCGTGAAGCTTCCAGATCATTTTCAAAGTCAGCGAACGCTTGTGATTTAAGATCTCGTAAACGCGATTACTTTTGCCGATCATCGGCTCAAGGTCTTTTACGGTTAAGCCCTTGCGTTCCATTTCGAACTTGATCGCCTCAACAGGATCAGGCAAGTCCATCGGGAAATGCTTAGCTTCATAAGCTTCAATAAGCGTGACCATGACATCCAGCTTTTCACCTTCCGGGGAGTCTGGCCTAGCCATCATCAGGCTTTCAATTTCTTTTAATGCCGCGCGGTAGTCGGCATCAGTTTTAATCGGTTTGATGTCCATTGCTAATCCTCCGGCAGTTAAATGGTTTGCACATCAATTTTGTCGTACTGCACATGGGTGCCAATAAAGCGGAGGTATACAACCCTGTAGGCGTAGTTGATCCACACGACGAGTCGATACTTGTTCCCCGCGATATTGAACACCACTCGGCCATCTTTAAGAATGCTGGCATTCCCGAAGTCCTGCTTTACCTCGGCAGGTGAACTCCAGTCGGCACGCAAGGCATGACGATACCAGGCCAAAGTTGGCTCCTTTGCATCCTGATATTCCGGGTTCTCTTCCCAGAAGGCTTTCAGCGTCGACAGTGCGATGATTCTCATGTAGCCGATATGATAGTCCCAAAATGGGACTTTTGCAACAGCTTCTTTGGCCATAGGCAGATTTGGCTAACATCATCAAACTGTATATCCTCTTGAAATAGTGTTCGAATGTGGCATTCAGTGCTCACGGATTTGTGGAAAAAAGAAACTTATTGAAGAAATTTCTGAGCATGGTATTTTTCATGGTATTACCGTTTAGCAGGAAAATAAGGCATTGAATATAAAAGATAAAAAAGGCTTATTTACAATCGAGTGGGAGTGACTGGTACTGCCAGGCAATGTCTGGCACTGGCTGGCAACAGCAGGCATTTCACCTGATATCTGATTATATTCAGCCAGGTAGAAAATAAGTGATGATATCCATCTCCTTGTGCGGGATACCGATAATATCAATGCCTTCATCTCCAATCAGATAGAAGACAACATGCTCGCCCTGTGGAAAGCTGTAATAGCCTTCAGCCACATCCGTGCGGTGTTTGCCCAGTTGCGGGTTCTCGGCTAACCAGCCAAAGCATTTTTCGAGTGCTTTCAGGTAAGTATTACGTTGGCGTTTACCCCATTGCCGCTCTGAATATCGGCCGATGTTTTTCAAGTCATCCTGAGCCCTCGGGGTGACTCTGAATCCGGGCATCAGGCTTCGTTATCCAGATCGTTGATCAGTGTGTCCATTGTGAAATTATCTATGAACTCACTGGTTCTGGCCTGTTCAGCGCCCTGGGCCAAATGACTTCTTAATGCGTCAAGTTTGCTTTTGCGCTCTTCCATTGCGCGTAGGGCATCCCGCACAACTTCACTGGCGGAACCGTAACGCCCACTGGCAATCTCATTCTTGATGTAAACCTCCCAGTGCTCGCCCAGGCTTAGACTTGTCGTTGCCATATCTCTCTCCGGATATTCATAATTAACAAATATGAATATATATCAAGCTGGGACAGAGAGACAACCGGCGTTTGATCGGTCAGTTTTTCGAGCGATTAGCAATTATTTCTGTATTCATGGCATTAACACCCACACCAACAAATAAACCATTGATAGTAAAGCGAAAAAATGGCTCGTATACAATCGAGTGGGAGTGATATGAGCTTATGACATATTGAAATATAAGAATAAAAATAATTCTATCGATAATCTAATCTGCATCATCAATGGTATTTTTCATCGTATTTTCCGCGTACTGTAACGGCAAAACCGGCTATACCATGAGAGGTAGTTTGATGCTGGCATGGTATCAGGGAGCTTGAACACCTCGCGTTCTGGAGCAATCCGGAAACCTGCTATACCTGCTGAACATGCGTACCAAGGCAAATGGGTTATGCCGGGCTATTTCAGATGGCGTTGTGGATCCTGGCGGCCATGTAGTACCCGGATGATTTCAACCCTGTTGGCGGTCACACGGTAAAACAGAGTATGGCTTTCTATAGGGAGGCTTTTGGTATCTGGCAGGAGTTCGGAGCGCTCGGTGCCCATAAGTGGTTGCTGAGTCAGCAACCAGAATTGCTTCTTAATGGTGGTCAGGTAGCTTTCGGATTGTGACTGTCCCCACTGTCGCAGGCCGTATTGGTAAGTTTCTTTGAGGTCATTTTTAGCGGCAGGCGCAATGATGAGGTGATGGGAAGCCATGAAGGTCAGTTCTTGATATCGTCAAACTCAGTTCTTGATATCGTCAAACAAGGTGTCGAGCGCCGATCGTGATTCGACTGCGATACCTTCTCCACGGTCTAGTTGGTCTACTCCGACTTTCAGTTGCTCACGTAGCCGAGTCAGTTTGATCTCATGAATCCAGTCTTCATGGGTTTCCATAAAACGGAGCGCCTCACGGATGACTTCACTCGCATTGTTGTAAAAACCGGTTTCCACTTTGGCTTTAATGCGAGCTTCCAGTTCAGGAGTTAGTGAAATATGCATAATGGCCTCCGAGGGTAGATGCTTTCATATAGAATGCTAGGCAGGAATACAAAGATTGTCAAACTTTGTATCTCTATGAGTCGGGTTGAAATCAGCGGGGCTGTGTGGAGGTGCTAATCAGAAATTTTTCCGACCATTTAGAAGGATTTTCTGAGCATGGTATTTGTCATGGCATTACCGTTTAGCAGAAAAATAAGCCATTGAATTTAAAAGATAAAAAAGGCTTATGTACAATCGAGTGGGAGTAGGCCAGATCTGGTGTTGACTGGCACTCACAGGCTCCTATTCACAGCAAGCTAGCAGAACCTGTTACTTATCCTCTTGATCGTGCAACGGTTGGCGAATTTCCGTTCTGTCTGTTTAGATCGCCTGTTACCTTTCGTCTGGGCCGTTTTCCCTGTAGAACTGATGTACCTTGGGCGCAGGGCCGCCAAAACAGAATGGCAGGATGGGTGGGCTTCCGCCCATTTTCGTCTGCGTGTATTTTTTCCGTTGGCTCAAAACGTTCCTTAAATCAACAATCAGGCACTAAATCTGGCACCATTTTGGGAGCTGGCATATAGTTTGCTGAAAATACGCTCTTATTCCAGGGCCAACCAGATAAAACATCCTGCCGGGACTGATTGATGATTGATGCAGAAAAAATAGACAAACTCAAAACCGACTCGCTTGAGTACCATCGCGCCTGGCCACCGGGCAAGCTTTCGGTGATGGCGACCAAACCCATGGCTACCCAGCGCGATCTGGCGCTGGCGTATTCGCCGGGGGTGGCCTTTGCCTGCGAAGAGATTGTTCAGGACCCACTCGCCGCCTCAACCCTCACAGCGCGTGGAAATCTTGTCGGTGTAATCAGTAACGGCACGGCTGTTCTGGGCCTGGGCGCCATCGGGGCGCTTGCGTCGAAACCGGTCATGGAAGGCAAGGCGGTGCTGTTCAAAAAATTTGCCGGCGTGGATGTTTTCGATATCGAAATCGAACAACGGGACCCGGCAAAATTCATCGAGATCGTGGCCGGGCTTGAAGCCACTTTTGGTGGAATCAATCTGGAAGATATCAAAGCGCCTGAATGTTTTGAGATCGAGCGAACACTGCGCGAGCGGATGAACATACCGGTGTTCCACGATGATCAGCATGGCACGGCGATCGTGGCCTGCACCGGCATCTTCAATGCGTTGCGCCTGGTGGGCAAAAACATGAACGCGGTGCGCCTTGTTTGTTCCGGCGCCGGTGCGGCCGCACTGGCCTGCCTCGACCTTATGGTCAGTCTCGGTCTGAACAAGGCCAACATTACGGTGCTTGATATCAATGGTGTGGTGTATTCGGGCCGAACCGAGGATATGGATCCCTACAAGGCGCGTTATCAGGTCGATACCACGGCACGCACTCTCGACGAGGCGATCGTTGATGCCGATGTGTTCCTGGGCCTGTCGGCGCCGGGTGTGCTCAAACCGCACATGGTCGAGCGCATGGCCGAAAACCCGATTATTTTCGCGCTGGCCAATCCCACGCCAGAAATCATGCCGGAGGAGGCAAAGGCGGTGCGCCCTGATGCGATCATAGCAACCGGGCGTTCAGACTACCCCAACCAGGTTAATAACGTACTCTGTTTTCCATTCATATTTCGCGGTGCGCTTGATGTCGGCGCTACCGAGATCAATGAGCAGATGAAGGTGGCCTGCGTCAAGGCGCTGGCTGATCTGACCATGGCTGAACTATCGGATGTGGTGAAGGCTGCCTATGGTGATGAGACCCTGCGCTTTGGCCCCGAATATCTGATTCCCAAACCTTTCGATCCTCGCCTGATTGTCGAGGTTTCCTCTGCAGTGGCCAGGGCGGCCATGAACTCAGGTGTGGCGACACGACCGATTTCAGATTTCAGGGCATACCGTGAAAAACTGACTCAGTTTGTGTTCAAGACCGGTACGGTCATGAAACCGATTTTTTCGCGCGCCACCACGGAACCCTGCTCGATTGTGTATGCCGAAGGCGAGGAGGCCAGGGTGTTGCAGGCGATTCAGCATGTCATCAGCGAGGGCCTCGCCAAACCCGTGCTGCTGGGTCGGCGCGAGTTCGTCGAATCCAAAATCGACGAACTCGGACTCAACATAAAAATCGACAGTGATTTCATCCTGCTGAATCCGTCGGATAATCAATACCTAGACGAAAACATCGCCGAATACCATCGACTGGTGGGACGCGGTGGTGTCTCGGTCGTTGAGGCTCAGGCGCTGGTCACGGGGCAGAGCACGGTGCAGGCGGCCCTGTTGCTGCGACGTAATCTGGTGGATGGTGTTATCTGTGGCGCGGTGGGCCGTTTTCGTCGACATCTTGGTCATATCCAGACTGTCGTTGGTATGGCTGAGGGAATCGGTGCCATGTCCACCCTGGTGCCATTGATCCTGCCCACCGGCACGTTCTTTATCTGCGATACCCATGTCACGCCTGATCCGACATCCGAGGAAATTGCCGAAATGACCCTGCTGGCTGTTGAAGAAGTGCGACGATTTGGTATGGAGCCCAAGGTTGCGCTGTTGTCGCATTCTAGCTTTGGCAGTTACGACACCACCAGCGCGAAGAAAATGAGTCGCGCGCGCGAACTAATCGAACAGCTCGCGCCCGGTCTTGAAATGGATGGTGAAATGCACGCCGATGCGGCTCTGTCAGAATCCATCAGGCGGGGCGCTTTCCCGTATTCGACCTTGAGCGGGCAGGCCAATCTGCTGGTCATGCCTAACGTCGATGCGGCGAATATCGCATACAACCTGTTGAAGATGCTGGGAGGCGGTGTGCATGTCGGTCCGATTCTGATGGGCGTCAGGAAACCCGCGCACGTGGTGACACCGTCCATTACGGTCAGAGGCCTCATCAATATCAGCGCGGTGACCACGGTACATGCGCAACGAATGAAAGAGTCGGCCGCGTTGCGCTGATCTATAAACCGCAACCACGCTGACTGCCGACCTCGTTCAGGCCGACCTCGTTCAGTAGGTTAACATCCACTCGATGACCTTGCGCACATCGGACTCCGGTGCAGGGTTTGGCGGCATTGGCGCCTTGCCCCAGGTCAAATCAGTGTGGGTGCGTCCGTTTTTGACCGTCTCCACTAATGTGTCCAGGTCGGCGTTGGTAAAGCGCGCCGCAATCTCTTTGAAGGATGGGCCAACCAGGCGTTTATCCGGCTGGTGACAGCCAAAGCAGCCCGATTTGATGGCGGTCATCTGATCGGCCTGTGTGGAGAGTGGTAAAAGCAGGCATAAAGCTGTCAGCAGGTATTTCATAAATTGCTCCGCAGGGTTTCGTTTACTGGAGCATAGACCGAAATGCGCGGGGGCGAGGCGAGATTGTCGCAAGTGCCGAGATTTTTTTTCGAGTTTTTGCTTTAAATCAGAGTCAGTCGTGGGGCATCTGCTTTATAGCATTCGTTTGCAGTTTCCGCATCCCACCAACTATTTTCGCCTTTTTGCCGCCGAAAACATCGACTCACGGGCTTGACAATCTATACGGCTCCGATCAAACTGCTATATAGCATGATGCTGGTTTGCCTGGCACCCGCGACAGAGGCTAGTCCGTTACTCAGTGTGAACCATCATGCCTGCAGCGTTATCACCATGCATCTTGTAACCAGCTTTGGGGGCAACAGCCGAACACCATGTCACGCGGATATCAAACCTCATTCCCTGTCGCCTCTCAATCCAGCGCCAGCCCTGATCAACGCGCCCATTTTTATGCAGCGCTAAAGCCCGATATGCCGGGTACGCAGGTCTTCCATGCCAGTGACGCAGAGCGGCGTAAACTGTTTCTGGACGTGCTTAATCGCGGTATACACGGCATTGCCTTCAGCCCCTATCTGGATGGCCAGCAACCTGGCATGCAGATTCCACCCGCGCAAATTCGTGAGCGCCTTGCCATCATTGCCGGTTATACCGACTGGATCAGGACCTTTTCATGCACCGATGGCCACCAGCAAACACCGCCAATCGCCCATGAGATGGGGCTCAAAACGATGGTGGGTGTGGGGCTGGGTGAGGACAAGGCGATCAACGAAGTCGAGTTGAATAACGCCATCGAACTGGCCCGCTCAGGTTATGCCGACATACTTGCGGTGGGTAACGAGGTGTTACTGCGTGGCGATTTAACCGAGGGCGAACTGCTGGATTATATCCAGCGCGCCAGGGCCGCGGTGCCCGAGGTGCCCGTGGGTTATGTCGATGCCTACTTTCTGTTTGAAAAACATCCGCGAATTACCGCCGCCTGCGACAAGATCCTGATTAATTGTTATCCGTTCTGGGAAAGCTGTCCGGCCGAATACTCGCTGTTGTACATGCAGGAGATGTATCGGCGCACGGTCAGCGTCGCCAATGGTAAGGAAGTGATTATCAGTGAAACAGGTTGGCCTGATCGAGGTACCGCGTATGGTGGTGCCCAGCCGGGTACGGACAATGCTATCAACTATTTCATCAATACCTTTCAGTGGGCCGAACAGGAAGCCATCAAGGTATTTTATTTCTCGTCGTTCGACGAGTCGTGGAAGACCGGTGATGAAGGCGATGTAGGCGCCTACTGGGGGCTTTGGGACAGCAGCGGCAAACTCAAGTATGCGTGAGGTGAAGGATGAAATTTGCTGAGCAACTGGGCATAGAATTCGGCAATGCGATATGTTACTCCGGTTATCGCGAAGGGCAGTCGCCGCTGGATGGGCAATACCCGAGCTACCAGCAGGTTGTCGAAGATCTGAGGATTTTAGATGAACAGTGGCAGTACCTGCGTCTTTACGACTGCAGCAAGCATGCCGACCTGGTATTACAGGCCATTCAAAACGAGGGCCTGAATTTCAAGGTCATGCTGGGCGCCGATGTCGGGGCCGAGATGCAGAGCCTCGATTGCCCTTGGCTGGACAAACATCCGGAGGAGTTACTCGTCGCAAACCGGTTGGCGAATGACCGCCAGATCGAGCGGTTGATCGAGTTGGCCAATCAATACCCGCATATTGTGTTTGCCGTGTCGGTGGGTAACGAGGCCACCGTTGATTGGAGCGACCACAGGGTCTCCGTCGAGCGCCTGATAGGATTTGTTCAGCGTATTCGCCAGGCCATAGTCCAGCCCATCACCTTCTGTGAAAACTATGTGCCATGGACGGGCAAGCTCGAACCACTCGCGGCGGAACTCGATTTCATTTCGTTACACACCTACCCGGTGTGGGAATACCGCAGTATCGATGGTGCGCTGCAATACACCAAGCAGAATTACAAGGGCGTCGCGCAGCATTATCCAGACAAGCCCGTCGTGATCACCGAAGCCGGCTGGACCACGCGTTCGAATGGGCGAGGTATCGATGCCTGGAATGCCTCGCAGGCCTTTCAGGCCGAGTATTATAGCCAGCTAATGGACTGGAGTAATCAAAAGCAGATACTGACATTCGTGTTCGAGGCATTCGACGAACCCTGGAAAGGCTCGGGTGACCCGCACGAACCCGAAAAACATTGGGGGCTGTTCACGGTCGATCGCAAACCCAAGCAGGTCATGCACGAACTCTACAATCACCTGTGGACGCCATCCGCGAACCGCGTTGGCGCGCGATGAAAGGCCTGAATGCCCCGCTGCTGCAAACGTTGGAGATCAGTCTTATTTACGGCCTCTTGCTGAATTGAGCGTAGGGTGACTCGATTTGATATCGCTCAAGGGTAAGCAGATTCTCATCACCGGCGCCAGTCGTGGGTTTGGGCGATTGATTGCATTGTTCATGGCGCGCCATGGTTGCAACCTCATCGTGCACAGTCGGGCACGCGAACATATTCTGCATTTGCTCGATGAGCTTTCGGCTTACCCCATACTGCTCGACGCAGTGGACGCTGATCTGGCCCACCCCGATCAACTACAGGCAATGCTGGATACGCTTGAACACCGCCATCCCCCGATCGATGTTGTGTTTAACAACGCCGGCGTTCAGGTGGCCTACCGCAAAGATTTCTGGCGTACACCGAGCGACGATTTTACCACCAGCATGCAGGTTAACCTGATCGCCCCGGCAATGATTTGCCTGCGTCTGTTGCCATCCATGCAGGCGCGCGGGTTTGGGCGCATCATCAACGTGACCAGTGGCATCAACGCTGAGCCGCAACAATTGGCTTACGCGACCAGCAAGGCGGCGCTGGATAAGTTTACCCGCGATCTGGCAGCCGGGGTAACCGAACAGGATGTGCTGCTGAACCTGGTTGATCCCGGCTGGAGCAGAACCGATATGGGTGGGCCCGAGGCTCCGAATGACCCGGCCAGCAGTTTGCCTGGCATGGTGCTGGGCGCGTTCGTCAATGACGGGCGTAGCGGACGCTTGTTTAGGGCCGCTGATTATGCCGGTATGTCGCTGCAACAGGCCGTTATCTATGCGCAGTCGATCAGTGAGGTCTGAGCGGGTTGGGTAGATCATAACTTCAGCGTTGGAGGTCGTTGCGCGGTCGTATGCGGAGATCGTCTTTGCGCAACTCTCCGAGAATACATCCGTGCAGGTTCAGCGGCGGCTTCGATGCGGCCGAGCATCGCGCAATGGCGCTATCCAGATACGGGCTTGTGGAATTGTTGAGTTTTGAACTCCACAACTTGAGTTATAAAAACAGACAAAAATTAGCGAGGGGGTAGCATCATGTCGACACAACACGTCACACCGGCCAGCGACAGGATCGAGCTGAGTCAGAAAATTGCCTTCGGTATGGGCATGCTGGGCAACCAGATGTTCCCCGCCGCGCTGTCCATCTTCATGGTGGTGCTGGTCAAAGGGCTCGGCATGGATCCGATACTGTGGGGCATACTGTTCTTCGTTCCGCGCCTGATGGATGCCATCACCGACCCGGTCATGGGTTTTATCTCGGATAACACCCGTTCACGCTGGGGGCGGCGCAAGCCCTACATCTTTATTGGTTCCATAGTCACAGGGCTCAGCTTCATCGCTATGTGGCAGATCTACCCGGAAAACTCCGAGCTGTACAACTTCAGCTATTTCCTGATGGTGTCGATAGTTTTCTATCTGGGACTGACCGTATTCGCGACACCTTATGTGGCGATGGGTTACGAGATGAGCAGCGATTATCACGAGCGCACCCGGCTTATGGCGGTGGCGCAATGGATCGGGCAGTGGGCCTGGGTTATTGTGCCCTGGTTCTGGGTCATCCTCTACGATCCTGAAGTCTTTGCAAGCTCCGATGCCGGTGCGCGTGAGCTGTCGATCTGGGTAGGCCTGTTCTGCCTGGCCTTGACCATGACACCGGCCCTTTTTTGCAAGACTCAGCCCGTGCGCGAGGAGGACCTGCACGAATTGTCACGCGCCAAGCTGAGGCAGAATCTGAGCAGCCTGGTCGATGGATTCAAGGTTGCATTCAAGTGCACGCCTTTTCGCAAGTTATGCATCGCCACGTTTTTTGTATTCAACGCCTTCAACACGGTTGCCGGGTTCTCATTCTTCATCATCGTTTATTATATCTTTAATGGTGACGCCGGCTCTGCGGGCGCCTGGCCCGCCTGGTTCGGATCGCTGAGTGCGTTATGCACCAGTTTTCTGGTGATCCCGCTGATTACGGTATTATCGCAAAAGCTCGGTAAACGCAGAACATTCCTGCTGTCGCAATTTATTTCACTGCTCGGTTACATCTCGTTCTGGTGGTGTTTCGATCCGCTCAATCCTTACCTGATGCTCCTGCCTTTGCCGCTGTTCGCGTTTGGCATCGGGTCGTTGTTTACCTTGATGATGTCAATGACGGCCGATGTGTGTGATCTCAACGAGCTGAACACTGGCACACGCTGTGAAGGCGTGTTTGGCGCCATCTACTGGTGGATGGTCAAGTTCGGCTTCGCCATCGCCGGGCTGTTCAGCGGCCTGATTCTGACACTGGTGGGCTTTGATCAGGATGTTTCCGTGCAGTCGCAGGAGACCCTGGAAGCGCTCAAGCTGGCCTATATCCTGGTGCCGATGAGCGGCACGCTGCTGGCCATGCTGGTCATGCGCGACTATGATCTGTCGGAAAGCAGGGCGCACGAGATTCGCGCCTTGCTCGAGGCCCGGCGCGGCGTACGCTAGATTCTCTGGTTAGAAGGTAGCCCGATCATGAACTTCAGAGCGGGCGGAAGAAGGCTTGTTGTATAGCACTGTCGGTTGAAGGCAGACGAACGTCGTGCTGGCGATCGAGATCTATCAGTTAACGATTGCGCGTGGGTCCGCTATACTCAAGTGGCAAGTTTGTTTCAGATCGGCATTGCCGCGTTCCACAGGCTCACCCGTTCCCAGTCCTGGCTGATCGATTTGGGTATAGGTGATCAACAGCAAATTCAGTTTCGTCGTGTGTTGAAAGATCGGTTTCATGACCCGAACAGGCCAATATGTGTCGCTTTATCTCTTGTTGCTGGTATTGTCGGGTTGTTCCACATTGCCTGAGATCGCCAATCGCACGCCTTCCATGGCCTATATCGATACCGGTAATACGACGCTCGGAAGCGCCATAGCCAGTTCGCTTGCCGAACATCCCGGTCTATCAGGCTTCCTGCTTCTGGATAATGGTCTGGATGCCTTCGTTGGTCGTGCAGTATTGTCCCGCTTCGCCGAACGCAGCATCGATGTCCAGTACTACCTTTACCACGATGACCTCGTGGGGCGGCTGTTCACCAGCCAGTTGGTTCAAGCTGCGGATCGTGGTGTACGCGTGCGGCTGCTGGTCGACGATATGGATCTTGACGGCCGCGATCTCAGCCTGGCGGTGCTGGACGCCCATCCTGATATTGAAGTGCGCATCTTCAACCCTTTCAGTCGAAACGTCAGCCGTATATCACAGTTCATTACCCGGCTCGGTTCGGTTACCCGTCGTATGCATAACAAAAGCTTTATCGTGGACAACCAGGCCACGATCCTGGGCGGGCGTAACATCGGCAACGAATATTTCGACGCCGATCCGAACCTCGCTTTTGGTGATCTGGATGTAATCGGTATTGGGCCGGTCGTTAAAAAGGTATCGTATTCGTTCGATCTTTACTGGAACAGTGAACTGGCGTATCCGGCCAGTGCCCTGAGAGGAAAAGAGCCGACAACCGAGGAGATAACGCGGCATCGCCAACAATTGCAAGATTTCCTTGCCGATCAATACGATTCAGCATACTTCAAGGCGCTAAGGAATTCGGCATTGGCTGAAAAGATAAAAAACAATCAGGCTGAATTTCGCTGGGGGTATGCCGACGTTGTCTTTGATTTTCCTGAAAAAATACAGCATTCGCTGGATCAGACACAGTTGCACCTGTCTTCACAGCTCAAACCGTTCCTTGAAAATCTAGAACGCGACCTGATCATATTTTCACCTTATTTCGTGCCTGGCAAGAAAGGAGCAGAGTTTCTTATCGGGTTGGTCAAAAAAGGGGTACGGGTGCGTGTTCTGACCAATTCACTGTCTTCCAATGATGTTGCTATCGTGCATGCAGGTTACTCCCGGTACCGTAAACGCTTGCTGCGAGGCGGGGTTGAGCTGTATGAGGTCAACAAACAGCTGACGCCGCAAAAACGTCAGGACAAAAAGGCGGCAGGGGGTTCATCCAAGGCCAGTCTACATGCAAAATCGTTCGTGCTGGATCGTAAGCAGGTGTTCATCGGCTCGCTCAATCTTGACCCCCGATCCCTGCTGCAAAATACGGAGATCGGCGTCATCATCGATCAAGCCGATATTGCGCAAGGCATGGCGACATGGTTTGATAAGAACATCGAAAGCGTCGCTTTCCGTCTTGAACTTGTCAAAGGACAAGATGAAACAGAATCGATTCTTTGGCATGGTATAGCTGATGGGGAAGCGATAACGTTTGACGTCGATCCCTACACCAGCTTCTGGAGGCGTTTGGGAATTGGCATTATGGGTATTCTACCGATCGAGTCCCAGCTTTAACGAACCCTTTGAGCAGCCGACCAGCGTGATGAATGTTATCTGGATCAGAGGCACGCAATGAATGTTGAGTCGCACCAGAGCTTACCCGGATTGTTCGATTGGTTCAATGCCCAGGCCTGCCCGCAGCCACTGCCGCCCGGCTTTTTCGGCATATAACGAGCACAGGTCATTTTCTTAAGGCTGTGGATGGATATGATGCGCGCTTTATTTCGCCTGATACCGTTTTAATGTTCAAACGAATCGAACCCAGCGTCGCTGAACAGGAGTTTGAGATCAGCTTTACGCAGTTGATGTCGATGTCACCACATGTCGCGCTGTTGAATTTTCATCAGCGTCATGACGCACTGCTTGAGCGTGTGTCCAGTCAGGCGGCACAGACCAGGGCCTGCGCCAGGGGATGCGGATATTGCTGTTATCTGAAGGTTGTTGCCGATGCGGTCGAAATCTTTGCCATGGTTGACTATGTGAAAGCCAGGTTGTCGCCAACCCAGATTAACGAGCTGCTATCAGCGGCGGCGCAGAATGTCGAGGAAGCCAGGGATTTGAGCCATGCGCAGCAGGCAACCATCAACCAGCGCTGCCCGTTGTTGCTGGACGATGCCTGTGCCATCTACCCGGTGCGTTCAATCAAATGCCGCAACTATCATTCCATCGATAACGACAGCTGCCGCGCTTCCTATGACAACCCGACTGACCTGAGCATACTGAACAACAGCATCCCGGAACTCTATGTGGCGGCCACCGGCAGTGGAGACGGTTTCATGGCCGCGCTGCATAACCACGGTTACGATGATCGAATCTACGATTTTAATGCGGCGTTTATCGAGGCGATGGAATCGGCTGATTGCAGGCGACGTTACGATGCCAAAAAACGTGCGTTTAAGAGCGCAAAATTCAATAATGCCTGACGTTACGCGGCGGTAGCCGCGCGCTGATTCCGCTGACAGGGAACGGGATCAAATGGCTGCGCCAGCCTGACGGGGCTCAGGACACGGCGGCGGCCGGACCCACCTCAACAACTGTGGCACAGGTCTGCCTCGGTATCAGGGTCGCCGCGAGCGCTACGTGGCGGTTTTCAATCGGTTCGCCATTGATCTGGCTGTGTAGCATGGCAAATGCTGTTTTGATGATGCCATTGATTGGCGCCTGTACCGTGGTCAATGCCGGTACAATCTGCGCGGCGACCTCGATGTCGTCGAAGCCAACGATGCTGATGTCCTGCGGCACCCTGAGGCCATCATGATGCAGGCGTCGGATCGCGCCCAGCGCCATCGAGTCATTGGCGCAGATGATGGCGGTGGGTGGTGAATCCAGCTCAAGTAGGCGCGCAGCACCCGTGAGCCCGCACTTGAAGGTGTAATTGCCGCGAATGATAAGTTCCTCGTCGATGTCCAGGCCGTATTTATTGAGACCGTTGAGATAGCCGGCCAGGCGGTTTTTGCCGACATCGGAATCGCTCAGACCTGTCATGAAGGCGATGCGCCGGTGACCCAACTGGTGCAGGTAGGTAAAGGTGTCCGAGATGGCGTTGAAGTTATCGATAATGACCGACGGGATGGTTTTATCCGACGAGGCGTTATCGATGGCGACAACCGGCACATGCTCCTTGATTCGTTGAATGCTGTTTTCGATGCGTGGGAAACAGCTGACAATCACCCCGTCCACCTTCGATAATGTGTCCTCGGGTCGATCCTCATTGATTTCCGAGAAATACACTGGAGAGTATCCGTGCAATGCGGCTTCCTTTTCCAGTGCGTTGAATATCAATGAATAATACGGGCTGGACAGGCCCGAACGTATGCTGCTGTCGAGAAAGTAGCCTATGTTGCGGGTGGCTGATTTTGCTGGTTTGCGACTGGCAACGAAGGTGCCCTTGGTCGGTACTTTGTATAAAACCCCCTCGTTGACCAGGTTGTCGATCGCCTTGCGGATCGTCATATAGGAAAAGCCGAGCTGTTTGGCGAGGGTGCGTTCGCCCGGCAACTTATCCACGATCGTTTTGTGTTTGATGCCCTGCTTGATGTGCTGTTCGACCAGCAGGTATTTCGGCGTTGTGTTTCCCATGGCAGATTTATGTTGCTTGGCGTTCGTCGTGTTGATGGAAATCAACCTGGCTGACAGTCAATCTTTGCAGAATACCGATGCTTGTCAAAGGCACACAGGCTTGAGGCCTGAATATAGCATGAAATCAAGGCCTTATGCTACATAGCATTTGGTCGTGCAATACTGGTGCTTCGTTCAGAGCAGATGCCCTGTTTGCAGACGTTTTAGCGTTATTTGCACCAAATGTTTGACTTTTCCTTGGGTTAAATGCTTGACACTTGACGGAACGTGGGTTTAAAGTGCTATATAGCACAAAGGTGGGCGCTAAAAATCGCCCAGATAATCACCGACCGTGGAGGCACAACCATGCAGGGTTCCCAACCGTCATACGGCTTAAAATTTTTCCTGATCGTTTTGAGCATCGCATTCGTATCCGCCTGTGGCAGCGGGGATGGCGAAACCCCGGTGTCGGATACTCCGCTGACGGGCGTGTTGCTGGATGGGCCGACCGGAGGGGTGGAGTTCAGCTCGGGTGGCCAGTCAGGCATTACCAATGCTCAGGGAGAATTCACCTATTTTCCCGGGCAGACTGTGATTTTTTCGATTGGTGGTATTCGCCTTGGCGAGGTTCAGACTCCGCGCGCCACCCCGGGTGCGGGCAATGTGGTTATCACACCGGTTGAGCTGACCGGTAGTGCCGATGCGACCGACCCCGATGTGATCCGTATGCTGCAGTTGCTGCAGACCCTGGATGAGGATGGCGATCACAGCAATGGCATCACGATCTCCGGCGCGACGCGCACGGCTGCCGGTTCCATCGTGGTGGATTTTGCCGATCCGGCGTTTACAGTGAATAATCCGACATTCGATTTGCAGACCTTCATCAACGATCTGGCCGCTTCCGGCGCACCCGGTCGGGAGCTGGTCAGCCCGGCCCAGGCGCTACAGAACTTCAGCAACACGATTGCCGATAACAATCTCAATATCAGTATTACACCTAGCTTTCAGTTGGTGTGGTCGGATGAGTTCAGCGCTCCCCTGCTGGACACCGAAAACAACTGGAATATCGAACTCGGCTACGGCGACGGTGCAGGCGAGCCGGGCGCCGGTTGGGGTAACGATGAGTGGCAGCTTTATACAGGCAACTCTGAGAACCTGTCGATAGTGTTCGGCGCAGAAAATGACCCGCAGAACGGTTACCTGAAGATTTCGGCGCAGTGCCCAACGGCGCCAGACTGCGGCAAGCGCACCGATCAGATCACCTCGGCCAAGATCAATACCAAGGACAAGCGCGAATTCCGGTTCGGCATGATCGAGGCCCGTATCAAGGTGCCGACTGGCAAGGGCGCCTGGCCTGCTTTCTGGAGCCTGGGCGCCGGTTACCCTGAGACGCCCTGGCCGGCCGCCGGTGAAATCGATTTTATGGAAGTCTTTAACCTCAACAACTCGACGAGCAAGGATGCGCTATTCACCATTCATTGGGAAGAACCCGATGGTTCGGGTACGCGGCAATTCCTCAGTACCGGGCAACAGATTGATGCTTCCGAGTTTCATGTTTTTCAAGCCCAGTGGACGGAAGACAGGCTTATCGGAAGAATCGATGGCGTGCAGTTCGCAAGTTATACATTCGATCCTGCTACGCAGAGTGAGTTGTTGAATCCTTTCTATCTGATTCTGAATGTCGCCATGGGTGGTAATCCATCCCCCGATCTGGTGCCCGATGCAACCACGGTATGGCCGCAGGAAATGCTGGTCGATTACGTCCGCGTGTATCAGGCAGTCGGCGATTTGAATGCGCCGATCATCAATATCGATTTTGAAGGGGTTTCCGAGTTCGTCTGTTTTGAAGACGGTGCTGGCTGTGGCGGCGCCACTGGATTTGCCGGTGGTGATGCCAGTGTTCAGCCCAATCCGGATACCACGGGTAATGCCAGCGCGAATGTTGGCCGTTTCCTGAAATTCAATCCAGGTAACGGGCAGGCTTTTGGTGGAACCCTGATTCGTTTGACCGATGATGCGCTGGATTTCGCGGCATCGAATAACATCTTTACCGTCAAGGTCTACTCTACCCGCTCGGTGCCCGTCAGGCTGGAACTGGGTGATGATAATCCCAACGACGGTAGCCCGGGTGTTGAGGTGACTCACACGGGTAGTGGTTGGGAAGAGCTGAACTTTGATGTGAGTGGCATTGTCAGCCAGGTGACCCGGTTCAACCAGATCGTCTTTATCTTCGATAACGGGGTGATTGGTGACGCCGCGGGAGACCCTGATAACTGGACGTTCTACTTCGACGATATCGTGCTGCAAAGAGCAGCAGAAGCGACAGGTCCTGATACCGGAACCGGCGGAACGGACGGTGGATCTGGCGGCACTGCTTCGGGTGGTTCGGTGCCTAATAACACGATCCTGGCAGCCGATGGTACGGCGGCAGATTTGACGTCGACCTTCACCGGATTCGATTCGCAGACCGGCACGGCGATCGTGTCGACCGACAGCTCGTATGGCAATGCACTGCAGGTCACGGTGGCCAATGGTTACGCGCCGACGCTGAACCTGGCGCAGCTATTCATCACCGGACTGTCAGGGCTGGATGCCTACGGCGAGTTCCTGTTCAAGGTCAAGGGCCTGACGGACAACAACCTGGTGATGAAGGTCGAACCGCCGGCGGGACCGGACGTAGCGATCAAC
>JGI11705J14877_10000872_pt1 | contig 18158 bp, 26 predicted proteins | sample Etolaghawater15m_FD_14877 | JGI IMG/M metagenome (IMG submission 14877)
ATGTATTGGAGAGTTAAGTAATGGCTGTAGCTGCTATACAAGCAATCGGTGCTAAGGTTATAACTGCGACTGTAGGCTTTGCTTACTTGACACCTACAGCAGCTTTATTAGCGGGTACTGCTACTATTGCCCTTGGTGCTGCTGCACTACGTGCGTTAGCTCCTAAACCTAGTTTACCAAAGGTGTCTGGTTATAATGTAACCTCTCGTGGTGCAGCATTAGATCATCAGGTAGTCTACGGTAGAACCCGTGTAGCTGGCGTAGAGGTCTTTAAAGCTACCACAGGTACAGACAACGCTTACCTACACTTAGTTCTTGCCTTTACTGGACATGAGATTGAAGCCTTTGAGGAAATCTGGATCAATGACCAGAAGGCTACACTAGACGGTAACGGTAATGTAACTACTGTGACATCAGAGGACGGCTCTACAGCTTCTACTTACAACAATAAGATGACTATCATTAAACGTCTTGGTGGTACAGATAACGATACACCCCCAGCTTTTGGTAGTTCACCTGATAGACCTACTGATGCTGGTTGGACATCTGCTCACAAACTTACTGGTATCTCTTATCTCTATTGTCGTCTTAAGTTTGATCGTGATGCTTTTCCTAGTGGTGTTCCAGAGATACAAGCTACCATTAAGGGTAAGAAGGTATATAACCCAGATACAGCTACTACTGAGTGGTCTGATAATCCTGCCTTATGTATTCGTGATTACCTTACAAGCTCTACCTACGGATTAGGTGAGTCTTCAGATTCTGTCGATGATACTCTATTTGTATCTGCATATGAAGCCTGTGAAGAAGCTGCTACTTATACTCAATCTCCTACCATCTGGGGCAGTTCTGTAACTATTGGTGCTAAGAAGTTTACACTTAACGGTTCCTTTACTACTGGAGCTAAACCTGCTGATGTTCTAGAAGACATGCTTACTTCTATGGGTGGTACTTTATGGTATGCTCAAGGTAAGTGGCGTGTTAAGGCAGCTAAGTGGTATGCACCTACAGTTACGCTTGATGAAAACGACCTGAGATCAGGTGTTACAGTAAACACAAGACACTCTTCTCGTGATAACTTTAATACTATCCAAGGTACATTTAAAGGTATCGAAAGCAACTACGTTGAGACTGACTACCCACAGTTTCCTAATGACGATTCCACTAATGCCTTTATCACTGTCGATAATGGGCAGAAGAATGTTGTGGATATTCCACTAGCATTTACTTCGGATAGTGTTACTGCTCGTCGTCTAGCTAGAATTGCCTTAGAACGACACAGACAACAGATTACAGTATCTGCTAGTTTTGGCATGAAAGCCTTTCAACTACAGGTTGGTGATGTTGTTAACCTGACGAACTCCCGTATGGGTTGGTCGTCTAAACCTTTTGAGGTTGTGTCTTGGACATTTACGACAGGTCAAGACTTTGAGCTTCTTGTCGATATGACCCTACGTGAGACTGCTGAGACTGCCTTTGATGAAGAGGACGACAGTGTAATCTACGAGAGAGACAACACTACACTGTTCTCTCCATTCTTTGTACCCTCAGTATCACTAGACAGTCCATTCTCTAGTAATGCTATGAACTCAGATGGTACTGCTGTTCCCTTTATTGATTTCTCTTGGACAGCTACTGATCCCTCTCGTATTGACTACTATGTCTTTGAGTGGTCTACTGATGCAGGTGTAACATATAACCCCACGACAACATCAGGGACTACCTTTAGGTTATCTCCAACAGAGACTGGTAAGACGTACCTCTATCGTGTTACTCCCTACAACTACCTAGGTGTCTCAGGAACTACAGTAACCAGTGCCGTAGGTATTGCTGCTACTGCTGATGGTACTACCCCTAATGCCCCTACGTCCCTTTCTGCTAGTGGGGGTTATCGTACAGCTACAGTAACTTGGACTGAGCCTACAACTAACACTGATGCATCAGCCCTAACTGACCTTAAGTACTATCGTGTGTATCGTGGCACTACCACTAGCCCTACAACAGAGGTTGGTGTTACCTTTTCTAATATCTTTACGGATGGTGGTCTAGCTGATGCTACTCAATACTACTATCGTGTTAAGGCTGTAGACCGTACAGGTAACGAAAGTGCATACTCTACTGAGACTAATGTTACTACTAACGCTGAGTTAGTGGATGGTGTAGATGGCGTTGACGGTGCGGATGGGTCAGATGGTAATTCTGTAGCACTGCTAGGTGTGTACAAAAGAGCTTCTTCTGCACCTACAACTCCCACAGGCGGGTCGTTTAACTTTAGCACTAACACCTTAACACCCCCTACAGGCTGGTCTGCAACACCACCTTCAGGCTCTGACCCTTTATACATTTCTAATGCTACAGCAAGTGTGCAGGGATCGACAGGTACGGATAGTAGCCTAACGTGGTCACAACCTGAGGTGTTTGCAGAGAATGGTCAGGACGGAGCCGATGGAGCAGATGGTGAAGATGGCACTGCTGGTAAGTCCGTCTATACGGCTATTGTTTTCAACAGGTACTCCTCAGCCCCTAGTACTCCTACTGGTGGTTCTTTCAACTTTGGTACTAACACTCTGACACCTCCTACAGGTTGGCTGCTAGATGTCCCATCTGGTTCTGACCCTGTGTATGGTACTAGGGCAGTCTTTTCTATCACTGGAGACACAGGTACAGACAGTAGTGCAACTTGGTCTACACCATTTAAGATTGCAGAAGATGGTATAGATGGAGTTGATGGAGAAGAAGGTGCAGATGGGCTTTCTACTTTCTTAGCGTCTGTATTCCTGCGCAGTGCTTCAGCACCTAGTACTCCTACTGGTGGAAGTTATAACTTTGGTACTAATACTCTGACAGCACCTTCTGGGTGGAATACAAGCGTACCTTCTGGCTCTAACCCTTTGTATGTATCTACGGCACTGGCGAGTGTACAGGGCGTTACAGGAACAGACAGCTCTCTCAGTTGGACAAGTCCTGTAATACTTGCTCAAGATGGTGCTGATGGAGAAGATGGTGCCGCAGGAGATGATGGCCCTCGTGGTGCTGGTCGTTGGTATGTAGGTGTCTCTAGTCTACCTACTACAAGTTCAGGGGCTGATTCAGAGTTTACTTCAGCTTTGTTTGATCCTGTAGATCGTGACCAAGCGTGGTTCTATACAGGAACTGTTGGTAGCCCTACAGCACAGAACGTATGGATATACGATGAAACTAGCGACACTTGGAGTGAACAAGAAGAGGCTATCGACGGTGACCTTATTGTTGCTGGTACTATTACAGCAGACAGACTAGAGAGTACTCAAATCTCTACTCTAGGTCTAACCATTGGTACACTATCTTCTGCTGCATCTGGTGCTAGACTAGAACTAAAAGATGACCGTATTCAAGTTTATGATAGTTCAAATGTCGTGCGAGTTAAGATAGGGAACTTGTCTTAATGTCATATGGTATTCAGATTAATACATCTTCAGGTTTAACTGACCTAACAGATATTTTTAGTGTAAGGCCAAAAGAGACACACAGTTTGTATTCTACTGCTACCTCAATTACATTGGACCGAGACCAGAGTTATGAGTATGGAACATTTAGCGATTTAGGTATCAACTATAATCCAGCAACAGATGTTTATTATATTACTAATGCTTGGGTCAATAAAGAAAGTGGACAGGAGCACACTAACCATTGGACGTTAAGCCTTTACTCTGGCTTTGGAATTAATTTGATGGATGCTTTTGAGCTAGACACAAGTGATAACAAGGCGAAGCTGACTTGGTACACTGACTATTGGGACAGTGTTACTGTAACAAGAGGCACCTCTGAGAGTATTTTGCGTGTAGACTTCACTATAGTTAAGATAAAGGCTTAGTTATGGCCTACGGTATAGAGGTAATAAATAGTGCTGGTGTAAAAATACTAGACACTGAAGGCACTGCGTACTACGTTTCTAAAAGTGGTACACTTAGCTATGATGCAACTGGAACAACAGTCACTAACTTTTCCAAAGTGTCTTCCCTAAATTATGCCTATTATTTGTCTGACTTTTTTAGGCACGATTATAGTGAGCGCACAAACGTAACTTTATGGAATAGTAGCACTAGCTACACGGTGGGTAATTATGTTTCTCTAACGTCACCAGTTGTGGCAGGGACTGCAGTTTATGAATGCCTCAAGAACAACACAAATGTAAACCCTAATGCTAGTTCTAATAGTGGAGACTATATAAATTGGCGTAGAAAGTTTATACGCAACAACTATGACAGGCAAAATGACGCTTTGTTTTCCGAAGTTGAGGGTAAAAATGCCTTAGTGTTTTTCAAGTTACCTAGCGTTAATGACAAAATTACTATTGGTAACCCTACTATCTTGGTTAACAGCTACCCAAACGGGCTGGAATACGAGATGCCAGTTTTAACCAACTTATCTAGCTTGAATTATGCTGTCATTAGGCCGCTAACTGATTTTACACCCACAACTGGTGGCTATGGTATGCAAGTTTATGATGCCAGTGGGAATACTATCCACCTGACAAATGAAAAGTTTGCTCACATAGATACTTTTGCCAACAGGTTGACTGAAAATAGTACAGTAACAAGTTCAAGCTCTACTATAAACTGGGTCTGTCTACCACCCTTTAGTATTTATGCAGCAGGTCAAGAGTATAACACTCAGTCTAATGGGCAAAGATTTACTAACTACGTAGAGCGTACATCTAACACCGTGTGGAGAAATACTGTCTTTACTTATAATGCTGGAACTTACACTTATGGTGATCCAGCTTCTATACAATCGACATTTATTCTTGGAAGAATGGACTAACAGGAGCAAACATGAAATATAAACTAGGAGTACACAGCAATGAAGTTTGAGCAGATGCTTGGTGTAGCAGCACTCGGTTTGTTAAGTTGGGGATCACTCCAGCTTTACCAAATGAATGCTAACATGGCCTTGATTACATACAAGGTCGAAGAGAATTACAAGATGATTAAACCTATGTGGCAAGACTTCTTGATACGTTCCAATAGGACTGCTAAGAAATGATCTGTGTTCTTTACTTTGTCGGTTGGATGAATGTTTTTGAGAACGGACAAGGTAATGCACTGTGGCAATTTTGTCACTACACATGCGAAGATAAATCCACCAGACGCTACAGAATAACACCCGATCAAATCTGTCCAAAGATTATAAGGGATGTATAATGATCGCAGAGTTAGCTGCCTTTAATGCGGCGTTTGGTGTTGTAAAAGCTGCCATCGGTAATGGTAGAGATATTATGTCATGTGCCAAGCAAATTGGTGATATGATTGGAGCTGAAGAGCAACTCAGAGCCAGAGGTGAACGCAAGAAGAACAGTTTCCTATCGCAGTTAGCAGGTAAGCAAGCTAACGACTTTGAAGAGTTTATGGCGATAGAGAAGATGAAAGAGAGCCGTAAGGAACTCTTACAAGCTATGCAGCTCTATGGGCGAGGTGGTCTTAAAGATGACTTTCTAGCTTTCGAGGTTGAGGCTCGTAAGAAGCGCAGAGCAGAGGCTAAAGCCAGAGAAGCTCGTAAGCAAGCTATCATAGAGTGGACAGTGGGTATATTGCTCTTTGTTTCTGCAGTAGGGATACTTGGAGCTATAGGTTACTTCATAGGGCAAGACCAAGGTAAATGGTAAAGAAAAAGGGTAAGTACTACGTGTATGACAGTAAAGGTAAGATTATTGTTGTTACATCTAGTAGAGAGATAGCGGAGTATTACGACAGTGGCAGTGTTTCTTGATGAATGGCGTGTGTTACCACGCTTTATGATGTTAGTTCAAACCTTAGTGTACATTCGTTGTATTGAGTGGGCACTAAGTCAACCCGACTTGACTACAGCTCAGGCAGGTCTTATATCTGTAGTTACAGGTGCAATGACAGGCTCATTCGCTATTTGGATGGGCAAGGAGGTCAAATGAGATGGCTAGTCCTGATCCTATTATTATCTAGCTGTGGAAGTATACCGTTCTTAAATTCAAGTGGAGGTCCTACCGTAAATGCAAATGTCTTGGCTGGCAAAGAAAACACACAACAAGTGGTCGCTCAACAAAATAGGCAAGATGCAGGTAGGGACATCATCACGACAGAGATTACTAAAGAGGTCGAGACCGAGAGAGTGGAGAAGCTCGAAATCTCGCACACTAACATTCCCCCATGGGTTCTTCTCCTCTTAGTACTGGGTTGGTTGTTACCTACACCCTCACAAATTGGTAACTGGTTTGGTAATATGTTCTTATCAATATTCAAACGGAGAAACACATGAATTACAACTTCGAGTACTGCCTTAAGATGCTACTAAAGCACGAAGGTGGATTTGTTAATCACCCACAAGACCCTGGCGGTATGACCAACCTTGGTGTTACTAAAGCTGTCTATGAAAAGTGGGTAGGTCGTAAAGTTACAGAGCGTGAGATGCGCCGACTAACACCAGAAGACGTAGCTCCTATCTACAAGAAGAACTACTGGGATAAGGTCAAGGGAGACGACTTACCCTCTGGTGTAGATTGGGCTGCATTTGACTGGGCTGTAAACAGTGGCTCAGGTCGCCCTGCTAAAGCTATTCAGACTGCTGTAGGGGCTAAGGCTGACGGAGCTATCGGTCCAATGACACTAGCTGCTGTAGAGGGGGCTGACCCTGAAGAGATCATTAAATCAGTCTATGAGACACGACAAGCCTTCTACGAGCGGTTAAAGACCTTCAAGACATTCGGTAAAGGGTGGACTCGAAGGAATAAAGAGACCTTACATACAGCTCTCGAAATGGTAGAGTGAAAAACTAAAGGCGGCCCTTGAGCCGCCCTTTTTATTTCTACAGACCTTCATCAATCTGCCTTATACGTTCTTTACAAACATGGATAATCTTTTCGTAATCCAGTCTGCGCTCATTAGGTTTGTTCCTTAAGACACGCTTGATTATATCTGCATCCCAAGGGTTCAATTCGTACTCTAACCAAATGTCCCAAGGTTGGATATTCTTATCAGAGTAATCAGATGCACCTACATGATAATCACGTACATTGACAACTTCACGCTCCATAGAACGCTGACGCTCATCAGGTGTAAAGTCTCTTACCATTGTGGCTCTCCATCTTCATTGAATGTGCCGAGTGGACCACTGTACCGTAAGTCAACCATAGCTTCTCCATGAAGCTCTTCTTGCTCTGACAGTCGGGAAGATAGCACCCCTATGTCTTGAAGGTGCTGTTCGATATCAAGTGGTATTTGGTTTTCCATTATTCACAACTCCGTAAACCTGTTGATGGATCAAAGTAGCAAGCGCCACCCTCGTCCACTTGTGGTTTTACATCCTCGTCTACGAACATGTCAAGTTGTTTTTCTGGCTCTTCTGCAATATCTTCTGAAGAAGCTGCATTTAGAATACCGTACCGTTTCCCCGCTGCTCGGAACGTGGTGCAACCAGAAGCACCGCCATCGTATGCTTGCATGTAAACGTCCTTGAACTCTTCCCAAGTGATGTCATCCCCTACGTTACAAGTCTTAGAACAAGCACTGTCCACAAACTTACTTGCAAGATTGAGTACCTTAACGTGATCCGAGACGTGTAACTCATTAGCTGTTTTACCCTCTACTCCAAAGACACGATATCCGTAATCTTCTACTCGCTCTACAATCGGACCCTCAAAGGTCTGAATGGTACGATCATAGTAGTGACTAAACACTGGCTCGATACCAGAGCTCACGTTGTCTGCAGACAGGCTGATTGTACCAGTCGGTGCGATAGACAGTAGGTGAGAGTTACGAATACCGTACTTCTGTATGTCTTCACGTATATCCATAGGTAAGCTCATAGCGAAGTCACTCATGAGGTAACGTGAATCGTATAGTGGAAATGGACCTTTTTCCATAGCCAATGATATTGATGTACGGTACGCCACATCACGAAGAGTAGTCATGATACTCTTAAGAGTAGACAAGAACGCTTCTGACCCATATGGAAACCCAAGAGCCTCAATAGCGTTAGCTACTCCTGTAAGTCCAAGACCCATACGGCGTTTATTATGAGCTTCCTTAGCTTGCTCGTCTAGTGGATATACTGCACGATCCACAACATTATCCATAGCACGAACAACAGATGGAATATCATGTGTAAAAAGGTCATGGTTGAACATCCAGAATCCGTGTACATCTTTTTCTACATACTTCGTTAGGTTAAACGAACCCAGTAGACATGCACCATTAGGTGGTAACGGTTGTTCACCACATGGGTTGGTAGCGCGTATGTTTTCTGCGTACCACATGTTATTCTTCTTGTTGATACGATCAATAAAAAGAATGCCCGGCTCTGCCCAGTCCCAAGTACTACGAAGAATATCATCCCATAGAGCACGAGCACTTACAGTTTTGTAAACACGGTCATCGAACCGTAGATCAAAGTCTGTGTCGTTCTTTACAGCTTGCATAAACTCATCAGTTACACCAACAGAGATGTTAAACTGTGTAAGTGTGTCACTGTTGTTCTTTGCACGGATGAACTCTTCGATGTCAGGGTGATCAACACGAAGAACACCCATTTGTGCGCCACGACGATGACCCGCAGAACTGATAGTTTTACAGATAGAGTCAAAGATACCCATGAAGCTGATAGGACCACTGGAACGACTGTCTAGTGACTTAATAAGAGCTCCCTTAGGACGAAGTGTAGAGAAGTCGTAACCGATACCGCCACCTAAGCGCATAGTCTCTGCAGCGTCACGAGCCGCTCGCATAATACCTTCCATACTGTCTGTAATGTTCTCTGATACAAAACAGTTGTACGGTGTTACTCGGCGGGGTGACCCCATAGCAGACTGTACACGTCCTGCAGGTAAGAACCGCTGCTCAAGCAGAATGTTACGAAACTTATTATAATGTTCCGAACCGTCCTTCAGGGAATCAGCTACTCGTGTCATGGCATCCTTAAACGTCTCGTTAGGGCCACGGTATTTCATTTTATGTATTTCTTCACTGATCGCCAGTGTTGGTCCGTAAGTGTTTGTCACTTCCTCTTCCTCTCATTGTTTTGTCTTCTTGTAGCCATACTAGTCGATCAATGTCTGACCGTGCAATACCAATATCTGCTAACTCTTTATCACTAAGCCTATTCAGCTCTTTAATTGTATTCCTGTGTTCTCGCCATGTGGCTAAGAAGTTCATCCATCTCCAGAACCATGTCATACCTGTCTTCTTCTTACTCATCTTTTTCATACCTTATGTGATCTTCTATAAAATCATATACTACCTGCATGTCTAACTTAGCTGCAGCGCAGTATAAAACTAACTTAAGACCTTCTTCCGCGAGGAGACCTCTTGCATGATGATCGAAGTGAAACTGATAAGTAGCACTCCCATCTTCATTCTCTGTGACGGTCTCTACTCCAATTAGACCTGTGTCACTCATCTGTTGTCCCCTGAGCCACGTAACTTACCACGCTTCTTTCGGCTCTCTAGTTTGTCTAAATTCATCTGGGCTACGTCTGATAAGTTGTACCCAAGGTCTTCTGCTAAGATAGCGACATACCACAATACGTCACCAATCTCTTTAGCTAATTCATCCTTGTCAATTTTACCATCACGAATCCACTTCTTGATCTTATCTGATACCTCACCGACTTCACTATTCAAACCGAAAGCAGGATAGATAACCTTAGCCTGTGTGGGGTAGATAGCAAATGTACGAGCTTGCTTCTGGTAGACATCCATGTCCAAATCATCGTAAGAGCCGAAGCGGTCTATATCTTCTGGTGTAATCATTCTGTATCTCCTAAATTATACACTCTGAGGTCTATAACACCGTGTTCGTGTAATGTCCATAAAGAAAATACCTGACGTTCATAAACATCTCCGATAAGGTCACGGATTATATCCTCGAACCCATAGATATCCACAAGCTCTTCTACCTTATCAAACTCTACCTCTTCATTACTGAATACGCCAAAGTCACTCATTTTGAATACTCCCGCTTTAATTTATCCAGACTAACCCACTCTAGGTCGTACTGTCCGTCCTGTATTTCGCGCTTAATAACAACGCCTTTCCGCCACTCGTGGTTTGCTTGTCCAGCCCAATTCTCTTCATGCCCTTTGAAACACCCCACCACAAGACCGTGCAACGGACGAGGGCGAGCATCACCTTTATAGTAATAATGGAATTTATGAGTATGACCGACAGTTGCACTAGAGGCCAGTTTTTCAACAAGAGAATAGCCATGATGTTTAGTTGCCATAGCACTGCCAAAATTACCGCTAGCAACGTAATGGCCGTAGACGATGCCATCATAAGCAACGAGGTCGGGCGCGGAGTTAGAATACTCATGATAGTCATCGAACCAATGATCTGTGTTAAGGTGACTGAAAGAAATACCGTACTTGTTACCCTCTAGTCGTGGGTCAAGTGAAATGGCCTTCTTTATACGATTTTCGTGATTACCTTCAAAGCCAACCCAATGTGGCTTCTTCTTTTTATGGAATCTAAACTTCCATTGTAATCTATTCATAGCATCGTTGTAATGCTCAATGTCAGCTTCATAACTCTGACTACACAAAGCTTGTGGATACCGTGTGTCATAGCTGTTGAGAGAGCGCATGTCTGCACCGTCTCCAAGGTCAATTACATAATCGGGTTTGATGTCATAGATCAAGCTACCCAACCAAGAAAAGCGCTCGTTACTCACATCGGGATCAGAGTGCGCACAGCTATATACGATAGCTGTCTTGGGTTTGGTGTTCATATTAGTCTCCTATTTCTAACACCTCTAAATGCGGTCCCTTGAAGAACCGTATGATTGCGTACAGATCGTCTTCTTTGTCACTCTCTACGACTTCGGGTAAGCCTGTGATGTAAGACAAATCAGTTTGTACAAGTATTCTGTAGACATCATCATCCCCTAGAAATGGCTCTGATGTGAGTACTCTATAAACTTTCATCTATCCACTCCTGTGGTATATCTCTTGCCGCCCACTTAAACCCATTCTTGTCACACCAATCAGCGTAACTTGTTTTAGACGCTTTACTGATTTTAATCTTGGGATTCTGAAACACAAATCGAATATCTACGTCTGGACACTGTTCCCTTATTAGCAGGTGCTTCTTTCTATCTGCTGCAACGAACCTACCCTTAGTTTCTATAACTATCCCATTAGGTAAGATAAAATCAGGAGTATACTTCCTTACTTCTGATAACTTGTAAAGTATCTTAATAGCTTCGTAAGAGTACTCTACGTTAGCTTCTTCTAGCTTTTTCGCTACGGTCTCTTCAAACTTCGATCTGTAGGTGGTTCCCATAGTTCCCCATCATGTCTGCGTAGCCATAAGAGTCTACCGTTTTCAATAATACGATCAATATCACCATCATAAGCTTTTAGTGTTTTCTCGTATAGCTCCTGCTCTGTCTCACAGCCCTCTAGGATTTTCTCGGCCTTCTTAGGGCCAACTCTCCATAGACCTTTGATATTGTCAGCGTCATCACCTGTCAACATCTGGGTGTAAAAGAACTTAATACCTTCAAACTCATTCACGTTCTTGAACTCATTCTTATTAAAGTTAAAGTGTAGTGCGGGTATCTGAAGCATGTCCTTATCAGCAGATGCAATTACAACGTGACCGTTGAACCTTGTAGCCTCTTTACTAATAAGATCGTCAGCCTCTTCTCCCTCTGACATCGTGGCACGGTAGTAAGTTAGTAAATACTCACGTATGTCACTTAAGTGACGCGGCTTCTCCTTATCTTTTCTGTGACCTTTATACACGGCAGTCTTAGCTATCTCATCTCGGAAGTTACCCTTTCCAGTCAGATATAGCTTGAAGACATCATCCTTTGTGTAGAAGGAGCACTCATCAATGATGTAACGCATCATATCATCTACCTTCTCCTTAGCGTACTCAAGGGACTCATCCTTTGAGCTGAAGGCACACCTGTATGCGATTATGTCGCCATCTATTAGGATCAAAACTCTTCTCCTAAATCAGCATCAAGATCAGATAAACTATTCACCCAACCTTGCTTTCCCTCACGAGTCTTGTAGCCAATATCATCAACGAAGTAATATGTCCCTGCGCTTTTGGTAGCTGTGTAGAGGAAGAACATCCAATCTTCAAAGTTGTTGACCTGACTTTCTCGCACAAACACCTGACGAGAAAACCCATCAGGTGTCTTGTGTGTGACTCGCATTTCTACAACGATGTCATAGTCCATTAAAAGCCATCCGCATCTACTGCAGCATACTCTTTATCACTATCTTGCTTGATGTAGGGCACATGGTCTAATACCCCGACTTTGATCAGGCGATGACCCATGCGCTCTCCATTACCGTAAACAACTACCTTGACCTTGGCCTTTGTACCATTGCCAAGTGCGCCATCATCGTTGAAAGACCAAGTGTCATTATAGCGACCCTCAGTAAAGTGAACGATCTCTGGTTGACCACCGTACTGACTATACGTTTGATGTATACGAGGACGTTTAAGTATGACATAGCGACCTATTCCGAAACCTTCACGAGGGTTGTTTTCTGCCATAAGAGGGTCTTTAATACGATCTTTCCCACGATACCTACGAGCAAATCCTGTATCTTCAAAAAGCTTAGTTAACTCATCTTCACTCTCGGGGTAAAAGTTAACATTAAACTCTCCTTCAGTCTCTGCGTGAAAGTCCATATTATCGTCATAGTTCTCTGAAAAGATATTAGCGTATTCAAGGTAACCAGTCATAATGACAGTTTTTGTTGGGTTGGACATTGTAATCTCCTTTAGCGGTTTGTCCTACATAGTGTTAAAGTACAAAATGTCAAGGGGTCTCCTCAACTTTTTTTACTAGTGTACCTCTGCGTAACTTAGACCAAAAGAATAATCTACGTCAAGGGGTACATTTAACTTTGTGATTTGATTGACGGTTTTTATTGCTCCTTTCATAATATTAGCAACTTCATCTTTTGTTTCAGGTCGTAACAATACGATGATCTCGTCATGAAACTGCCCGATAACATCTAGACCACGAGATTTACAGTAGTAGACCCAACGATCAAAACAATACACACCTGTACTCTGATTGAGTGTACTGAACCTATCTTTGTCAGATCGTAAAGAATGGTAGAACCCGCTGACTGGGTTTAGTAGCCAATTCTCTCCATCTATCTCACGCACTGTAAGCTTGTCTGCTACGGCTTGGATTGCCCAGTTACGCTTCCAGAATGCTTCGATCAAGTCCTTAGCCTCTTTGTAGCTCAAGCCTGTCTCACGAGAGAGCTTAGGAGCCCCTACGCCATAGGTAGCGCTGTAGTTTACCACTTTGTAATTCTTACGCAGGGCTTTCAAACTAACTTCACCAGAGTTGTGCTTGTCGATGTCTTCTTGTGTTACCTTACCTGCGTGTTTAGCTAAGTCGAGGTGTGGATCAAACCCCTCGCGTGACATCTCTTCCACATACTTTGGGTCAAGTGGTTTCATGTAGTGACGCTTGGTTGTGTCCTCTAGTGAGGTCATGTCCGCACCACATAGTATCATACCTTTTGGTGCAATCAGACAGCCACGTATCTCTTTACCCCAAGGCTTATCTACGGATGGCAAGTTAACCAGAGGTCGAGCATGTTTAAACCGTAAGGTATTAGTAAGACCTGCTACCGTGGCTTCAAGGTAACCGTCCTTCTCGCATTCTATAAAACTCTTTACAGTACCAATTCGATGTTTGATGACAGACAGACCCTCAAGAACCTTAACCTGTGGTATCTGCTCTGCTAGTCTAGTTACAGAGGGTGTAAGTTCACCATTGTTTAGAACCTGCTCGATCTTACGCTCGTCACCTGTAGACTTGTCCTTAACGTACTTGAACGTACAAGGTTCCCACCCCATAGAGTACAACCACTCTTTAACCTGATCGGTAGAGTTAGGATTAGCGTCCACGTAACTGTCAATGTAACGACAAGTCTCTGTGGTGTCTGGTAAGCATTGCTGCTTGAGGAACTCTAGCCAAGCTTCGTACCTAGCTGACATGCTACCATCTTGCTTGTGGGTGATCTTAGGACGGTTCTTAACCTTGTACACAGGACGCTTTGGCATAGCTTCTGTGAGATACTTAACCTTGTCCTGTTCTAGTGACTCCAGCTCTGATAAAAGGTTCTTAGCCTTTGTTACATCTAGCTTCCACTTTAGACGCTCCTGATCTGCTGCACACTTCATCTTAAACATAAGATAGTGGATAAACTTATTACGCACCAGTTCATCTTTATACAAAGTCTTTAATTTGTACATTAGTTCTTTGTACAGACGATCATTGATCTTAACATCTTCTTCGCAGCGATGAGCGTACTCTTCATACGTCAGGCTGTTCCAGTCTTCGATCTTAGGTTTGGGTACACCGTAGTCTTCCCCATAGAACTCTAGTCCATGACGAGAGCGGTGTGGATTTAAGTACCAAGACAATGGTAGTGTATCAATTAACACCTGCTTTGGACTAGGCTTGAACCCGATGATCTTGTGCAGAGCGGGAATGTCATAGCGGATGATATTGTGACCCGCAAGCTCGGATGCTCCCATCAATAGGCCACGCATTTCATCGTAGTCCTTTGTGCTGTGAACTCCATCTTGATCCTTCCAAGACAACACGTGTATTTTGGTTGGATTAAAGCCATCTGTTTCAATATCGAATATCATAACTATTCCTCGTTCAGACAAAACTCACAAAAATCATATGTGCTTGGTCCACCACAACTAACACAGGTGGTCATCTTTGTCCAGATATTCCAGTACTTATTAATCAGACGATCATCTATTCGGTTCATGATACACCTATCAAGAAGCTCTTTTGTGATAGTCCCATAAATAGACAGAAGATTATTGATGTTATCCTCTACTTCCTTATTGCTCTTAGCCTTACTCAAGATTGGCGTATTTGGAAGAGGGTCACGTAACCCTTTCAAACACTGTTCTATCTCGTAAGCATACATGCTATCACCTAATTTCATCTCGTCCATTAGAACGTCTCCTTCAATGTAAATGTACTTGTATCAAAACGTAGCGTACCCGCTGCACCTTCTTCTGAACAGGGACGGTTCTTTTCTACACGTATATACGTTGTGTTACGATCCTCAAAGGACTCTGCATCTTTGTCACGCTGTAGGTCAAGGATAACAGAGGCACGTTGACCAATCATCTTACAGTACTTGGGATCACCGTTCTCGTTAGTGTGAGCAATAGTTACAATACCAATACCTAATTCTGCTGCGAGCTTAGACAGACGTACCGATAGGTCTGCAAGCATAGCTTCCTTACCCTCTTCTGTAGACCCTACAACGACATCCTGAATGGGCTCGAAGAAGACGTACTTACAATCACAAGCTTGACTAAAGTATCTGATCTGATCACACAGTTCGTCAGCGCCTTGTCCATCTCCAAGGTAGAACTGATAGAAGTTCTCGTCCTTGGTAATTTCCTTGATTGCTTCTTCTACTTCTTCCGTAGCCTCGAACTCTTCAATAAGGTCAGAACGAGTAAGGTTACGCTTCAGGTGATATGACACAAGACCTAGTAAACTACGCAGTTTAGTTTCTTCGAGGTGCCAAGAAGCAAAGGGTACACCACGTTGTAACAGGTTGTACTCAAGGAAGCGCATGACCTCTGTCTTACCGATACCTGTAGGTGCTTTGATTACAGTGAAGTGACCTTGCATAAGACCCATGATCTTATCGTCAAGGGCTTGTATACCTGTTGGCACGTACTGGTGATTAGGTGTCTCTCTGAACAACTGTAAGAACTGATCAGAAGTATTCAGGATATTCTCAGGTACATATTTACGTGCATTGTACCAAGAGTTCTTGAACTCACGGATAGCGTTAGCTTCGAGGAACTCGTTAGCGTCCTTGAACTTGTCGTGGATTACACGATAGACCTTGTTGGGGAACATCTTAGAAATACGAGCGGCAATAGCATCTCCCGAATCGTCATTGTCCACACTGAGTACGATCTTATCGAAACTGTTTAACCACGGCGAGCACTTCTCCCAGAGCCTCTTAGAAGGCGTAGCGCTAGGCAAAGATACGACTGGGGTTACATAGTTGTCTCCAAGCATTTGGTACACTGACAGAGCGTCCAGTTCGCCCTCTGTGATGGTTACAGTGTTAGCTGACCCTGCGTTGAACAAGTTCATACCAAACAGCTCGTCTTGGCTCAGACCTACAGCAGCAAAACTCTTTGGTAAGTAACGAACCTTTTTTCCACCAGAGGGGTATATGTACTCTTGACGTGGACGTGCCCCCTTGTAGCTTCGTACATCGTACACTTCCATTGTACGCTTGCTGATGCTACGGTGTTGCTCATATGTGTACGGTTCATTGTTATTTTCCACTGGGGGTCTATCGTATGCGCTCACGTTGTCTCTCCTTTTTTTAGGTTTTGTTTGATCAAAGAATGTAGCTTCACAAGAATGACAGAAGCCGACCTCTAGTTCTGTATTGTAACTGTATGCATCAGAACTGCCGCAACCATCTTGGTCTGGACAGGGTATATGGTTAATCTGCATATGAACTCCTTTCGTTCGTAATTTCCACTGTGGGGGCTACAGTGCGGAATGTCAAGTATAAATATTTCGCACCTGCTTGTTGACAAGTACTTTACACAGCCAGTATACTACGCGAAGCGTACTTAAGAATTACAAAAGTATAATTAATCATTAGTTAATTAACTATAGTATACAATACTTAAGAATTACTTAAGTATATCAGTAGTTTCGTAATTTCCATCGGGGGGTATCCAGTATTTCCACTGAGGGGGTTCATAATTTCCACTGGGGGGGTTCGGGGTTTTGGTCAACATGTCGCCAGTTTTTGTTTTGTACTAGTAATTCCTGTAGGTATTCCTGTAGTAATTCCTAGTCCTATTCCACAAGACAAAAAAACACCCCTACAGGAAGTACTGTAGGAGTGCTTAGTAGTATTAAGTTGTACTAGTTGTTGACAGTAAACATTTTTAGTACTCGACTCTTACTAAAAGATTTAGTACCTTCAACAGTTTCGATTACTACATATTCTTTGTCGGAACTAACATCGTATGCCGGATGTAGGAAGGCGTAGTACGCCCTCCGTTCCTCATCCTTAGTAACAAAGTCTACATGGAACATAGTGTTACGCTCCAAGTCCTGTACAAAGTTGTGTACGTCATTAGGTTTCATAGTCATGGGTATCCTCCTATCTCATATACCAGTCTGGATCATCATCGTATATTCCTGCTACATAGTCCACTAAATCATTATGAGTGATACCACTAGCCATTAGCATATCTGCCCAGTCCTGTGGATGATCCTTAATAGACCTTAGTAGTTGACTGTAGGTATCAATGTCACCCTGCAATCGGTGGTGGTCACCAGTACTAGTATCAGACCAATAATCACCCCAATAACCGTATGACCTGTTTCCATACCCATAGTGGTACAAGCTATCACTAACGTTTGGATCACGAGATATTACTAGTTTATCCCAATCTGCCAGTATTAGCTTCTTACACAAGTCCTCGGCGTAGGTAAGGTTTTGGTGTTCTCTATTAGTATGTTGACTATAGTAGCCTACTGATAGATTGGTACATTCTGGTACTACATCCTTATACGCATTAGAGTCCGTATAAGAACCACCATCGTCTAGCTCATGTCCCATCCCTAGTATTCTGGATAGGCTTTTACCAAACTCGTCACTACAAGTACGAAACCCTGATTGATAAGTAATAACACTGTTAGTGCCGTACCTATCGAACGATATGACTACATCTACTTGATCTAACCATTGGGGTCTACTCTTAACCAGAGCCTTACTACCAATACAACCGCTTTCCTCATCTGCGTGTATGATATAAATGCCTGGTACATTGTGTGCTATCATNTTGAGTATCAACCAGATGCCAGTAGTACAGTCAGCACCAAGACAGTTACTCATAGATTGCGTTGGTAGTCCAACTTTATTACCTACGACCTCTACTGTTTGCATACCACCTTTAGTGTGGACAGTATCATGGTGAGCAGTAAACACGATATCAGTACGGTCGCCTACTTGTATTATGTAGTTACCATTACCATCGGGATTACCAAACACTGGATGTAGGTATTTATTGTTGAACAACGTATGTGATGCTGAACCTGCTTTACGCATGTACTTCAACATGTGGACTAGCTCTCCT
>JGI11705J14877_10000876_pt1 | contig 18103 bp, 8 predicted proteins | sample Etolaghawater15m_FD_14877 | JGI IMG/M metagenome (IMG submission 14877)
TTGTGCGTTAGCCCTCAGTCGGCAACCACCTCCACGGTGAGTCTGAATCAATCAACGCTGTTTCAGTTTAAGGCAACGGATCTGGTTACAGGTTGTGTTTCGTTGCCCGACACAGCGTTTATCTTTACTGTAGGGTCTGATTTGTATGCCCGAGCGGAGGCTTCTTTGCTTTCAGTATGCTTAGGCGATCCAGCTAATTTAACTGCTATGGCCGGAGGTGGTACCGGGAATTATTCCTGGTCCTGGTCATCAGTGCCTCCTTCCACTCTGTCTGTTTCACAAACGCTTACAGTATTTCCTCTGGAAAACACGGTGTATTACCTTGAAGTGTTCGATGGCGAAAACTACGCTTATGATTCAGTTGAAATTCTTGTTGGTAATTCTCCGGCAAGTTTCAATCTTTTAGGGGGAGGGGGATATTGTCCTGAAAGTGCCGGGGTTTCCATCTCCCTTTCGGGCAGCGAATCCGGGGTCGAATATACTCTATTCTTGTCACCTGGTCAGGAGATGGCTACCCTCACAGGCACGGGCAACCAGCTGGATTTTGGTTTTTACACTTCACCGGGATCTTATTTCGCAGTAGCCGGCAACAACAGCCAGTGCAGCCGAGCCATGAATGGCGAGGTCAGCGTTGTAGCCTTTGTTAGCCCCGTGGCAGTAGCAGGTTCTGATTTAACCATACCTTTTGGTAGTGCTGTATTGTTGCGTGGTAGTGCTGTTGGTGGTTCCGGCTTTTATACTTTTAGCTGGTCACCGTCCGATTCACTCGTTAATCCCGCAAATGCCGAAGCGCTGACTTTGCCTCTACATGCCACCACATTGTTCTCGCTCTCTGTCGACGATGCCCAAACGGGTTGTACGGGGACTACAGATGAGGCGGTAGTTTTTGTTTCAGGTGGGTTGCTATCGGTTGATGTTGTAGCCGAGCATCATCAAATCTGTACGGGAGAGCAGGTTCAGTTATACGCTCTGCCAACAGGTGGAACGGGTAATTATGACTATTTGTGGACTTCTCAGCCTTCCGGCTTTGTTTCTCAAATCTATAACCCTGTTGTGACCCCAACAACCAACACCTGGTATTATGCTTTTGTGGAGGATGATCTATCTTCGGCTGTCGATTCTATTCTTATTTCCATTAGTCCCTCTCCCGTTGTTTTTACTATTGAGGGAGCTGGCTTCGCCTGTGAAGGAAGTGATATCGATAACATTATTTTGTCCGGATCGGAGTCTGAAACAAACTACAACCTGTGGAATAGTGAGCAGGGGTTGTTAGAAACAATTACCGGCTATGGCTCTCCTCTCGATTTTGGTTCTCCTCAACAATCCGGATATTATTATGTGTTGGCAAAGCATAATATATCAGGTTGTTCTTCGGCGATGTCCGACACCCTTGTGGCCGGTTATATCCCTTTACCTTTGGCAGATGCCGGATCAGATCAGTTTATTCAGATGGGCACTTCCGCCACGCTGTTTGGAACAGCATCGGGAGGTGGTGGCGAGTACGCTTACCTTTGGTCGCCGGATTATTTGCTGAATAATCCAATCCTCCCTCAACCTACAACCGTTGACCTCGATCTGACTTCACTATTTTATCTCAATACTTCGGATATCCAATCGGGCTGTACAAGTAATACCGACAACACGGCTGTGTTCGTCATCGGCGGACCACTTTCGTTGGTGGCCTCGGCTAGTCCTTCCATCACCTGCAGTGGCGAACCTGTGGTGCTCGAAGCACTCCCCTCAGGCGGAAGCGGCAACTACACTTACCTGTGGACCTCTTCGCCCTCAGGGTTGCTCTCCAATAGCGCTAACCCCGTTGTCTATCCTACCATGTCATCTTCCTATTTTGTGGAGGTGAGTGATGGCCTTTCTACTGTATATGATACTGTTTTTGTTGAGGTTAACAATCAGCCCGAAGTATTTGTGCTTACAGGAGGAGGAGGGTTCTGCCCTGGCGATGAAGGAGTTGTAGTGCAATTGACAGGCTCAGAGCAAGCGGTGTATTATACGCTGTATTGCAACGCTGATCCGGTGGCTCAGGTTACCGGTACAGGTGGGCCAATTTCTTTTGGAAAGTTTACACTTCCGGGGACTTACAGGGCTGAAGCTGTTTTTTCTGCTTCTTCGTGTAAGGCTCAGATGGCCGGGAGTGCTGTGGTTACGGCCTACGACAGTCCCGTGGCTTATGCCGGTCCGGATCGTTATATATCCGCAGGTGAGTATGCTGTTTTAGATGGTTCGGCCTCCAGCGGTTCTGGTGTTTATGCTTATTCATGGATTCCGACGGAGTTCCTGCACAACCCAAATGATCCTGACCCTGTTACAGTGGCACTTAGTGCCACCAAGATGTTTACCCTTGAAGTGGAGGATGGAAACACAGGGTGTAAGAGTTTGGCCTCTAATGCCTTTGTTTTTGTTGTTGGAGGAGTCCTTTCGGTCGACATTATTGCGCCTGTGCAATCAGTTTGTCCTGGTGGTCAGCTGTCGCTCTTTGCCTTGCCTGGCGGCGGTTCGGGGATGTATCAGTATTACTGGGAATCTGTTCCTTCCGGTTTCTTTGCCACCGGCGGAGAGGTTGTTGTTACACCTACCACCGCCACCTGGTATCGGGTTACAATAGTAGATGGCCAACAAAAGGCTGTCGACTCGGTATATATCGAACCGCTACCAACACCCTCAAAATTCAACCTCCTTGGTGGAGGAGCATATTGTCCTTACGATGAGGGAGTAAATATCACACTGGAGGGTAGTCAGCCAGCCACAAGTTACGATTTGCTCTTTCAGAATCAGTCCACAGGTGTCTATCAAACTGGAACGGGTGGGGCTTTAAATTTCGGACAGTTTCTTGCTTCAGGTATTTATTCTGTTGTGGCTACCAATGCCACAGGATGTGAGGCCGAAATGCTTAATCCTGTGCAGGTGTCGGTATCCCCGCTACCAACAGCATATCAGGTGATTGGCGGAGGTACTTATTGTTCTAACGATACCACACTCGGACTTTTACTTGAATCGTCGCAACTGCATACAACCTATGAGTTGCTTGTGGACGCGCAGCTTTCCGGCATTCAAAAAACCGGAACAGGATTACCACTCAGCTTTCCTGGTTTGATGCAGTCAGGTATATACTCGGTGCAGGCAGTTAACGATCAAACGGGTTGCTCCAATACCATGTCTGGCGCAGTTCCATTTATTATACATCAGGCTCCTCATGTAGTTATTACAGGTGACACCTCCATCTGTCTCGGCGATTCAGCTGTGCTTAACGGATCGGGGGCTTTTACTTACGAGTGGAACACAGTCCCTGTGCAGTATAGTCCTGGCATCAAAGTGTCGCCTGAGTTTTCAACAAACTATGTGCTTGTTGGCTACAACAACAACGGGTGTTTTAACATGGCCACGCATCATGTCTCGGTGTATGAACGTCCACAGCTGGTATTGCAAAATGACCCTTATCAATTGGTCGTCACTGCTGACCCTCCGGATTTGGAAGATTATACGTTTTCCATATCCGATAAGGTGGTGCAGCAAGGGAATGCCAACCGTTGGAGTTACGCTGCCTACAACGGAAAGTCAGATACCTTGTTTGTGATTGCAGTATCAGACCATCAATGTGGTGCTGAAGCCAATTTGTATCTCTCGTTGGAAGAACCACCCAACGCCTTTACTCCCAATGGAGACGGGGTAAACGACTTGTTTTTACCAGGAGTCGAGATCACTGTGTTCAGCAGCTGGGGTGGTGAACTGTATCATGGTAGCGAGGGATGGGATGGAAAACATAACGGTGCTCTGGTGGTTCCGGGCACCTATTATTATATACGTCCGCTTTACGACGGCAATGGTGTATTAATGTCTACTTACAAAGGATCGGTAACAGTAGTGATTGAATGATGAAGAAATTTGTGTTGATAGTTGGACTGTTTTTCTTTGCCCTCTCTCTGATGGCGCAGGAGAAAGCTATGTTGTTGGCAGAAAGGGCTTTTCAGCAACGTGACTACCTGTCTGCCATACGACACTATAACAAGGCGTTACGCAAAACCAACGATTTCAATAACCAAAAACAAATTGCAGGTCAAATAGCTCTTTCTTACTTCGCCATGAACAACTACAGCGAGGCGGCCATTTGGTTTGAAGATGCCCTCGGAGACAATGGAACAGATATGGGGCTAGGGATAAAATATGCAAGCTCGCTGGCAGCTATCAATCAATTGGATGAGGCAGAACAGTTGCTTACCTATTTCCTGAAATTGCATCCTGAAAACAATGAACTAAAATTACGACTGGCCGCTCTGGAAGTGCTACACAAGTCTGACACAGATAGCCTGAGTTGGGTGTGGCCAGTAATAGAATTAAACTCTGAAGTCAGTGATTATAGCCCTGCCTTTTGGAATGATAAGCTGGTGTTTGCTTCTACCCGCCTGCCTTCCGGCAATGAACGTCTGGATGGCCGCTCAGGTCAGGGGTTTAGTAATTTGTATGTAGCTGATTACAACGCTTATTTCAACACAACTTCTGCCCCCGGGCTCATGCCGAAAGCCTTTAACTCTTCATTCAACGATGGGGCATTTGCTTTTTCGGAGTCCTTGAAAATGGCCTTCTGGACTGTTTGTACACGCAAGCCCGAAAATTGTCTGCTCTATCAGTCATCGTTCAACCCTGTAACAAAAAAATGGGCGGCGGGCGAAAAAATGTCCTTCATGATCAAAGGCTATAACTACGGTCATCCAGCAGTTGCTGAGGATGGAAATTCGCTTTATTTTTCATCGAATATGCCGGGCGGCTATGGTAAAAACGACCTCTGGAAAATTACCCGCAAAGAAAATGGTACTTGGGGGATACCTGTCAACCTGGGCTCCGCAATAAACTCCTCCTATGACGAGCTTTTTCCTGCACTCTTAGGCGACTCGCTTTTGTTTTTTGCTTCCGATCGCCCCTCTTCTCTAGGCGGTCTGGATGTTTTTATGAGTAGAAAAGAAAAGCTCTTTTTCAGTCCCCCGTTGCGTCTTTCATTGCCTGTAAACAGCGCAGCCGATGATTTTGGGTTGGTCATGAATGAAACCGGGTCTGGTGGATATTTTTCATCAAACAGAAATCCCGCTACCAGCGATGATATCTTTGCCTTTATAGGTTTTCCGCTCCGGCTAGTCGTTGAAGGAACCGTGATCCGCCAAAACGACCACCAAGCCTTGCCCGGAGTTTGTGTGTCGTTTACCGATAAAAGCAATGCACGCGATTCGGTTTTTACCGATCCACATGGTCGCTATGCTTTCGATGCTGAAGCGTTGAATGAATACAGAATAACCGCCTCTATGCCTGGATATTATGTTGAACAACGGGTTGTTGCAACCTATGACCCACAACTTTTTGCCGATGCCTTTCCCCGAATGATTGTCGATTTCTTTCTTGCGAAAGTGGTGTTTACCTGCTCAATAAACGGACGTATCACCAACCGGGATGACGGTGTTGTTATGCCTGGCGTGAAAGTTGAAATCAGTAATACCAGCGGGTTCTCAAACTACACCTATAGTGATAATAATGGAATCTATTCTTTTTCGGGATTGAAACCTGAAACCAGCTATACTATCCGAACAAGTATAAAGGGGTTTTTTGCAGAATCCCGGGCCTGTAATGTGCCTAAAGTGGCCTCGACTCAGGTCTTTAACAGATCAAATGGCTACGATATGGACTTCCAGTTGCTTCAGATTCAGACGAAAAAGGAAATTGCCCTTAAGGATATTTATTACGATTATAATAAAGCCAGCTTAAGACAGGAATCTATGGTTGAGCTAAATAAACTGGCCTCAATGCTCCGCGAAACACCTGCTGTGGCCATCCAAATCAACTCGCATACCGATGCCAGAGGTCGTGATGAATACAACATGGAGCTTTCTGCCCAACGCGCTGCTACTGTTGTTAATTACCTTGTTGCACAGGGAATCAGCCGCGACAGGTTGATTGCAAAAGGCTGGGGCGAACAACAACTGATTGTAACGGATGCAGTTACCGAAGCCGAACATCAGGCCAACCGACGTACTACCTTTAATGTGCTCGAAAAACCGTCTGACAGCATGTCTGAAACATACGAGGCGGAAAAATCCAGGCAACCTCTTGCCGTAGAAATTAGTGCCGGATCGTTTACCGGATCGGACGGATTGGCTTACCGCGTTCAAATCCTGAGCAGTGGACGCCTATTCGACCTTTCGCAAGAGTTTGCCACGGTGTATGCCAATATAAACCCGGTGGTCATCTATGTGAACGAAGAAGGTGGCATGTATCGCTACGAAGCCGGAAGCCGTTACTCCCTGAATGAGGTAAACAAACTAAAACGTGAGCTGAGGTCGCTGGGTTACAATGATTGTTTTGTAGTGGCTTACCATAACGGAGAACGTATTTCGATGAGCGAAGCCAAACGACTAGAAAAGGAGGGAATCCGATGAGAAATCAACTGCTCATATTGTTGGTTATTTTAATCATCCTGCCCTCCTTTATGGTGGCGCAATCGGATTTATTGTTCAATAACCATCAAATTAATGCCATCGCACGCAATCCGGCTGCTATCGAGGAAAATGGGATGATCAATGCGTACCTTGGTATCCACCAGCAATGGATGGGTTTCGAGGACGCTCCGTACATGCAATGGCTTGGGGTGTCTTCTTATTTCGACAGGAATAATATGGGGATTAACCTGAACATCACCAACCAATCGGAGGGGGTGGCTACAACACAGAATATAAAGGTAGGTTATACCTATCATGTGCACATCAGTGGATTGCATCGTTTGTTTTTTGGTGTGGGTGCAGGGGTCTACTTCCGCCGTCTAGACTATTCAAAGCTGCGATTCGACGACGATGAAACCAATGTTCCTCTGACCGATGAAAACGTTATGCGACCTGATTTTGATTTTGGGTTTGAATACCTGTTCGGCTCATTCAAATTTGGTGCTGCCGCCAACCACGTTACCGTGTTTAATAGCAAAGCCACACTCGAAAAAATTCCATGGCAAACACAGGCTTATGCTAACTACAAAGCCGAAGTGGGGGAGGACTTCCTGTTAATACCGGAAATCAGCTATTTTAGGAGTAGCCGGATTGATGCCTACGGTATTTCTCTCGACATGCAATATCGTTCTGTTTTTGGCTTTGGCATGGCTTACCGAACCGGACAATCCATCATTTTCAGGGCATCCGTTTTCCTTTCAAATCGCTTTGAGCTACGCTATGCCTACGATATGGGTGCTGGTAAGTTTGCAACCTATCATTCAGGTATCCATGAGGTTGTTTTGATTGGCCGCTTTAATAAACGAAGTTCAACCCTAAACTCACCACGCTTTCTGGATAATTAAATCCGATTGATTTTGGCGTATTTTGCAGCATGTGAGCAGAAAATTAGGCGGTTCTGATCTAAAATGCAAGCTGTTTTTTGTATAATAGCATCGGATCAGGCAATATTTTTCGAGAAAATTTTGTAGCGCAGTAGAAAATAACCTGTTGTAAAAAATTCTTTTTCAGTAAATTATAAAGGAGGATTTTTTTCTGTAAAAAAAATGAAAAAAAAATGTTGCAATTGTTGACACGTGTTAAAAACCATTGTATATTTGCAGTGCTTGTTTTGTTTGTTTTTCATAATTGGGCCCACCCTAGCGACCGCCCGGTCTTGGGTGGGTTTTTTTTGAACCCTTTTTATTCTACAGCGTACCTTGTCCCTTCTTCACTTATCACTGAATTGTTGAATACTGACTTGGCTTCCTCGAGCAAGCCCTCGAGAGAAGTGTGACGGGCAGAGAAGTGCCCAAGCAGGAGCTTTTTTACCTGCGCTTGCCTAGCCTGCATGGCAGCATGTCGTGCGGTAGCATGAAATTTCTCAATTGCCAGAGCCTCCATTGAATCATCGAAGGTGGCTTCGTGGTAAACTAAATCGGCACCAAAAAGGTAAGGCATAAGCGATGTGTCATAGGCCGTGTCGGCGCAATATACATACGATCGTGGCTTAAGTGGGGCTTCGGTTACCTCATTATGCGAATACACTTTTCCATCGGTGGATTTATATCCGCTTCCTGCTTTTATGGCTTTAATGCTAGCAATGTCCGGTGTGTATTCAGCTAAAAACGCTTTGTTAATTTTCCTGATGCCGTGTTTTTCCTCAAACCTGAATCCCCACGCAGGTATCCGGTGAACAACCGGAAAACAGGTGATCTTGAAATGATCATTTTCATACACAGGCTTGTCGCCAAAATCTTCCAGGTTATGGAAGTTTAACTCAAACCTTAAGGTGGTGTTCGATACCTGCAGTACGTGATCCAGAAGGTCCTTCAATGCCTGGGGTGCGAAAATGGCCAGTGGTTTTGTCCTGCCGAAAAGGTGAAATGTACTGATTAACCCGAAAAGTCCGTAGAAGTGATCCCCGTGGAGATGGCTGATAAAAATATGATTCAGGTTGGTTTGCTTCACCCGGAACTTGATCATCTGTAGCTGCGTACCTTCTCCACAATCTACCAAAAAGCGGTTCGTTCCGTATTGCACGAGTTGGGAGGTTAGATTGCGGTTTGCCGTTGGTACAGCCGACGCGTTTCCCAGGATGGTCACTGCAAAAGAATTTCTAATTTTCATAGGTAGTATTTATATTTGAGGCACAAAACTCCGCTCATCAATTGGGAACAAATGGTGTAATTGACCAACAAATAAACTAATTTATTGATCAGGATGTGTTTTACAAAGGTCAAAATTAATAAATCCACCGAATGGGCGTGTCCTTTTCCGAACACTGCCTGTATCTATCTGGCCATTGTACAAGGCCTCTTCTAAGTCGGGGCAAGCTGCAACGTGTTGAAAAAGTTTAGTTTGTAAAATGTAGCACACTTGTTGATCTGTGTTATCAATCCGTTTAAAGGGTGTTTAAATATTTTACCATGATACGAAATTACTTCAAGCTGGGGCTGCGTCATTTACTCAAACAGAAAGCCTATTCTATCATCAACATTATTGGCCTGTCGGTAGGACTGGCCGCGTTTTTACTCATCGCCCTGCATATCCAATACGAAACGGGGTACAATCAACACCTCCCGAACGGGAATCAATTGTATCGCTGTGTCGAAATTCAACATGCTCCGGGTGTAGGCGAACAGCATGTGGCTGTTACCATGGGGCCTCTGGGGAAAGCACTGGTAAACGACTTTCCGGAGGTGGAAAAAGTTGTTCGCATGCTCTATTGGGGCTCGCAGCCGCTTCATTATGGTGAACAGTTTTTCGATGAAAGGTTTGTTGTGTTTGCCGATCCTTCGGTTTTTGAGCTTTTCGGTATCCGTCTGCTGATTGGCGACACAGCTCAGGCTCTGGCTGAACCCAACTCATTTGTGGTATCAGAAAACCTCGCAAAGAAAATCTTTGGATCTGTGGATCAGGCCATGGGAAAGGTGTTGCAGATCAACGCAAGACCTTTCGTCGTGTCAGGTGTCATGGAAAATCAGCCAGAGCAGTCGAGTTTTAGAATGGAGGCGCTTATCCCGTTCGATTATATGGAGTCGAAGTACGCGTGGCTCCGGGGATGGAACAACAATTCCATCGACACTTACGTGAAGCTGCATACCGGAGTGAATATAGCCGATCTGGAAGAAAAATTCCCGGCATTTATCTCTCAATATACCGAAACAGAAGACAATGAGGAGCAATGGAAATTGTATTTGCAACCGGTTCATGATATTCACCTGAAGTCGGGTCATATTAAATTCCAGATCATGAACAACCACCAGGGAAGCATCAGTATGGTGTATGTATTCTCTATTGTAGCGCTGCTCATTATCCTGCTGGCTTGTGTTAATTTCATCAACCTGGCCATCGCCCAAACTGTGAAACGGTCGAAGGAGGTTGGGTTGCGCAAAGTAATGGGAGCCGAAAGAGTCAACCTCATCGGTCAATTTTTAGGTGAATCTACCATCCTTACCTTTATTTCGATGATGCTGGCGCTCATGCTGGCCGAAATCATGTTGCCTTATTTTAATCAGTTGCTGGGGACATCCTTCCGACTGGATTTTCTGACCAATCCCTTGCTCAATATTGGATTGGTGATCATGCTGGTATTGGTTAGTCTGGTGGCAGGCTTTTACCCGGCGTTTTACCTGAGTAAGTTGAATCCGATTGCGGTGATGCGAAGTGGTAGTGCGGCCAAAGGAAGCTCTTCGGCCTGGCTTACCAAAGCGCTGGTGATTTTTCAGTTTGTTATTTCCATCGCCATGATTTTTAGTGCCGGTGTCGTATACGATCAGTTTAAGTTTGTTTTACAGAAAGACCTCGGAATCAATTATACCAACATCCTTTCGGTAAAACTTTACGACAAGAATGATTTGACCAACGTCGAATTCCTGAAGCATGCCTTTCGCCAAAACCCTCAAGTCCTTGATGTGGCCTTTGTGAGCGATGTTAATGGAGTAGCCGGATCGCAATCGTCAGTTAATGTTGATGATTCAACCGAAACAGTGATCACCATGCGGTTTGGTTTTGTGGATTACAACTTTTTTAATATGATGGATATACCGGTGATTGCAGGAAGAAATTTTAGCAGGGAATATGCCTTCGACGACAGTTCTGCTGTTGTGATCAACCTCGCAGCAGCTCAGTTTTTAGGCTGGGATGACCCGGTTGGAAAACAATTTAAACCCTTTTTAGACACTGTTACCAACATGAAAGTGATTGGTGTAATTGAAGACTATCATTACTATTCTCTTCATTCGAAAATAGAACCCGCCATCTACATGATCAACCCCGACAGATCCTTCAATCTGGCCGTTAAAATCAGTGATGCCAACAAGGAAGAAACCCTGGCCTTTCTTGAAAGTGTTTGGGACGAACATTTTCCGGGCGTCCCCTTTAGCTATTACATGGCCAGCGACAGACTTCGCGATGAATACAAAAGCGAAGAAAGCACCTTTAAAATTTTCTCCATGTTTACCTTCTTGTCGATGGTAATCTCCTGTCTCGGGTTATATGGGCTTACCGCTCTCACCGTTGAGCGGAAAAGCAGGGAAATAGGCATCAGGAAAGTATTTGGGGGCTCAATCCCTCAAATTCTTAATCTGCTTACCTTTAACACCGTACGGCTGGTGTTGATCGCTGGCGTGTTAGCAACCCCGGTGGCCTACTATCTTATGGATAGGGCGTTGACAAATTTTGCATACCACATCTCCATTACCTGGAAATATTTTGCTGTATCCATCCTAAGCGCGATGCTCGTGGCCGTAGTCACCATTATCTATCATGCACTTAGAGCCGCCACATCAAATCCGGTGGATGTGCTACATTATGAATAAGCTTTCCTTCATATGCTCAGTGTTAACTGTTTTGGAGTCTTTCCAAAACCCAAGTTCTTACGCTGCGCACAGAAACTATCTTCAATCATTTCATACCATTGGTTACATTCGACTCTTGTTCCTTAGTCCAGTCCCTGTAATCTAAGATCCGACTCATTAGTTACCTCGAGTTTGTATTGCCATAATCGCCAAAACGCTTACTCCAGGCATTGGGCATCAGTTTGCTTTCGAAGGTACTCACACAATAAATTGTTTCCTTTGACACACTAATCAGTTTGCCTGTACGATCGACTACTTTTTTGCCGCTTGAAAAGGCTGCGTTTTCGCCCAAGCGACGGTAGTTTTCTTCCTCAACCTGTGCGCTGCTGCCTTCAATCTGGACGTAGGGATAGTACTCGCCATAACGCAATTGTTCTGAAAAAGTGGGCAGGTCGAAAACGGTGAAAATATCGTCTTCTTCGCCTGTCTCCGGATTGCCGGTTACACCATAAAACAGGTTGGATTCCAGTAACTCAAACTCATTGAGATAGGTGGCGAATGGAATTTCGGCTTCAAATATTTTCACCCCGGTGGCACTAAATCTCAAAAATTCGTTTGGCCCAATGCAGTAGATGTTTTCGGCTGCATCAATGTAGATGTCTGAAACATCGGACGGGACTTCTGCTCTCCAGTTTTCAGTCCCCTGGCTGTTCACCGAAACCAGATATCTATCGGTTGGGTCGACAGCTCCTTCATTTTTCATGAAAAACAAGGCTGACCCAGAGGAGGTGGCTGCCATAACTGAGGTTACAGGGTAAAAATTCAAAGGGGTGGTGTAGGCCACAGGAGAGCCCGAGGGAAGAAGCGAAATGTCGTAAATGACTAGCTGCGACAGCCATTGGTTGTTGTTGTTGATGTCGTTGGTGAGCACATAAAGTTTGCCTCCTGCAATCATGGTAAGCTCTCCCCTGATATCTTCTCCCGGAACATTAATTGTTAAACGGCAAAATTCGCTGCCATCTGTTAAATTAATTCCTACAATTTTTTCGGTGATGTCGGTTCCGTCAATATAGAAAATTTTTCCATCAGCCACCGACATAGAGTTTACCCAATAGGTTCTGTACATGTCTTTGCTCCATGTCGTATTTCCCGATTCCGCATCCAGACAAAGGAGTTTCTCATTCATAAATACAATGATTTTTCCATCCGAACTGGCAATAAAACTTTCGTTAGATGGATCTATAGGCAAATCTGTGGCCTTTACGTGCCATTTTAAAGTGCCAGAAGCATCGAGTGCTACAACATAGACATCAATTTCGTTGTAGGTGCTGCCTGCATTTTCAACGTTCAACAGATAATAGCCATTGTTTGACTCATCGAATGCCGGGAGGGCAACAGATTTAACGTTCTCCAAACCAATAGAATCGGATAAAGAAAACTTCCATAATACCTGATCCTCACCTGCCGGAGGATTGATGGGGTCATTGTCATCAGTTTTTACACAGGAGAAAGCCACAATCACGATGGCAATAACCGAAAAGAAGCGAAAAATGCGGTTCATGCGATTTTACTTTAGATTAATGATAAATAATTAAATATTAGCATTTTAACAAGGGGTTACCCTATGTCTTTAAGAGCAAAACCCCAAAAAGTCGGCAAATGTAATGCATTTCCATATCCGATAATCTATCACACTTTGTGCTGATATACTAAAATGAATAATTTATATTTTATCTAAATAACAATCCAATGGCTTTGAAATCTTCGGTGATTCCCTTCACCTCTTGCTTACAAGTATTTTTTCCCCATAAATGTTTGCAAAAACAAAAAAAACAGTATCTTTGCGCCCCGAATGTCCGATGGTGTAACGGTAGCACTGCAGATTTTGGTTCTGCCTGTCAAGGTTCGAATCCTTGTCGGACAACGATAGAGAGAAATGATAGTGAGGGGACGACAGTCCCCTCTTTTTATAACATGATAAAAAAAGAGAAAATAGCTGAGTTGGCCAATCAGTTTCTGGAAGGAACTGATCGCTTTTTGGTGGAGGTGAATACCAATGCAGAAAACCGCATTCTTGTGTTTATCGACAGCGATACCAGTGTCACCATCGATCATTGTATTGCTTTAAGCCGCCATATCGAAAGCCACTTCGACAGAGAGGCTGAAGATTTTGAGCTCAACGTGAGCTCCTCCGGCGTGGGTCAGCCGTTTACGCAACTCAGGCAGTTTCGTAAATACGAAGGTCTTGCTGTTCAGATAAAACTTAACGATGGCCGCCAAATCAAGGGCATCCTAAAATCAGCTGACGAATCACGCATTGAGCTGTTTGAAGAAGCCAAAAATAAAAATAAGAAGAGTAAACGGATCATGCCAGGGGATTTGATTATCCTGCCGATGGATACCGTTTCGGAGACTAAAGGAATAGTAAATTTTTAAAAAGACAATAAATTATTTTGCAATGGATAACATGAATCTCGTTGAAACTTTTTCGGAGTTTAAAGAATTTAAGAACATTGACCGTGAAACCATGATGCGCATTCTGGAAGATGTGTTTCACAATATGCTCACGAAAAAATATGGCCCTGAAAGCAACTTCGATATCATCGTAAACATCGATAAAGGTGACCTTGAAATCTGGCACTTCAGAGATATTGTTGAGGATGGTGAAGTGGAAGACGAAAACCTCCAGATCGCTATTTCGGACGCCATCAAAGTAGAACCGGATTTTGAAGTGGGCGAAGAGTTCTCTGAACAAATCTGGCTCAAAGACTTTGGCCGCAGAGAAGTGTTAGCCATCCGCCAAAACCTTGTTTCCCGTATCCTCGACTACGAGAAGGACAATGTGTTCAGAAAATACAGAGAAAAAGTAGGGGAAATTATTACCGGCGAAGTGTATCAGGTATGGAAAAAGGAAATTATGGTTCTCGACGATGAAGGCATTGAACTGATCTTGCCTAAATCAGAACAAATTCCCTCCGATTACTACCGTAAGGGTGATGCCATTCGCGCAGTAGTGCTGAAAGTAGACATGCGCAACAATACCCCTGTGATCATTCTCTCGAGAACTTCACCCATTTTCCTCGAAAGACTCTTCGAGGCTGAGGTACCCGAAGTATACGACGGACTGATTACCATCAAAAAGATTGACCGTGTTCCCGGTGAGAGAGCAAAGATCGCCGTTGAATCTTACGACGACCGCATCGACCCCGTTGGTGCTTGCGTAGGAATGAAAGGATCGCGTATTCACGGCATCGTGCGTGAGCTGAAAAATGAAAACATCGACGTGATCAATTTTACAACCAACAAGTCGCTGTTTATCCAACGCGCCCTTTCTCCGGCCAAAATTACCTCCATCAAAATTGATGAAGAAACCAAACGTGCCGAAGTATACATGAAGCCCGATCAGGTTTCTCTGGCTATTGGTAAAGGAGGATACAACATCAAACTGGCCGGAAAACTCACAGGCTACGAAATCGACGTGTACCGCGACAGCGATGTGGACAGCGAAGATGTCGACCTGCTCGAATTCACCGATGAAATCGACCAGTGGATCATTGATGAACTTAAAGCCATCGGTTGCGACACCGCAAAAAGCGTTATCGAACTGGATGTTCATGAGCTGGTGAACCGCACCGACCTCGAAGAGGAAACTATTCAGGAAGTTTTGCGTATTCTAAGATCAGAGTTTGAATAAAACTGTGTGTTTGCTGGAATAAAAATCGACCGTAAATAAACAAAAATAAATATGTCAGAAGTCAACCCGGTAGTAAGATTAAGTAAGGCCGCCCGCGAATTCAACATCAGCATTGACTCAGTGATTGAATTCCTTGGGAAGAAAGGCTTTGTTATTGACCGTAATCCCAATACCAGACTCGAACCCCAAATGTATGAACTGCTTTTCAATGAGTTTAAGGAAGAAAAGCATGTGAAAGAAATTTCAAAACAAAAGGGGCTGGAATTCGTTGGTAAGCAAAAAACCGTTTCTGTTACAAATACAGCACCTAAAGAGGATAAAAAAGCGGAAGAGCCTCCCATCGAGGAGGATATCATCATTACCAATACAGGCGTAGAGTATTTCAAAAAATCGCTCAAGAAAGTTACTTCTACTGAAGAGGAACGGGGCATCTCCAAACCAGTCAAACCTGAAGAGGAAAAGAAACCAGTAGAAGATCCTAAACCGGCAGAGGCTGATAAACCGACAGAATCTCCTGAAATTCTGACTGAAGAGAAAGAAGCAGTGGTTGATAAACCTGCGGTGGAGAGCGAAGTTCCCGAAAAGGAAACCGTCGACACAACAGAAAAAACTGAAACTATAGTTACGGCTGAAACGGAAAAGGAATTGCCTGTGGCGGATGAGGTAGTTCGGGAAACAGAAGTCGTTGCAGCCGAAGATGAGGCCAAAACTCCTGTAGTGGAAACGCATAAGGCAACGGAAGCCATCGAAGAAGCTGCTGAAGAGGGAAACGAGTTGGAGGAAGTATATGCTGATGACGAGGAAGAAACTGACGATGAGCAAGATGACTTGCGGGAAGAGGTTGAAGAAAAGAAAAGAGAACTTAATATTTTAGGGAAAATTGATCTCGAAAGTCTGAATCAAAAAACAAGACCCAGAAAAAAGAGCCGCGCAGAAAAAAGAAAAGAAGCCGCTGAAAAAAGTAAGTCATCGACCCAAGGCACTAGCAAGGATACTCAAGCTCCTAAACAGGAAGTAAAGGAAGAGAAAAAACCGGAACATCCTGAGAAGAAAGCAGCTCCTCCAGTGAAAGAGGTGGTTGTGGAGAAAAAGGAGGAGAGTAAACCTCAGCCACAAGAAGAACCTAAGGCTGATAATTTCCTGAAGACCACCTATACCAAACTCGACGGACCTCAAATCCTCGGAAAAATTGAGCTTCCTGTAGATTTCAAAAGGAAAAAAGGTCAGCCAGTGGCTTCGTCGAGTGATGACGCCGCTAAACGTAAGAAAAGGAAACGCATAAAAACGAAGCTTCCTGTGGATGAACAACCTAAACAGGAGCATCAAAATAAGGATAAAAACGCCGGACGGAAAAAACCAAATGTTCCGGTACAGAAAGCGCCTGCAAAAGTTGAGCCCAGCGACGAGGAAATTCAAAAGAAGATTAAGGATACGCTCGCCCGTCTGGCTCCTGTCGGGAAATCGAAGTCGGCAAAATACAGAAAGCAGAAAAGGGAAACCGTTTCGCAACATCTGGCTGATGAAATGGAACGTCAGGCCGCAGATAAATCTATCCTCAAGGTTACCGAGTTCCTTACAGCCAATGAATTGGCCAATATGATGAGTGTTGGCGTAACCCAAATTATCACTACCTGTATGCAGTTGGGTATGTTCGTCTCTATAAATCAACGACTTGATGCCGAAACCATTGCTCTGGTAGCAGAGGAGTTTGGGTTTAAAGTGGAGTTTGTGGGAGTGGATGATGCTGATATGGCAGACATCGACAACAGTGTTGATGATCCGGCTGATCTGGTTGAAAGAGCACCTATTGTTACCGTCATGGGACACGTTGACCACGGGAAGACCAAACTGCTCGACTATGTGCGTAAAGCCAACGTGGTGGCCGGTGAAGCCGGTGGTATCACTCAGCACATAGGAGCTTATGAGGTGACCACCGATAGCGGGAAAAAAGTTACGTTCCTCGATACCCCCGGTCACGAAGCGTTTACCGCTATGCGTGCTCGTGGTGCGAAGGTTACCGACATTGCCATTATTGTTATCGCTGCCGACGACAGCGTTATGCCGCAGACCAGAGAAGCTATTAACCACGCACAGGCGGCCGGTGTGCCTATTGTGTTTGCTTTTAATAAAATGGATAAGCCCGGTGCTAGTTCCGAGAAAATAAAAGAGCAACTGGCTAACATGAATATTTTGGTTGAGGATTGGGGCGGAAAATTCCAATCACAGGAAATCTCTGCTATTACAGGGATGGGTATTGCCGATTTGCTTGAAAAAGTACTGCTTGAAGCCGAAATCCTGGAACTAAAAGCCAATCCAAACAAACCCGGACGTGGTACGGTTATCGAGTCCTCACTTGATAAGGGGCGCGGATTCCAGGCAACTGTCCTTGTGCAGGATGGGACGCTCTCGAAAGGCGATATCATGCTTGCCGGGCCTGTTTTCGGTAAAGTAAAGGCCATGTTTAACGAAAGAAATAAAGTCGTGAAATCGGCTGGGCCATCTGTTCCAGTGCTGGTTCTCGGTCTGAACTCTGCTCCGCAGGCGGGCGATGTGTTCAATGTGATGTCGGATGAAAAGGAAGCCAAGAACCTGTCGTCGAAACGTCAGCAGTTGTTGCGCGAACAAAGTCTCCGTACTCAGAAACACATTACCCTGGATGAGATCGGACGCCGTATTGCCATTGGTGATTTCAAAGAGCTGAATATCATTGTTAAAGGTGATGTGGATGGATCTATAGAAGCCCTTTCGGATGCCTTGTTGAAACTGTCAACCCAAGAAGTTCAGGTCAATATTATCCACAAAGCTGTGGGTGCTATCAACGAGTCGGATGTGATGTTGGCTTCGGCTTCCGATGCCATTATCATTGGTTTCCAGGTGCGTCCGTCGATTCAGGCGCGCAAACTGGCCGAGAAAGAAGAGATCGACATCAGGCTATACTCTATCATCTACCAAGCTACCGAAGAACTCAAAACCGCGATCGAAGGTATGCTTAGCCCGAAAATGGAAGAAAAAATTACCTGTAACGTGGAGGTACGCGAAACCTTTAGGATCACGAAGGTAGGTACTATTGCCGGTTGTTATGTCCTCGATGGGAAAATTAACCGTCATACCAAAGTCCGCATCATCCGCGATGG
>JGI11705J14877_10000877_pt1 | contig 18101 bp, 16 predicted proteins | sample Etolaghawater15m_FD_14877 | JGI IMG/M metagenome (IMG submission 14877)
AATCAATAATACTTCTTTTGATGGCAGCACTAAGTTGTTATTGGATGTTTCAAAATATGAGCGTGGTTTGTATTTTTTAAACATACACATTGGTGATCGCTCAATAGTTAAAAAATTATTAATTGAATAACATATGTCTTCAATTCATTTGTGAGTTCTCTGATTTTCGCATACCGAGGTATTATCCGGTTGCTATTTCTTACAGGAACCAATCAACCATATAGTGGTAACATGTATATACAAAATTATATGTTGGCTTTAACAATTCATTAACCAGTTTATCAGGACTTGATAGTATAGTATCCGACTCTATTACTTATTTATTCCTTGGTGAAAACCCGCTATTATCAGAATGTGCAGTTAAAAGCATTTGTGATTACCTAGCGAATCCAAATGGATATATTAATATCCACAGTAATTCGTCAGGTTGTGATAGTAAAGAAGAAGTTGAAGAGGCTTGTTTGGTAGGAGAGTTATACAATTCATCGATTGACCAGCATTTATTAATTTTCCCTAATCCCGTCTCAAATAAATTAACAATCTCGTCAAATGGCATATTATTAAATAGAATAATAATCTACAATCAAGTAGGCCAAAAAATAATAGAAGAATTACAGCCCTCGAAAATAATTGATGTTTCATCACTCAATGCAGGTATTTATTTTATTGAATTTGTAACACATGAATCTAGAGTAGTTAAAAGACTGATAATCAAATAAAGCACTATGCACAATCGAGTAGACGGCCCCGCCAGCAAATACTGACGGGGAGCGCCTCTCACACAAGTGCCGAGCCATTCGGCATTTGTGCCGAGCCCTTCGGAACCACCCTAGTTATCCATCGTGGTACGGGTCTCGTAAACGGCACTTCCCTAATCCCGCATTCGCGGGACTAGTCCCCGCAATCACGGGACTAGCCCCCGCAGCCGCGAAGGGGAAAAGCGAATTCTTGTAACCGTCAACGTAAGCTTCTTGAAAATGACTAATCATGGAAATATGGTATCTTTTCCCCCCACAAACAGGAAGGCAGATAAAGTCTCCAGGTAAATCCGACTTTTCTTGTAAAAAGCTGTAGACTTCGTAAAATTACGATACTGTTCTGATATTATTCCAGATTTTTCTAACAATCCGGTAAAAATGTTGGAATATCTAGGGGTGTGTTCAACTATATGCAGGAGGCCGAAGGTTTACGTTCTACTAAAGAAAAATTTGTGTTCTTGGTTTTTTCTAAAGCTTTCGAGTGGGTGTGCGCTGCTCATGCAGGGCACACACACGTGGTATATGTCATGGCTGGGCTCGTTTCGACAAGTCGAATCTCGTCCCAACCTCAGTTTCAGTCGGACACTCAGACTCTCATCTGACCGCCACGACCTCATTCCAACACCGTTACCATGCATTAAAAAAATCAGCAGCCGCATGATATTTAACACAATATTGGAGAGATTTTTATAGATTTGTGAAAATTAATATTATGACTGAATCAGAAATTAAAATATACCAAACAGATGATGGTCAAACTACTATTGATGTAAAGTTTGAAAATGAGACAGTTTGGTTGAATCAGAAACAGATGGCTCAGTTATTTGATAAGGACTCTGATACGATAGGACTTCATCTCAAAAATATATATCAATCGGGTGAATTAGAAGAATTTACAACTACCGAGGAATCCTCGGTAATTCAAAAAGAAGGAAATAGACAAGTACAACGAAAAATTAAGATATACAATCTTGATGCAATTATTTCTGTAGGTTATCGAGTAAATTCAAAACGAGGAATACAATTTAGAATTTGGGCAAGCAGGATAATTAAAGAATATTTATTAACGGGCTTCGTAATTGATAACAAGCGATTAATTCAACAAAATAATCAATTGAAAGAACTTCAACCCCCCCCTCGTCCGCGTTTGCAACGCGGATACATTTATTATCAGGCATTTGTAAAGCCATTTCCCATCCGTTTTAAAACCTCTGCTTTACCCGCCCCTCGATATCAAACCAATGGGGATCAACTTCGCAGCCGCAAAACTCCTTACCTCCACAAAAGGACAGACTCAGGAAATAAAGCGAAAAGTACAACGAAATTATGCCCCGAGTTCCACATTGCCACATAATCATTGCGCAAAGGAGGTATGTTGCCTGAATTGCAGGAAATACACTTAATCAAAAACTTCACATCATGTTCATGTGTTATATCATACCCGAAAGGGTACAGTATTGGTTAGTTGCACCAAATTATACCCTAAAAGGTATAAAATACATTCGCGTCAACAAATATATACCCGAAAAGGTATATGCATTTGATATTGTATTACATTTGCACCCAAAAGGGTATAAATATGAGCTTAGCAATTTTTGTAAAGGAAAAACGTAAATCAGTTAGGCTAACTCAACCGGAGTTGGCAGAGAAAGCTGGTGTTGGCTTACGTTTTATAAGAGAGCTGGAACAGGGAAAAGAAAGTTTGCGGTTAGACAAGGTAAATCAAGTGCTGCTACTATTTGGATATGAAGTCGGAGCTGTACCTGCCAAAAAAGAAAATGAGTGATGAGAAAAGCTGCTATAAAAATGGATAAACAATTGGCCGGATGGCTTACGCAAGATGAATATGGATACCATTTTGTTTACGATAGTTCCTATTTAGCACTGCATAATCCCAGGCCGGTTAGCCTTACGTTGCCATTAGGTGAAAGGCCTTTTACATCCAATGTGTTATTCCCGTTTTTTGATGGCCTGATTCCTGAAGGTTGGTTGTTGGACGTAGTTGAAAAAAACTGGAAATTAAACCCCAGAGACAGAATGGGCATACTGTTGGCTTGTTGTAAGGATTGTATCGGGGCAGTGAGTGTAGAAGAAATAAAGGAGGATAACAAATGAACCGTTGTTTATACTGCTACAAGTTGTTGGAAAATGCAGAACAAGACTTTCACGCCTCCTGTTCTAAAAAAATATTTGGTCAACCCAATCCTCCGTCAATACGTTATTCTGAGGCAGATTTAGAATCTTTGGCAAGAGAGATAATACAAAGTCAAACTACGGTAACTGGTGTTCAGGCAAAATTGTCGCTACACATCACCGGGAATAGCAACGATCAGGAAGGCAGAAGGTTTACGGTAGTAGGGCTGTGGGGTGGTTATATATTAAAGCCCCCTACTGAGAATTATCCTCAGTTACCCGAAGTGGAAGATGTAACCATGCATTTGGCTGAACAAGCTAAAATTAAAACAGTGCCACATAGTCTAGTTCGGCTAGCGTCTGGTAATCTTGCGTATATCACCAAGCGGGTCGACCGGATAAAAAAAGAGAAACTGGCCATGGAGGATATGTGTCAATTAACTGAACGGCTTACCGAAGATAAATACCTGGGTAGTTATGAGCAAATAGCTAAGACCATTCAAAAGTACTCCGCCACTCCAGGTTTGGATGTGATTAATTTTTTTGAGTTGGTGCTATTCTCCTTTTTAACCGGTAATGCCGACATGCATCTAAAGAATTTCTCCTTATTAGAACAGCCAGGCTTAGGAATGGTCTTATCTCCGGCATATGACCTGATTAACACGTCATTGGTAAATCCAGCTGATGATGAAGAGTTGGCACTAACGCTAAATGGTAAAAAGAAAAAAATAAAAAAGCAGGACTTTGTAGCAGCCATGAAATCTTTGAAAATGGAAGAACAACAGCAACAGAATATTTTTGATAAGATGAGAAAATCACAACCCAAATGGCTGGAACAAATAGAGGTCAGCTTTTTAAGTAAAGAATTTAAAGAGCAATACGTACAACTTTTATTGGAGAGATTTAACAGAATTCAATAAGAAATGCTCTAGTAAGACAAAGAAAAAGAGATCATATCAAGAAGAACGGTATTTGGTAAACAAAGTGCTGGGTGTACAGTAAATAATAAGGTTGGGTGTTGAATACGGCATTGGCGTTGGCGTTGGCTGGGTTGGTGGTTTAATTATGGGGTTGGTCTTTTTTGAGTTAATGGCTGTGGGTTGATGGTTTTTTACACCGGACTCTTACGCTCGTTCCCTGTTAAATATGCTAGCATTTCATTGGGTAAACCTCGTTCAGAGAGTTAAACGGTTATTATTTTGCGTTTATCCCAGTGGCGATCGGGCGAGCGTAGCGTAACAATCTAGTGTAAAGTAGAGTAAAGACCCAAGATAATCGGGACTCAGGTTGACAAATCGTTTTGCACTTCCATCTTGTGCCTTAAGAAGAACCTCAACCTCAACCCCAACACAAGCAAACCAACTCATTATTAACGACATACTAAGCCAACAGCCAAAAGCCAACAGCCAAAAGCCAACAGCCAAAAGCCAACAGCCAAAAGCCAACAGCCATCACTTACTCATACCTCAGCGAGTCGATCGGGTCGAGGGCGGCGGCTTTGTTGGCCGGGATAATTCCCGAGGCCAGTGCTACAACCAAACAGAGCCCTATCCCCAGTCCTATCCAGGCCCAGGGCACAATAAAGGCGCTTTCAGTCATAATCGACACGGCATTGCCCATGAGAATTCCGGCGGCCACGCCCAGAAATCCACCTATCTGAGCAATCACGATGGCTTCGGCGAGGAATTGATTTCTGATGGTTTTGCGTCGTGCACCTACGGCTTTGCGTATCCCAATCTCACGTGTACGCTCAGTTACAGAAACCAACATGATGTTCATCAACCCGATGGCCGCCCCTATCAGGGTAATTAATCCAATCAACGTAGCCCCCAACTGTATGCTTCCCGTGAGTTTAATCAGCATGCTGGCGATATTGTCGCTTTTTACAATACTGAAAGAATCATCCGAGCCTACCTTATCTTGTCGTACCCGCCTGAACACGCCCGTTGCCTCGCCAATGGCCGCTTCCATCATGTTCGGGTCGTTCACCATCACACTTATTCTAAAATTCATGTTCGGGCGCGAAAAATACTGACGCACATTCGACAGTGGAGCCAGACAGTAGCGGTCGCCACTAAATCCCACACTCGAACCGCGCTCCTTTAGCACCCCAATCACCTTGTATTTGCCGGCTCCAATAGAAATAACCTGCCCTACAGGCTCCTCGTTGTTCGTAAAAAGCAATTTGGCTATTTCGTTACCAATCACGGTTACGGGACTTCCGTTTTCAATTTCCGTTGGATTAAAATTTCGCCCTTTTTCTATTTCTAACCCTGCCGTAGTCAAATAATTATCGTCTACACCCATCACCTGCACGTTGGGGTTGCTTTTCTCCGACTGAAATTTCAGTGTGGCGATACCTGTTCCGTAAGTATAAATGGAGGTGACCACCGGAAAAGTATAGCTTTTTTTAAAGTCAAGCGCCTGTTGGTAACTGATCTCCTTATAGTCTTTGGCACGATTTCCTCTTCCCCCGATGTGCACGCGCACATCCCTGTTTTGGATGTTAAAGGTATTGGAGCCCATCATGGCGAAATTATTGTTCAGGAAATATTCAACCGCATCAATGGCCGTAAGTATGCCTACCAGAGCCATGATGCCAAAAGCGATGATCATGACAGTTAAAATGGTGCGCAACATGTGACTCTTGATGGAGAGCAGCGAGATACGCAGGTTTTCTTTTATAAGCTGAAGGTCGGTCATGGTTTTAGTCTTCTTTTTGTCCGAACGCCAGATCACCGGCATCACCCAGTCCGGGCACGATATAGGCTTTGGCAGTCAGTTCATCATCCACTGCACCCACCCAGAGTGTAAAGGGTTTCAGTGAAAAATGACGTTTCAGTTTCATGATCCCTTCATCACTGGCCAGCAGGGTCACGACATGGATATGTTTTGGTTCGCCATTCAGCATCAGGCCTTTTAAAGCGGCCACGAGTGAACCTCCGGTTGCCAGCATCGGATCACTGATAATCAATACTTTTCCGTCGAGGGAAGGGGCAGAAACATAATCCAGTTTGATGGTAAAGTCTTCGTCTTTGGTATATTTTCGGTAAGCCGACACATAAGCGCTGTCTGAATCATCAAAATAATTCAACAAACCCTGATGAAAAGGCAATCCGGCACGGAGAATAGTGGCCAAAACAGGCTTTTCGACAGGCAGGTGCATGTGGGCTATTCCGAGCGGTGTTACAATCTCCGTATCGCTGTAGCTAAAGGTTTTACTTATCTCGTAGGCAAAAATTTCACCTACCCGTTCCATGTTTCTGCGAAAGCGCATCCTGTTCTGTTGGACATTTGCATCACGCAATTCCGACAAAAACCGGTTAAAAATGGTGTTCTCTTTTCCTATTTCCCTGATCATCTTGTAAGTATTTGAAACAAAATTAATCGAAATCACTGGTAAAAACCCAAACAATCAATTTTTTTTGAACATTTAACGCTATTCTGATCATACCGAGGATTTTAAACGTGACAGCATCTTAAACATCAATTTCGAGATCGGACTTAACCTATTTAACTGCAAATTGTAATAAGACGTCTCTCTGGCTCCAAATCCGGCATAATACCTGGCCAGATCGCTGTTGTTCGAGCCTTCAAAGTCGAGGATGAATTTGCCGGGAGCAAAGTCTTTGATTACCGCATCGATAAGAAAGGTCAAGGCAGATACTTTCCGACCCTGCTCGCTGGTTCCTGAAAACAGAAAAATCAACCTGCCGGCCCTTTTCAGGAAAAATGCACCCGAAACCAATTCGTTGTGGGCATTATAAACACCATACGACAGACCCATTCCCTGATAAACTGCCTGATACATCAAACGGTTAAGGGTCTGATACTGTTGGTCGCTCCACTTACTCACCTCTTTGCCCCTGTTTTGCCGGAACAAAGTGATGATTTCCTCGTGGTTGAGCGATGGGGTCATTGTCAGCCCGCTTTTCTCGGCCACCTTTAGATTGCGTTTGGTGTTGGTATTGTATTTATTGTGCAACACCGGATACTCATTTATCAGGTCGAGCATGAAATTGCTGTATTTCATAAAGGGGAAAACAGCCGGATCGGGAGCACTTACGCTATTCAGGTTCAGGTTAATTACCCGCACATAGGCCGGAATACGTTTAATAAATTCGGTAACGATGTCCGGCGTGAGCAAGCTAACCGAAAACACCCCGTGTTGCTGCGCAAAAAATGGCTGGTACGCGTAGGTAATGCCGTATTTCTTCTTCAGCGGCAAGGGCATCACGCGCACGTAATCGTCCTCCACCAAAGCCGCCCAGCCTGGATGAATAATGTCCAGATACCAGGAAGTGGCATATACATTTCCATTAAAAGCATGGGTTAAGCAGGCATCCCATTTTTGTTTGTTGATGTCGTCATGAGCCAGAAATCTAATTTTGTGCATCTTACAATATGTTTTAAAATGATAGCCTAAGATATGAAACTAAGGTAACGCTTTTTGAATCAACACCTCATACACTTCTCGCCAACCTTTCCACCGTTTTTCATCGCTCAGCGACTCATTGTGCCACAAGGAGATAAAAGTTCCGTTTACCATGCGCACCTCCTCTATCAAAATTGATATTTGGTTTATGGCGTCGGCCGGCGTGAGTTTCATATAATCTTTTAGCGTTCCGTCCATGACCATAAACGGGTGTATGCGCAGCTTGGTTTCCACCTCCATGTCCAAATCGTAAAAGTTATAGGAATCACATATACCTGCACGAAATCCGGTTAGCGCCGCATATCCCATGGTGTAATCATCCGTAATACCATTATCGATTAAATTACGGTAAGTATGCGGCAACATAAGTCGGAGAAAATGCTGTCTGCTACGGTTAATCTCCTTGTTTACAACCTTTTCCAACGACACCTTTTCTTTGGCAAGCAAAGCGGGATTATCGTTGGTACGGTAAGAGGGATGAATACCCAGTTTGGCATAATCCAGGATACGTTTGATCAAGAAACGGAAGGTACGGTTGCGTGTATTGATATTTTTATCGTACTGACCATAATGTCCGAACAAGAAAAAATAAACCGGCTTAAGCTGATATTTCTTTTGCAGTTCAATTTGATAGTCAAAATTATCAAACGGATCTTTTTTACTTCCAAACAAAACGCGTGTTCGTTGAATGATATCCTCCCAATCGAAGTTTTTAAAGGCCATCAAATACCCACCCACAGCCCGCACCAATCCTTTTTGACTATAGGCAAAGGCGGCATCTATGTCGTAAGTAGGCACAAACCGATAAAGGCGGGGGGGAAAGTAAAACTTAGGATATCGGGCGAGAATTAATTCTTTAATTTTCAGAGTCCAGATATTCACCATAGGTTTTTGGAGTATGCCCATCCTTGTACTCGCACTCAGATGAGCGGTGAAACGTCCATGCTGATCGGGCACATAAGGCTGATATTCCTCATATCTTGAAACCAGATAAAAGATGGCAGAGAACACATCAAATGGCAGAGCCGATTCGGTAGAAACAACCGGGAAAAACGCATTATTGCCTTCAAAAGAAAAGGGTTTTAAATCTACAGGATTAACCCCGCGCTCGAACAACAAACCATTGCTCTTGATAAAAATATCGTCAGAACAGGGCTTGGAGGCATACACCAACTTAGCGCCATCAGCCGACTGAAATGCATCCAAATCGTCGGTGAGCGTATAGGAAATCTTAAGCAAATCCTTGCATACCAGCCTGAATACGTACTTCACGCGACTGGTTCTTTTGGGCACGTATATGAGTAAACTTTCCATCCTTTCAAAAGTAAATAAAAAAAGCCATTGCAAACGAAATCAGGACAAAAAAGGCAAGGCAGTTTTTCATGAACATTATTATCAAATTTTCCTTTTATGCAACCGTCAAAAATAAGTACTTTTGAGCTCTCAAATAGACCATATGGACAACTTTATTGTATCGGCACGCAAATACCGCCCTGCTACTTTTCGCCAGGTAGTTGGCCAGCAGGCCATTACTTCCACTTTGCAGAACGCCATTAAAAATAACCATCTCGCTCAGGCTTTTCTTTTCACCGGTCCACGCGGTGTAGGCAAAACCACCTGTGCCCGTATTCTGGCCAAAACCATCAACTGTACCAACCTGAACGCCGATCTCGAGCCCTGCGATCAGTGCGAGTCGTGCCGTTCGTTTAACACCAACTCGTCGTTTAATATTCACGAACTGGATGCCGCTTCCAACAACTCGGTCGACGACATCAGAAACCTGGTGGAACAAGTGCGCATCCCCCCGCAGGTAGGTAAATACAAGGTCTACATCATCGATGAGGTACACATGCTCTCGACCAGTGCGTTTAATGCCTTTTTAAAAACCCTGGAAGAACCGCCTGCTTATGCCAAATTTATTCTGGCCACCACCGAAAAACATAAAATTATCCCTACCATTCTCTCCCGTTGTCAGATCTTTGATTTCAGGAGAATTACCGTGGAAGATACGGCTAACTACCTACAGTATGTGGCCGACAACGAACATATAACCACCGATGCCGAAGCGCTGCACATCATCGCCCAAAAGTCGGACGGGGCCATGCGTGATGCACTCTCCACTTTCGACCAGATCGTTAGCTACAGTGGCAATAACCTGACTTATAAAAGCGTGATTGAGAATTTGAATATCCTTGATTACGAATACTTTTTCAGAATTACCGACAGCATCCTGCAACGCCATATCACAGATCTACTGTTGGTTTTCAATGAAGTTATCGAAAACGGCTTCGATGGCCAGCATTTTATCATGGGGCTTGCCGAACACCTGCGCAGCCTGCTGGTAATGAAAAACCCTGAGACCATTCAACTGATGCATGCCAGCGAACAGTTAAAAGTGAGGTATAAAAACCAATCTTCCGCCTGTCATCAGGATTTTCTGTTTAAAGCGCTTGACATTTGTAATCAATACGATTTGAAATACAAGGCCAGCAACAACAAACGACTTCACATTGAAATTGCGCTATTGGCTTTGGCCGATATAAATAACCAGCCGGCACAAGTTAAAGCAAGTGTAGCACCCCTTACCAGCAAACCTGAGCCGATAAAAAACGACGCCGGAGAAAGCAAGTCGACCTATCAGCCGGTGACAAAGCCCGTTGAAAAAGCACCTCCCCCACCCATCTCTAAACCGGAAACACCGAGTCAATCATTGCCAGCAACCCCCATTGAAACCAGCAAAGCAGAAGCGGTTTCAGCCAGAAAAATGCCGGAATCAGAGACAGGTAATGGAAAATTGATGCGAAATATTTCCATCAAAAAAAGCATGGACCTGATTAAAAACGGAAAGGAAAACGACGACCAGAAACCTGTAGAAGTAATCGACAACCCTTTTACACAGCAACAACTGGAAACCGCGTGGAACACTTTTTGTCGGGCATATGAGGAAAAATCGCCCAGTTTTGCCAATGCGTTGGCTAAATACGTTCCTGCAATAGGCGACAAACATGTAATTACCTACAAAGTCGACTCTTTGATTATCTCGAAAGACACACTAGGCATCTCGAGTCTGCTCGAATTTCTTAAAAAAGAACTGCTCAACAACCAGATAACCTTAACGGCTACTGTACCCGATAAAACAGAGCCAAAAAAAGCCTACACAGACAGAGAAAAAATGGAAAGGCTGATAGAAAAATATCCTGCTGTGCAAAAGTTGAAAGATCAGTTTAATCTTGAGATCGGGTTTTAAGTCAAACCAGAAATTCAGGGATATGCAGATAAGTTATCTTAGCTGTCCCTAGATCGTGATCTCCTTTGCGTATCCAGCTTTCTATTTCGTTACCTAAGTTTCGTCGTTGATTTTAAGTTTTCATTAGCCTGTATATGGGCATAATTCAATACAATCATTTTCTTTGCCCAACTCCGTGTAGCTCTGTGCCTTCTCCGTGCAACTCCGTGTAACTTCCTGAAATCTCCTTGTACCATCGTGACATGGCTCAAAACTATTTCACAAGGTAACACAGAAGAAATAGAAGATACACAGACTTTTACAACATATTAATTCTGAAGGAAATGGATACATAATCTATTGTAAATGAAGTATTCCATTTGGAAAAAATTAAGATAAAGTGATTTAATAAGATAAATCAACATGTGAAACCTGAGTCACGTTATTTTGTTCTAATATACGATGACAATTTTGTCCGGTTACCTTAAACTTTAGGCGTTAACTTAAGAATGAACACCTCATAATTAACCTGCAAACTAAGCCAAAAGCCAATAGCCCCCTCACTCACCAACCCGGTTCTTTGATATTAGCCACAGAGGCGTTGGAATAAGGCTCCTGATGGGCCAGATCGATGAAATCTTTAAGCGAGTTGTAAGGGCCTTTGGTTGCGGCCAGGTTAATAACCCAGCCCGGCATATTCCCTCCCAGATCGAGCAGCAACTCAAAAGCCACTCTCACCTTTCCTTCGCCCAGCGGTGTAAAACGCCAGATGGCGTGAAGCATGGGAATCCTGACATAATCCTCGCAATCGGGCAGATAGGCAGGTTCACCAACCGACTCAAACACCACCTCTTTGGTTACAGGATTTTGAAGCATGTGTACCCGCGTTACCACATCGCGGTCGCTAACAGGCCAGGGAGCATCGCTGCGCCCGTAATAAACCCAGTTGTACGCATCGATTTGTTCCACAATTTCAGCATAAATGTTGGCATAAACCCAATCCTTATGCCGTGAGGCATCGGTCATGAGTGCCACCAATGCCGACAAACTCGACTCAGTAACAGTCTCCACCTTAACCCGCTTTTGTGCCATATCAGGCACTTTCATCACGTACGCTTTAATTCCATTGCTTTCGCGAACCTCTTTCCACTCAGGCGTTTCCTGCGAAAAAAGGTGAATAGAAATAAAAATGAACACCGGTAAAATTACGGATTGAATTCCAATGAAATAGCCTTGCGATCCCAATGAATAAACGAAATAGCTTTTCCTCATCGCGACAAAAGTAACAACAAAATTCACACCCGACATCATCAGGTAACAAATAAAGCAATGTGACCATGAGATTATTCCCGAAAAATAGTGGTGAAGGTCAACATGCTGTAACAAGTTTTGTAATTTTGCCCCTTCGGATTAAACGGAATCGCAATCGGTGGCGTCTCGTGTCCTCTCAGGAAGATTAATTCTGAGACAACCAACAGGCCTCACCATTTTACTCATGATTAAATTAAACCATAGAATGAAAAAACTTTTAATTCTCGCACTCGCCATCGGATTTTTGGGATGTGTGAGCTCATGCAACAATGAATCAACTATGAAGAAAGCACCTGTAACCCCGGCCATTGATCTGGCCAACATGGATTTAGACGTACTGCCCGGAGATGATTTTTTCAGGTATGTGAACGGTACCTGGATGAAAAACACAGAAATTCCGGCCGAATACAGCCAATACGGCGCGTTCACCATCTTGTACGAAAACAACCAAAAACAGCTCAAAGCACTCGTTGAGGAAGTATCTGCCGACAAATCTGCCGCTGAGGGAAGTGTAAACCAGAAAATCCGTGACCTGTATAACAGTGGGATGGACACCGCCCGCATCAACCAACTGGGCGTAAAAGCCATTGAAAATGAAATTGCCGAAATTGATGCCATCAAAACCATTGAAGAAGTTCAACAGTTTATTGGACGGATGCACCGCAAAGGAGAATATCCTCTCTTTTACGTGTATTCCTCTGCCGATCAGTCGAACAGCAGCATGGAGATTGTGAACTTCTATCAGGGCGGAATCGGACTCCCTGATGTGAGCTATTACCTGAGCGATGACGAGCGGTCAACAGAGCTTCGCGCCAAATACCTCGATCACCTTACCAAGATGTTCATCCTGAAAGGTGACAACCCTGAAATAGCAAAAAATAACGCTGAAACAGTGTTAAAGGTAGAAACAGCCATCGCAAAAAATTCAAAAACCAGAACAGAACTTCGTGACCCGGTAGCCAATTTTAATAAAATGGACCTGAAAACACTAACAACCGTTTCTCCAAACTTTGACTGGGCCATGTATTTTAATGAAATCGGCCTGCCCGAACCAGGTGATATTAACATCGGTCAAAAAGAATTTATTGCAGGACTTAGTCAGCTAACCAACGATATTTCGGTGGGCGAATGGAAAACTTACCTTATGTGGAATTTGCTCGACAATTCAGCCGATTACCTGAGTGATGACTTCGTGAATCAGAATTTTGAATTTTTCGGCAAGGTGCTGTCCGGAAAACAAGAGCTCCAACCCCGCTGGAAACGCGTATTGAACGTAACTTCCGGAAGACTGGGCGAAGCTATTGGACAGATTTATGTTGAGAAATATTTCCCGCCGCAAGCCAAAGACCGCATGGTAACGCTGGTGGAAAATCTGCGACTGGCTTTTGGCGAACGCATAAAAAACCTCGATTGGATGAGTGAGGGAACCAAAGCCAAAGCACTCGAAAAACTTGCAACCATCACTGTAAAAGTGGGTTATCCCGACGAATGGCGCGACTATTCAGCCTTAAAAATTGTTCCAGACGGATACCTGCAAAATGCACGCAACTCCCGCGCTTTTGAATTCGATTACAACATTTCAAAAGTGGGCAAACCTGTCGACAAAAAAGAATGGGGCATGACGCCACAAACGGTGAATGCTTACTACAACCCTTCGAATAACGAAATCGTGTTCCCTGCAGGCATCCTCCAACCTCCTTTCTTTAACAAAGATGCCGACGATGCAGTGAATTACGGAGCCATTGGCGTGGTTATCGGGCACGAAATGACCCATGGTTTCGACGATCAGGGAAGACAATACGATAAAGATGGGAACCTGAACGACTGGTGGACAGCAGAAGATGCGGAACGATTTGCCGAAAAAACCGCCAAACTCATCGATTTGTACAACAATTACACCGAACTCGATTCGTTGCATGTTGACGGAGCGCTCACTTTGGGCGAAAATATTGCCGATTTGGGTGGATTAAGCATATCCTATGACGCACTTCAAAAGGCTTATAACGGTCAGATTCCCCAGCCCGTGGACGGCTTTACCTCCGACCAACGGTTTTATCTGGGCTACGGACAAATTTGGCGTCAGAACATCCGCAACGAGGAACTCATGCGCCGTCTGAAAGAAGACGTTCACAGTCCCGGCGACGCCCGTGTAAATGTCCCTCCTTTCAACCTCGACACCTTTATTGCCGCATTTAACATCCAACCCGAAAACAGACTTTTTATTCCTGTCGAAAATCGGGCTAAAATCTGGTAGCCACCTGACCACTAAAAAAACCCGACGGCCATAAACAATCCGTCGGGTTTTTTATTTCGAGCCCTTTGCCATCACCATGGGCAACAATCCATTACAAAGGTTTTCTGAACTTCATCATCTTATATTCCCACAGTCCCTTTTTTAATGCTTTATACTGGAATATGCCTGATTTATAGTGGGTGCGCGAAAACCGGCTGGCCTTGAACAAAGCATCATAAATCAACGAAGGCAGTGTGGCGGCCAATGAAGCGTAATACATCCGGCGTGCAGTGGGCGTTATTTCTTTGGTAAAATCAAGGCTTTCTTCCAAAACAAGTCCCGCACAAGCCATATCCTCAACAAAAGTTGATTCAGGGATAACAGGAGCTAAACTCCAGGTGCGTCGCCACTTCTCAAGCCATTGGTCAGGATCAGGTTTACCTTCCACTTGATAATAATCGGCCACCACCAAAACGCCACCCGGCTTTAACAACCTGTAAGCCTCAAGGGCAAACTTTTTTTTGTCAGGAGCCGAAGTGAGCGACTCGATAGCCCATATCAAATCAAGATCAGCAGATGGCAACGAAGTCTGGGTATAGTCCTCTAGTTTAAAATCAACAACATGTTGCCAACCCAAGAGGAGGTTCTGTTCATGGGCATAGGCCAATTGCTTTTCGCTCAAAGTAACTCCTGTGACCTGGCAACCATAGGCTTCGGCCATAAAAAACGATGACCCTCCCACCCCACATCCGGCATCGAGAACCCGGCTACCCTCAACAATTCCGGCCAGCTTTGCCATTTCGATGTTGGTATTATTTAGGGCTTCTCTGAAACTGTGGGTGTTTGGCAGCCACACACCGTAATGCACGGCCAAAGCCTTATCCAGCTGCCACCATTGTTGATAGTGTTGCAGCGTTTGGTTATAATAATCTGCTATATCGCGGTTTGTAAACACAAAGTCAATTCAAAAACAAAAAACAAACATAACCATTAAAACGCAATTTTTTTCATTACAAACGCGAGATAAAAATGAAATCCCAGCAAGAGTTTACAAATCAGATTAAAAAAATAACAAAAAAAACCATCCTGTCATGATAAATAGTCTAACTTTGTAGAAAGTCCGTAATAACAATAACACAACACTCGAATCATGAATACCGAAAATCATAACTGGTCAGGGAAAACCATCCTCGTGGTTGAAGATGTTGACTCAAGTCGAAGGTATTTCGAAGCTGCCCTAAAACTCACCAAAGCCAACTTACTCTACGCAAAAAACGGGAAAGAGGCCATAGACATCATAAACGACAACAAAAAAATAGATCTGGTACTGCTCGACATCTATTTACCCATGATAAACGGCATTGAGGTACTAAAACACATCCGAAAAATCAATGCCCACATACCCGTAATCGTGCAGACGGCCTATACAGGATATCATAACGAAGAGGAAGCTTTCGATGCCGGAGCGAACATTTTTCTGGCCAAACCGGTTAGTCTTTCTTCCCTGTATCAGGAAATTGAAGTACTACTTTATCCCACACCCTGAGGTTCGATACTAAACTAACGCCAAATCTATGACGCCGACTAAAGCCTTTCTCTCCCTACTTCTCCTGCTGTTTTCATTTATGTTGTCCGGTCAGGAAATGGCTATTAATGAATTCCAAACCGACACAGCCCGCATAAACAACTACTATAAAATCACCCTTAAGATTTACAACATCAACCCCGACAGCGCCGGAAAACTTGGCGATTCGATGTTGCTTTTATCAGAGAAACACCATTACATACCAGGTCTGTATAACTCGTATAATCTCAAAGGGATTCAGGCCATGATGGGCCGCGATTTCAACACCGCCATTGATTATTACCGAAAGGCTCTGGCGTTGTCCGACAGCACCGGAGTCACAAGAAACAAAGCAAAGATTCTTGGCAACATGGGTGCAGCTTTCCGGCAAAGCTTCCAAAACGATAGCGCTTTGGTATATATGAACAAAGCCATTGACTATTGCAAAACTCACCAGATAAAAGATATCCTGGGCAAAGTACTGGTTGACAGAGCCAATTTCCACCTCAATCACGACGACTACATCATGACTGCCCGTGCTATCATGGACTCACGCGAAGTGGCCGAACAGCTGAACGATACCGGCATGTTTATTACAACCTATATAACAACAGGGATATTGTACTTAAAAGTAAACCGATTTGACGACTCATACCAGGCTTTTTTCCAAGCCATTACACTGGACTCTATTTATAATGAAATGGATTTCATTGCTTCCTCCTACCTTAACCTCGGTGAACTTTTTTTCAGGGTAAAAAAAGACTACGATTCAGCCCGATATTACTACGACCTGGCCGCGAGTCGTGCCCGCTATTTTCAAAAACCGGGAATCGTACTAACCAACGACATCAATACCGGCAACATTTTTTTGGATCAAAAAGAACTCGATTCAGCCTTCTACTATTACTTTAAGGCTTACAGCAATCCCCTGATAAAAAAGTACCCACAAAGCGAATGTGCCGTGCTGGTAAACCTGGGCCAATATTACCTGCTTAAAGAACAATACAAGAAGGCCCAGTCCTTTCTGCAAGAAGGGTTTGATATTAGCGAAGAGCTTGGCTTGCTTGAATTTAAGAAAAATGCGCTGTACTCCCTTTACCAGCTCGACAGCCTGAATGGTCACCTGCCTAAGGCTTTGGATAAGTTTTTTCAATTTAAAATCATTTCCGACAGCCTTCATGTGTCGACAGTGGAAAACAAAATGGCCATACTGAATTTTGAAAAAGAAATGGCTATTCAAAAGTACAACAACACGCTGCTTTTAAACGAAAACCAACAAAAAACGCGTAAGCTATCCAATCAGAGGAAACTGATTTATGTGATCCTGAGCGCTGTACTGATTTTAGCCATCGTGTTGTATTTCTTATACTTATCACGAGTTAAACGCCGGAAACTCCACCTCGAACTCTTAGAAAAGCACCGCGACCTGCGCCTGGCCCACGAAGAACTTAAAGTCACCAACGAGGCCCTTGAAACTCAGCAAAACCAGCTGAGGGACATGAACATGACGAAAGACAAGTTTTTCTCCATCCTCGGTCACGACCTGAAGAGCCCCTTCAACAGCCTGCTCGGCATGCTTTCGTTACTTGATGATCAATGGGACTCCTTCAGCGATGAAGAAAAACATGATCATATCAGGTCATTGCTCAGTTCAAGCGAACAAACTTATCACCTGCTTACCGACTTGCTGGAGTGGGGAAAAACACAGCAGGGACTTATCAAACCAACCCCTGTACCGTTAAATGTTAAGTCGGTGATCATTAAAATTAAAGAACTCTTTAGCAGTCAGATAGCAGGCAAACAGCAGCATCTGACCATCGACGTTCCTGAAGAAACGGAGCTTACAACAGACCTCCGCCTGTTCTCACAAATTATTCAGAACCTGCTTAATAACGCTATCAAATACACTCCTGTCGGCGGATCAATATCCATCATAGCACATGAAACCAAACAGGAGGTAAAAGTTTGTGTAAAAGACACAGGCATCGGTATACCTGCAAGAATCACGAAAAAGATCTTTAGTTTGAACGCAGATTTTAACCGCCCCGGAACGGAAAAAGAAGTAAGTACCGGCATGGGCTTGATCCTGTGCAAGGAATACGCAGACCTCATTGGTGCAAGGCTGACAGTGGAAAGCGTAGAACACAGTGGTAGCACGTTCTGCCTCTGTTTTCAAAAAAAATAAATCATAAACACATTTTTTGTTGCTTCAAATAAATAATTGTGTACTTTTGCCGCTCCATAAGCGATAAGTGCTTTTAAGTTCGGGGTATAGCGTAGTCCGGTTATCGCGCCTGCTTTGGGAGCAGGAGGTCGGGTGTTCGAATCACCCTACCCCGACAAAATCAAAAAGCCTTGTAATCAAATGATTGCAAGGCTTTTTTATTTATACCCTACTGATTGGCTCAGGACTTGAGTACACAAATGAGTACACAAACATC
>JGI11705J14877_10000878_pt1 | contig 18045 bp, 23 predicted proteins | sample Etolaghawater15m_FD_14877 | JGI IMG/M metagenome (IMG submission 14877)
GCTGAAACTGCAGCCGAAGCAGCTCAATTAGCCGCTGAAACTGCTGAAACAAATGCAGAGGCTAGTGCAACAGCAGCTGCTTTAAGCGAATCTAATGCAGCCACTAGTGAAACTAATGCAGCTACCTCAGAATCTAATGCAGCTACCTCAGAATCCAATGCGGCTACAAGTGCTAGTAATGCTTCTGCATCCGCTACAGCAGCAGCAACTTCTGAAACTAATGCGGCTACATCAGAAACTAATGCCGCTACCTCAGCAACTTCGGCTCAGTCAGCACAAACAGCCGCTGAGTCTGCACGAGATGCAACGCTTGCGGCATACGATAGCTTTGATGATCGTTATTTAGGTGCTAAAGAATCTGATCCTTCTGTAGACAACGATGGAAATGCGTTAGTTGCAGGATCATTATACTTTAATTCAACTGATGAAACAATGAAGTTGTACACTGGTACAAACTGGGTAGCAGCTTACGTATCAGCAGATGGAACACTTCTTGTTGCTAATAATTTATCAGATTTAAATAATGTTTCTTCAGCGTTAATTAATTTAGGATTAAGCCCATCTGATGATGTAGAATTTAACTCAGTTCAATTATCAGGTGGAACAGGAACTCAAGGTACTTTATCTTGGAATACTGATGAAGAAACATTAGATCTAATTCAAAATGGATCTACTCTTCAATTAGGCCAAGAAGTACAACTACATGTAACACTTCATGGTAGTGCTGCTAATATTAATAATGGTGAAGCTGTAGCTGCTGTAGGTTCAATAGGTGGTTCCGGTAAAATTCTTGTATGTAAAGCATCTTTATCTGAATATAATACTTGTACAGGTGGCAGTTTTACAGAGATTCCTGCTAAGTATGTTATTGGTGTAGCTACTGAAGATATTACAAACAATGGTGCTGTAACTAGTTTTGGTAAAATTAATGATGTTCCCGGAGCAAGTTATACTCAAGGTTCAGTATATTATGTTGATACATCAACTGGTGGATTAACATTAACAGAACCTACATCAGGTCTTTTAATGCCTATTGCATTTGCCATTAACAGTGATACTTTAATGGTTAGAACAACACCTATTAATGAATTAGATATTTCAAAAGGTGTTGATGCTTATTCCTGGGGTGATCATTCATTAGCAGGATATGTAGATACAACTTCAACAAATGGATCAGCTGAAATTCCTGTAGGGACAGAAGCACAACGTGATGTATCTCCATCTGCAGGTTATTTTAGATTTAATACAGACACTACTCAGTTTGAAGGTTATAATGGAACAGAGTGGGGTGCTATAGCAGGTGGTGGATCATCTGTTATTTTAGAAAATGCTATTGTTATTAGTGAAGAATATTTGATTACTGATGGTTATAATGGAGTCAGTGGTGGTCCTGTAGTCGTAGAAACTGGAGGATCTGTTACAGTTCCTACTGGTAGTATTTGGACAATTATTTAAGGGTTAATATGAGTAAGTTTAAAATTCAAGGTAATGCTAGTGGCACTGGTACAGTGACCGTTACTGCTCCTAATACAAATACAGACTACACTATTACGCTTCCTGCTGACAATGGAAATCTTCTTTTAGATACTGCGCTATCTTCTACAGTGCAACCATATGATGCAGATACCGCAAAAACAGATGTAGCGCAAACATACACAGCTTCTCAAAGAGGTACTGTTGTACCAGATAATGATTTATCTTTTGATATGAATGCAGGTAATAACTTTTCTTGTACTCCTGCTTCTACTGGTACAATTACTTTTACTAATATTACTGCAGGACAATCAGGTAATATTTATTTAGATAATTCTGCAGGAGTAGTTATATCTGCTGCTGCAACTACTTACATGGATCCTGCTTCTTTAACAACTATTAATACTGCAGGTAAATATTGGTTGTCTTATTATTGTGCTGATGGAACAAATGTTATTGTTTCAGCAACAGGGGCTACTACTTCAACGGGGGTATAAATGGCTATTATTCAAGGAAATGCAGTTCCAAAAGGAGCTAGTGGTTTCTACCCCAAGACCATTGACCAGTCTTTGCGATTTGAAGATGGTGATAGTCCTTATCTGAGGTGGACTCCGGCTTCCGCAGGAGATAGGCGGTTATTCACACTAAGTTGTTGGGTTAAGCGTGGAAACATCGGTTTAGGTTCTGGAGATAATGGCGGAATTTTTGTAAACGCTAGAAATGGTGATTTTCACACTGATCTTAGTTTTGATCCAAGTGATAGATTAAAATTTAGACACCAGATTGATACAGGTAACTGGCTAACTATATCAACACAGAAGTTTAGAGATACTTCTTCTTGGTATCACATTGTACTTGTGTATGACTCAGCCAATGCCACAGCCTCTAACCGTGTAAAAATGTATGTCAACGGGGTACAAATTACCGCATTTGACACTGCTGAGTATATTGATCAGAACCGTGAGTCTTTCTGGAACACTGGTGGCTCATATCCAATGGATATTGGCGGTATGGGAACTGCTTATAGTTTTGATGGCTACCTAGCCGAAGTCCACTTCACAGACGGTACAGCCTACGATGCCGATGACTTTGGTGAACTGAAGTCAGGTATCTGGGTTCCGAAAGCTGATATCTCTACAACAGTCACCTACGGCACAAACGGATTCTACCTAGACTTTGCAGACAGTGCGGCTATCGGTGATGATGAGTCTGGCAACACAAATGACTGGACAGTCAACAACCTAGTTGCAAGTGATGTAGTCCCTGACTCGCCTACGAATAACTTTGCGGTGTTGAATAATCTTGCTGTCGGAGGGAATTTTTCTGAAGGTAATCTTAAACATCATTCAGCTACATCTGTTTATCGTAATGCATTAAGTACACTTGGCGTATCTTCTGGCAAATGGTACGCAGAGTTTTACGTTAATCAGCGTACTTATGAAACACGAGTAATGACTGGTGTAGCATTAGTTGATAAACACAGCTATACAACACAACTAGGGGCAGACGATTACTCTTGGGGTTTACTATACAGTTACACAAATTCTGTTATTTATAAAATACACAATGGAGTTGACACGCCTTTAACAAGCACTGGCGATCTAAATGTTGGCGATGTTGTGATGGTTGCCCTAGATTTAGACAACAATAAGTTATGGTTCGGTGAAAATGGAACTTGGCTAGATTCTGGTGATCCGGCTGGCAATTCAAATGAAATTTTTACAATAGATTCAGGAACTTATGTCATCGGCAATGCTAACTACGATGAAGGGACACAAACAGCCAACTTCGGCCAAGACTCCACATTCGCAGGTAACACCACAGCAGGTGGCAACTCTGACGCTAACGGCATCGGAGACTTCAAGTACGCACCGCCATCGGGTTATCTAGCACTCTGCACATCCAACCTACCAGACCCTGCTATTGACCCTGCACAGGAAGCCACAGCAGACCAATACTTCAACGTCTACACCTACACAGGTAACGGTGCATCGCAGTTGATTGGCGATGTGGTGCGGGAGATTCCTGATACTTATCCGATCAGCCAGAGCTTGCGGTTTGAGGATGGGGACAGTGCTTATCTGAATAAGACACTTGGCTCCGGTGATTCAACTGAATGGACTTGGAGTGCTTGGGTTAAGCGTGGGAATCTTGGTACTCAGTGGATATACGTTGCAGGGCCAAATTCTGGAACTAATATTAGCGCAATCAATTTTAATTCTACTGACACATTAAGAGTATACAATAAAGGTGCTTATTTTACTACAACTGCCACTTTTAAAGATCCATCTGCGTGGTATCACATTGTAGTGGAATTTGACTCTGATAACGCAACAAATGCAGACAGAGTTAAAATCTACGTTAATGGTGTCAGGCAAGACGGCACAATGACAGGCACAATGGCGGCGTCACATATCAATGATGCTCAACCTCATTATCTTGGGTATTACCCATTTGTTGCAGGTTACTATGACGGCTACATGGCTGAAGTCCACTTTACCGATGGCACAGCCTACGATGCAGACACATTCGGTGTGTTTGACGCTGACGGTCTGTGGCGGCCTATTGAGCCAACAGTCACCTATGGAACCAACGGCTTCCACTTAGACTTTGCTGACTCAGCAGACATCGGTGACGACAACTCAGGCAACACAAACGACTTCACGGTCAATAACCTTGTGGCCTCTGACGTTGTTATCGATACTCCTACGAACTCATTCGCAACATTTGATTCATCTTCTTTACAAGGCGGAGCAGTCACACTTTCCGAAGGCAATAGTTACTATTACAAATCTACCACTGGTTGGGCAGGAGCAAGACAGCTAGTAAGCACTGCCCTGCCGTCAACAGGAAAATGGTATTACGAACTTATTGTCGTTGGCGGGTCGTCACCAACAACATTTGTTGGCTTAGCTACTAGGGATGCCCCAACAACTTATGCCGCTAATAGCGAAAGCTATATGTTTTATTCGCAAAATGGCAATTATTACTCATCCAGTACAAACGCCTCATACGGTACGTCTTGGGGTAATGCAGGGAACAGAGTCATTGGAATTGCATATGATGCTGATAATGCAACCCTTGAGTTCTTCATAAACAATTCAAGTCAAGGAACTGTTAGCGTTAGCGGAGGACATACAGGAAAACTGTATCCTGTTGTTTATGCGTACACTAGCACTGAGCAGGGTTTTCTTAATTTTGGGCAAGACGGCACGGGAGCAGGGACTTATACTGGATCACAAGATTTTGCCAACTACGAAGGTGCGACAGATGGCAACGGTGAAGGCGAGTTTTTCTACGCACCGCCTACTGGCTTCTTGGCACTCTGTGAAAACAACCTCATCCAGTACGATGATAACCCACTAGAAAGCCCTGACTTTGTGTGGATTAAAACTAGAAGTGCGATAGTAGACCATCGTATTTTCGATTCAGTGCGAGGTGTTAATAATTCAATTAGATCGAATACAACTAGCGCAGAAGCAACAGAATATAATTCGTTGACTAGCTTCAACAAAAACGGATTTACTATCGGGGACCACGCAAGCGTCAATACTTCTGGGTCAACGTATGTAGGTTGGAACTGGAAAGCCGGTAGCACTGCATCAACCATAGCGGTTGGCGCATATTCAACCGGCCCAGATGTTCCTTCAATAGCATCCACAGTGTCTGCGAATACCGATGCAGGGTTTAGTATTGTTTCGTATACAGGTAACGGCACAGCAGGAGCTACTGTAGGTCACGGACTTGATAGTGCGCCTGAGTTGATTATTGGAAAAAGCCGTGATAGTTCGACTAGTTGGCAGGTTTATCATGAAGCCACAGGCGCAACAAAATTGTTGACATTAAACCTCGCAGATGGGGCGGCAACAAATAGCACTGCTTGGAACAACACAGAGCCAACATCTACTGTGTTTACACTAGGCACTGGCACAAGAATGAACGCTTCTGGTGATGACAATATTGCCTACTGCTTCCACAGCGTTGACGGATACAGCAAGGTAGGTGGATACACCGGCAATAATCTTCTTGATGGCCCGTTTGTGTACACAGGTTTCAGGCCGAAATGGGTTATGTTTAAAAATGCAGGTATTGCAGGTGATAATTGGGATATCAGGGATGCTGAAAGAAGTCCGTTTAACGATGTAGATGATCGCATATACGCAAGCCTAGACAGTGCTGAAGGCGTAGATAGCGCAGCAGATGTAGACTTCTTGTCCAACGGCTTCAAGATTAGAACCAATGCAGATGCTCTTAACGAAAGTTCAACCTACATCTACTTAGCTTTCGCAGAACAACCATTCAAGTATTCAAACGCAAGGTAATAACCTAATGTTTTATAGGAGATATTAATTTATGTGGACTTACCAAGGTAAAGCCATTAAGATCGGAAGATCATGGACTGATGCCAATGGAGTCCAGCATCCTGTTCAATGGAATAAATGGAGTGAAGAGGAGAAAGTTGCTAAGGGGTTGGTTTGGAACCAATCCCTGCAGCCTATTCCTTTTGACAATAGATTTTATTGGAGTGCTGGGAATCCTAAAGCATTAGAAGATATTCCTGAAGTAGATGAAGAAAGTAACCCCGTATTAGATACAGATGGGAACCAAATCATTACTAAAGGTCTTAAGTCTATTGCTATTGCTCAAACTAAAGCAACAGCAGGATTACTTTTAACACCTACTGATTGGTATGTAGTTCGTAAATCTGAAACAGATACAGCTATTCCTNCAGATATANTTACATATCGAGCAGCTGTTCGTACTGCTTCAGAAACTATTGAAACAGCAATTACAAATGCAAATACTTTAGAAGAGTTTATAAATCTTTATAATACTCCAGTAGATGCTGAAGGTAATATAACAGGTAAAGCACCTATACATAATTGGCCAGAGCCTTTGGAGTAACCTATGAGTGGACAAATTAGAGTCGATATCATTACTAATGAAGACGGCACTAATGGGCCAACTATAGGCTCTACTGGTGCTTTAACATTACCTTCAGGAACAACAGCTGAACAACCAACACCAGTAGCAGGAATGATTCGATTTAATACAGAAACAGGTAGTATTGAAGTGTATAATGGTACTGCTTGGGGTGCTGTTGCTGGATCTGGTGGTGTATCAGAATTTTTATTAATAGGAGCTTAAGATGGCAACAACTTATAAAGTTCTTGGACAATCGGCTCCAAGCGCAACAACAGCAACCGATGTATACACTGTACCTGTTTCAACTGAGGCAGTAGTATCAACAATCTTTATATGTAATCGTGGTTCTACAGCAGCTACATACCGCATTTCAGTACGACCTAACGGTGCGACACAGGCAGATCAACACTATTTAGCATACGATGCTGTAATTCTTGGTAATGATTCTGTAGCGATTACAGTTGGTACGACAATGGATGCAGCAGACGTTATTACTGTGTACGCAAGCACAGCTAACCTCTCGTTTAATGTATTCGGATCGGAGCTTAGTTAATGTCTATATCACGACTTGTACCTGATCTTTACTTAGAGTCAGGTGTTTCTACAATGCCTATGGCTTCTGGTGGAACTGAGGTTACATCAGGTGGATACAAGTACCACACGTTTACTAGCACAGCTGACTTCATTGTAACTAGAGCAGGCTTGTTTGAAATCCTTGCTGTTGGCGCAGGCGGAGCAGGTGGTTCAAACCTAAGCTCTGGCCGTGGTGGAGGTGGGGGTGCAGGGCAAGCACTTAATGAAACAATTTATTTAAGCGCAGGCACTCACACAGTAACGATTGGTGCAGGTGGTGTTCACGATGTTTCAACAAACAGTGATAGCCCTTTTGGAAACAACACCACTATTGGAACCTTAGTTTCACTAGGTGGTGGAGCAGGACAAAACCGTCCGGGTGCTACATCACTTGCAGGTAGAGCAGGCGCAGGAGCTTGTGGTGGAGGCGGTGCTACATCAGCCGCATATGAAACCTACGGCGGCTATGGGTTCTTTGGCTACAACGGTGGAGAAGGCGTAGCAGGTAACGCTGAATACTCTGCCGGAGGCGGCGGAGGCGGAATGGGTTCCGCAGGTGCTAATGGACAGTCAGAAGGTAGCCGTATTGGTGGTGATGGTGGAGATGGTATTTCCACTTATGACACTTGGTTATCAGCTACATCTACAGGCGTTGATGAGTCAGGTACACGTTACATTTGTGGCGGAGGTGGTGGTGCAGGCCATGTCCAAGCCGGAGATGGTGGCTTAGGCGGAGGTGGTGACGGTACTAATGATTCAGGGACTCCAACCGCAGGGACTGCCAACACTGGATCAGGCGGCGGTGGAGCAGGTTCTACCTCAACATCAAACGCAGGCGCAAGTGGCGGTTCCGGTTTAGTAATAATAAGGTACGCAGTATGAGTATTTCTAATCTAACTCAAGCACCCGGCCCCGGTTTTGCTGAAGCCTCTGGCGGTACTGAAGTAATTTCTGGTGATTACAAAATTCATACATTTAATTCTTCCGGTACATTTACTGTAACTAAAGCCGGTTTATTTGAATACGTCATCGTAGGTGGTGGTGGAGGCGGTGGAGGTTCTACCGTAGGATCTGGTGGTGGTGCAGGAGGCTATCGTTCTTCTGTTCCCGGAGAAAATTCTGGCGCATTATCTGACCCTGAACCTGCTGTTTATCTAGCCGCAGGCAATTACACAATTACTATTGGTAATGGTGGAGCAGGAACTAATACTGGATCTACTTTAGCAACACAAGGCGGGACTACATCGTTTGGAAACATTTCTGTAGATGGCGGTGGTGCAGGTCATTCTTATGCAAACGGTAACGGTGGCAACGGCGGTTGTGGCGGTGGTGCATCAGCCTATAACAGTGGCTCTTTTGATGGCGGTATAGGCACATTTCAACACGGATTTGATGGTGGCGATGCTCAAGCTAACGGTGGTTATAACTACTCTCAAGCAGGCGGAGGCGGAGCAGGAGAAGTAGGCACCAGTGTTACCGGAGCAGGTACTAAAGGTGGTGATGGTGGAGATGGTATTCAGTCATCTATTACTGGTACAGCCACATACTACGCAGGTGGTGGCGGAGGTGCAGGCTACTTTGGTCAACAAGTTGGACTTGGAGGCCAAGGAGGCGGAGGAGACGGTGGAAACGATAGTGCTACCGCAGGAGATAATGGTACAGCTAACACTGGCGGTGGCGGTGGTGGTGGCTATGGAGCTACTGGCGGTCAAGGCGGCTCAGGCGTTGTAATCATAAGGTATTTAATATAATGGCAATTTCAGGTTTAAGTTCCAACACTAAAAACAATGCCGGTCTAAAGTGTGAAATCCTTGTTATCGGCGGTGGTGGCGCAGGTGGTAATGGAGGTGGCGGAGGCGGCGGCGCAGGTGGTTTTTCTCAACAAACTATTTCTTTACCTATAGGAAATACGTCAATAGTAATCGGAGCAGGGGCTACTGCTGTAGATGATGGCGATATTTCTTTACTAAACTTAATCGGCTCTGCGTCTGTTTGTGGCCCAGTTACTGCTGTGGGCGGTGGCTGCGGTGGTTCTCGCTCCGCAGGAGCTAACAACCCAGAAAACCGTGGTTTTGATGGTGGATCTGGAGGCGGTACATCAAAAGATTCGTATGCAAAACCTGCGGGGCAGCCAATCATTACTGGGCAGGGCAACGCCGGTGGAGATGCCGCAGTACAGAACACTACCTCTATTGGTGGATCCGGTGGTGGTGGAGCAGGTGCTGTTGGAGGCCAAGGAAACTCTTCCGAACAAGCAGGTGATGGTGGTGCGGGGTCAAACACTTATTCAACGTGGGCAACAGCAACCTCTACTGGTGATAGTGGATATTACGCAGGCGGTGGAGGTGGAAGCACCAACAGTTCAACAGCAGGTGTCAATGGAGATGGCGGTGCAGGCGGTGGGGGTGATGGTGCTTTAAATAACTTAGCCGCACAAGCCGGAACAGCGAACACTGGTGGAGGCGGAGGCGCAGGTGCTTTCTCAACAAACACTATTGGCGGTAACGGCGGTTCAGGCATAGTTATTGTCCGTTACCAATCAGACACACAAATTGCAACAGGTGGTACAGTCACATCATCTGGTGGTTATTANTACCACACCTTTACTGGTACAGGAACTTTTGAAGTACCTGCGTATGCAACAGTGCCACGGGTAGTTGTGGGTGAAGCAGGAACAGGATCAGGCGGTACTGAAGTTACATCCGGTGGATATAAATACCATACGTTTACAAACTCAGGTACGTTCACTGTATCAAAGGCAGGGTTATTTGAATTGTTGCTAGTTGGCGGTGGTGGTTCCGGTGGTGTTGGTATTGGTGGCGGTGGCGGAGCAGGGGGTGTTTTTCAAGGAAATGCATACCTTCCTCAAGGAAATACTACTGTTGTTATTGGCGCAGGAGGCGCATCAGTTACAGGCTATCCGATAACAGGGTTAATGGGCGGTGTAACGTCTGTAGGTGATTATGTGACAATTGGCGGTGGAGGAGGCGGAGCACTTGCTGGATCTGCATCTACTGATGATCGCCGAGGTGGTGATGGAGGCTCCGGCGGAGGTCACGGTGCTTACGACTACGCTAGTTCAAATGGTACTGCGTTAATTCCTAGCCACGGTAATGACGGTGAGGCTCATGTTTCTGGTACAACCGCAGGTGGCGGTGGTGGTGCAGGGGAAGCAGGTGGCACTGACGGTACAGGTTATGGTGGCGATGGTACTGCCACATACGACACATGGCTGTCTGCAACATCACAGGGCGTAGATGAGTCAGGTACTCGCTACATTGGTGGTGGTGGCGCAGGCGGCAACAGTACGACAGCAGGCGCAATACCCGGCGGGTTAGGCGGAGGCGGTGCGAATGGCTATAACACCACTCATTATGACGGTACTGCAAACACTGGAGGTGGTGGTGGTGGCACTCGCAATTTTGATCCATACGACTCCGGCGCAGGCGGTTCAGGCATCGTAATTATTAGGTATCAAGTTTAATCAAAGGAGATTAAATTAATGGCACACTTTGCAGAAATAGATGCAAACAACAAAGTAAAAAGAGTAATCGTTGTATCTAACAGCGATTGTGGTGGCGGAGATTATCCTGCTTCTGATCCTATCGGTGCGGCATTTTGCAACAATTTGTTAGGTGGAACTTGGAAGCAGACTTCATACAACTCAAACTTTCGTAAGCGTTACGCAGGTAAAGGATTTGAGTTTGATGCGACTAATGATTGCTTCTGGCCTCCACAGCCTTACGCTTCATGGTCAAAGAACACTACTACTCTTGAGTGGGAAGCTCCGATTGCTAAACCAGAAGGTGATTATGTTTGGAATGAAGAAGCATACCAAGCAGATAACACTACAGGTTGGGAAGCACTGGAAGTGGTTGAATAACAATGGATATACAGAGCATCTTTAATATGATCTCTGGGGCTTTATTGTTGCTCGGAGGGTGGTTCCTACGTATTATGTGGGACACCCTTATGAACCTTCAAGCACAAGATAGAGAATTAGCGGACAAAGTTGCTCGTATTGAAGTATTAGTAGCAGGTGAGTACGTTAAAAAAGAAGACTTTGATCGAGTTATAGAAAGACTCTTTGATAAGCTAGATCATATTGAACTTAAAATTGATAGTAAAGCGGATAAATAAGGAAGTATAATGATCTTTGAAGCTATCGCTGCTATTAAGATAGCTAATGAAGCTATTGGAGCAATTAAAGAGTTTGCAGGACATGTGGAATCCGTCGGACAGATGGGTAAAGATTTAACTAAACTAGCAGACGCCAAAGATGAATTGCAGAAGTCAGCAGCAGATGGCGACATGGAAGCTTTTTGGGCTTTAGAAAATATTAAGAAACATGAAGCAGAAGTTAAACAAATGTTTATCTACAGTGGTAGGCCGGGATTATGGGATGACTACTGTAACTTTATTTCAAATAGAAAGAAACTAAGAGAAAATGCTAGAAAGCGAGAAGAAGCTAAGAAAGCCCGTAGAAAAAAACTTATTAAAGAATGGAGTATTGGCATTGGGGTCACCCTTGCTGCTCTTTCTGCTATTGGGTTATGTGTTTACATTTTATATTGGATCATAACAACTAAGGGGAAATAGTATGTGGTTATTATTTGCCATATTAATACAATCTGATGGTTACGCAGTGTTTCCTCAAGGTCCATTTATGACTATGGATGATTGTTTTAAAGCTAGAGAATACTTTATTGAAACAGCACCTAAGCCTAAAATGAACTATGAAGCAGTCTGTATACAAACAAATATAAAAGGTAATCAATCATGACTGACTTAGAAAAGTATGACTTAAATGGTGATGGAGTTCTTGATAAGCAAGAGCGTAATATCATGTTGGAAGATATGCGTAGACGCATGGAAGACGCAGATGCCCAAAGGGATAGTATTCGTAAGATGGCTTGGTTTGCTCTTATTGGTTTGCTACTGTATCCATTTGGTATCTTTCTTGCTGATGCCTTTGCTATGGGTACAGCCGCACAGTTAATTGCGGATATAGCACCAACATACTTTGCTTCTATTGCTGTGTTAGTCTCTGCATTCTTTGGTGCTTCAGCTATTGCAGGAAAGAAAAATGCTTAAAGTTAGTGATATTCAACTGATAGCTATCTGTAGTCTGTTATCATTCTGCACAGCATTGGTGGTAGGATAATGTTAAATCTACTAATCGGTCCTGCAATGGACTTAGCTAAAGAATTTATCAAGGGTAAGGCTGAGGAAAAGAAGGCTATTCAGGAGCGTAAAATTAATGCAATTCAAAATGATGCTGATTGGGAAGCTAAGATGGCTAATGCAACAGCTAACTCTTGGAAAGATGAATTCTGGTCTATCATTCTTGCTTTGCCTATTGCAGCGGTGGCCTATTCGGTTGCTATTGATGATGTTGCTATTATTGAGCGTGTCAAGGCTGCTTTTGAAGTACTAAACAATTTACCAGAATGGTATCAATATTTATTATTTATTGCAGTATCAGCCAGCTTTGGTTTAAAATCTGCAGACAAACTTATGGGAATGAAAAAGAAATGAAGAAAAAAGCAGTATACAAATACATGGGTGGCCCAGTAGGTAAAGGACCGTTAGCAGGTAACAAAGGTAAGTTTGCACCATGTGCAGGTTGTCCATTTCCAGCTAAATGTAGTGCAGCAGGGAAGTGTTTAAAAGGTAGTGCATAATGGCTACTCCAAATAACAAATCATTATACAATAGAGTAAAGGCTGAAGCTAAGAAAAAGTTTAAGGTTTGGCCTAGTGCTTATGCTAGTGGGTGGTTGGTTAAAGAGTATAAAAAGCGTGGGGGTACTTACTCGTGAGTAAACCTCGTGGAGGACTAACTCAATGGTTTAATGAGGAGTGGATTGATCTTAAGACAGGTAAAGCATGTGGGCGTAAGTCTGCTAAGGGAGGGAGTAAACGACCCTACCCTTCCTGTCGCCCTAAAGCTGTAGCTCAAAAAATGACTGCGGCTGAAAAGAAAAGATCTATCCGTAAAAAGAAAGGACCACTAGCAATCAAACATGATGTAACTGCATCAGGTAAAAGAAGGAATAAAGAATCATGAATAAAGGTTTTGAAGCTGCAGTGGAATTAATTCTTAAGCATGAAGGTGGTTATGTAAATCACCCTAATGATCCCGGTGGAGAAACTAAGTATGGTATTGCTAAACGTTCTTATCCTGATGTAGAGATTAAAAAGTTATCTGAAAGTGATGCTAAACGTATCTACAAAGAAGACTTTTGGGATAAGATACGTGGTGATCAAATGCACCCTGCAGTAGCTCTTATGGTCTTTGATACAGCTGTTAATATGGGTATTAGTCGAGCAGGTAAGTTCCTACAAGAAGTAGTCAATGCTAACCCTATAGATGGTATTATTGGATCAGGTACTCTAGCCAATGTAAATAATGCTTGTGAAAATGCTGTAGAGTTTGTTTTAGAATCTTATGCTAATAAGCGTTTAGACTTTTATAAGAGACTATCAACCTTTGAAACATTTGGTAAAGGTTGGACTCGTCGTGTAGAAGAAACACTAGAAGCTGCTAAGGAATTAGTATGAGTAGAGAGAAAGATCCACGGCTAGCTAGAGTTGGTGTTAGTGGGTACAATAAACCTAAACGTACCCCTAACCATCCCACTAAGTCACATGTAGTTGTGGCTAAGTCTGGCGATAAAGTAAAGACTATACGGTTTGGGCAACAAGGTGTGTCAGGATCTCCAAAAAAATCTGGAGAGTCTAAGTCATACCGTAATCGTCGTAAATCATTTAAAGCAAGACATGCAAAAAACATTGCCCGTGGACCACTTAGTGCTGCATACTGGGCTAATAAAGTTAAATGGTAATGTAACCATGCACTTAATGGGAGTTATATATGGCATATAAAACAACACCAGAGATTAACTTTGCATCTATTGGTCTTATTACAGATGTACCTTCTCATGCTATTCCTCAAGGTGCATGGAGTGATTGTCTTAATATACGAATTAAAGATGGAAGTGTACAAGGTGTAAGAAATTTTTCTCAATCATTTCAAGTACACCCTGATTATCCTAATGGAGTTGTTGTAGCTTTAACTCAATGGACACCAGCAGGATCTAATTTTTTAAATGTTGCTTATATTATTAAAGATACAAGTGATAATAATCGTGGCCGAGTATTTGTTTATAATACAGAAACTGAAGCTAATGAAGAAATTACAAATGCTAATGCTGATGCTTACTTTATTGTAGATGAGGATTACCCTCCACAAATATTTGTATTTAATGGAATTCTTATTGTCAATCCAGCAACAGGTATCCCTCAATGGATTTCAGCAGGACCAGAAACAGCAGGTAACTTAGCTGATTTACCTAATTGGCTTGAATATGCAGGAAGTGTTAAAGCTGTTTGTCGTATTCTTAGACCTTATAAAAATAGATTAATAGCAATGTCTTTTGTTAATTCAAATAATACAGAAGATGATTTTACAGATGATACTTACAGTCCTATTGATTTAGCTTTTTCTTCTAATATTACTACATTAGATACTCTTACTGGAGTAGAATGGCAAGCCTCAACTACTAATACAGCAGGTGATGCTTTCTTAAGTCAAACCCCCGGTGCTATTATTGATGGTGGTCAGTTAGGTGAATTCTTTATAGCTTATAAAACAGATGCTGTTGTTAGAATTTATGAAACAGGTGATTCATTTGTTTTAGGATTTGATTCAATATTTGAAGATGATGGTATATACTCTACAAGATGTTTTGCTAATATTGGAAATGCACAACATTTAGTTATTGGTAATTATGGTGTATACGTCCATGATGGTCAATCTCAAAAACAAGATATTGCTAAAGGTAAGTTTCAAGATTTAATGTACTTATTAGTTGATAGTAATAATAAAAATAAATCATTTGTATTTCAACAAACAAGGGAAAAAGAAGTTTGGTTTTGTTTTAAAGAAACAGGATCATCTACTAATGGTTGTAGTAAAGCTTTTGTTTATAATTACGAAAATAATACAGTACACATTAGAACTCTTCCTGATATTACTGATTTACATGAAGCAGAAATTTATGGATCATTAATTATTTTAGCAGCTCATAATTCTAATTATGTTTATGAGTTAGGTAATACATTAATTGCAGATGGTTATTTTATTCGTACAGCAGATTCATTAGAACTTAGCCCTTTAGTAAAAGATATTAATGCTGTTTATATTGAAGGTAAAGGTCAAATGCTTGTTTCATTAGTAGCAAGTGATACTATTAATGAAGTAATTGATTTTGATACTTATGATAAAACATTTACACCATCAACTGGTTACAAACTAGATATCAGACAAGCAGGTAGATACTTTAATCTTCGTGTTAAAATGAACAGTACTAATAACCCTGAACTTACTACAATGCAGTTTAATATCCGTACACCTAGTGGGAGATAATAATGGCTATTATTTCAGAAACAGAATTACAAAGACGACTTAGAGCATTAGAAAAACAATCAGGAGCTAGTACGTCTTATGTAGGTACTACTGATCCTACTGGTTCTGGTTTTACTGCAGGTAATAGTTGGTATAATACTACAACAAATAACCTATGGTTGTTTGATGGCACACGTTGGGATCCTTCTTTTAGTGATCTTAATTTAAGGTATGCAGATACTGTTGTAAACTTAGATGAATCTAATATGGTATCTAGCCAATTAGATGTAACAGGTTTTAGTGAATACCCATTCTCTGTAGATGGTGTTGAAAAAGCTTGGAGGGGTATTTTCTTTGGACCCCCTTCAGGTTCAAGTGACCCAACAGATTACGAATGGACTTTATTAGCTGATACTGAATATGATTTAACTTTTGATAGATACTATACAGAAGATCCTGGGATTCTTACAGAAATTGGAGATCCAGATAATCCGGGAACAGATGTCACTTGGGTAGAAGCAACTTCAGGTATATCTAATAACGCTTATTGGATTGCTGAACGTTATACTAAAGATGGTTTTACTTCTAGTTGGAAAGTATTTCCTGTTCAAGCCAAACCTTCTGGTGTGCCTTTTGTTAAGTACGAAAGGTTAGGTGTTAATCAACCTGTATTAGGAAGTGAAGAGTGGATTGAAGATGCTATTTTAGCTGTCTCTGCTTTTACTGGAAAGGTATATACTAACCAAAAAGAATTTGGGTATAGTACAGTAGTAGTAATTGATTATGCTGATGGAACATTAAGCGGTAGATACACACAAGTTGGTGGTGTAGATACTTGGGTTGCTCCCGGAGAATTTATTGCAGGTGATTTAATTGTTGATGGAACAATAGCTAGTGATAAAATTCAAGCTAATGCTATTACTGCTACTAAAATAGATGTTGATGATCTTAGTGCTATTTCTGCTAACTTAGGTACTATACAAGTTGACACTGCTAATATTGCTAATGCTGCTATTACAAATGCTAAGTTAGAAAATGCTGCTATTACTAATGCAAAAATTGGAAACTTAGAAGTAGACACAATTAAAATAGCTAACAATGCTATTACTGCAATTGATTTTACTCAACAAGGTACTTCAGATTTAACTTTAAATTTTAATATTCCAGATAGTACTGGAGGAAATTATGAAGTTTTCTTTATTGCTAGTTTAGTTCAGAGTTATTTTTCAACTATTAGTTTTTCAGTTGATGGAGTTGTGCGTTGGCAAGAAATTCCTAGAGATGGTACATTAGCAACAAGAGGGTGGTCACAATCTTTATCTGCTAACTCTAATCACTCTATTAGAATTTGGTCATCTGATAGTAGAAATAGTAACAATTCATCTATTATTGCATTTGCGAGAAAGAAATGAGCACACCATACGTAATTTATGAAACTCAATCTGGTAAAGTAATAGGTAATGGTTACACTTCTAACGTAACTTCTTTATCAAACTATAATACAGAAACACAAGCTGTTTTGTTTATTGAAGACAACACTGATTGGGATGAATGTTATGTTGATTTATCAACATTAACATTAGTAAAAATAAATAAAAGACCTTCTTATTACCATACATTAAATATGGAAACAAAACAGTGGGAAGTTGATCCTGTATTATCTGCAAGACATATTAGATTAGAACGTGATAGGCTTCTTCAAGACACTGATTGGACTCAAAATTCAGATGTACCTGAAGCTACAAAAAGTTTATATACAACATATAGACAACAATTAAGAGATATTACAGATCAAGAAAGTTTTCCTGAAAGTGTAACTTGGCCTGTTGCTCCCTAAATAAATGAGGATTTATGATTAAAGTATTATCACAAGAAGAGCTAGCAATAAGGTGGCATGAGATAAAACCCTTTATAGATAAAGCTATTGAACATGGCATAGAAGAAACTACTTCTATGGATATGTTTAAAGGAGCTATGAATAATACTTACTATTGTATAGAAGTTATTCACAATGATATTACAGTATCTTATGCAATGCTTCGTGTTAATCACTTTGAACAACATTCTCAATTACAAATTGTTACAGCTACTGCAGCTTCAGAAGACAAGTGGGAAGAGTATGCTAAAGAGTCTCTAGAGTATGCAGAACAAACAGCTAAACAAATAGGTTGTAAATATGTATCAGTTTGGGGAAGACCGGGATGGATAAAAAAATTAAAAACATTTGGGTACTCACATACCTATACTGTTATGACTAAGGAAGTTTAAATGAAAATTAATGAAACTATGTTTGATACAAATGATCAATTTAATGATTATTTGAATATTACAGTAGAGACTGGCTGTGATTCTCTTAATAAAAAACTAAACAGTCATATTTGTTATAAAGGTGGTGGCTCTCAAACTACAACTTCTGGTATTGATGAAGAGTTTAAACCTGATGTTTTAGATATGTTAAGTGATGCAAAGAGGTTGTATGACACTGGCCAGCTTGGAAGAGTTGCTGGTCTGACAGAAGAAATGCGTCGAGGTATTGCAGCTGGAACATCAGCTGGACGTAATCAACAATCACTTGCAGGAACAATGCAAGATATTGCTCAAGCACCTGTAGATCTTTCAGGTATGCGTACTGCAGCATCTCAAGAAGCTATGAATACTTTAGGT
>JGI11705J14877_10000879_pt1 | contig 18016 bp, 10 predicted proteins | sample Etolaghawater15m_FD_14877 | JGI IMG/M metagenome (IMG submission 14877)
GCTCGGCGCTTTCGTACTCTCGATTTATGTCGTAGCGGTGCACGCGCTCGCCATTTACGGACTAGTGCATATAGTTTTACTTCCATGAACCCAGGTGATCTCCCGTCACTGGATCAACTGGCCACCTGAGAAGAATCGACTGACCGCAGCTACAACCGCCTCAGAACTTCCGCGAATATCTGCATGCCAGCAGCAACCCCCCCGAGCCAAATCAGAAACCAGAACAGATGGCCGATCAAAAGGCTTTGATGAGGCTTGCGATTAGGCCCGCGATTTCCTTCGGCGTCATGTTCGCGACGATCACGGCGGTCGGGGCGACCAGGTAGGGCCATTTGCGCAAGAGCGCGTCCAATCTCTGCCTCCAGGCTTCCAGCTGGTCCAAACGTGCGCTGTGATCCTGTATAGTGTCTGCCTGCTGTATCAGCGTGTGTTCTGTTTTCCGGATACGATCCTCGTTGCGATCGACTCTCCGCAGGGCATAGGTCAAAGGATCGAAGTTCATGAGTCACCGCCATGCTGCGTCCCCATATCCGATCGCCCACAGCATCACGAGGCAGGCGAGACCGGCCGACCACCACCAGCGCCCGGCGTACTGTTTGAAAAACGGCTGCATGATCAGGATCATGCCCACAACGATGACCACAAGGGCAACGCTGGTGATGTGCCGTATGCTCCCAAGAGCTGTTTGAATTTCAACGTCTGTATTGTGCCGCCATCTCAGCCAATAATAGCACTGGTGCACAGCAATGCCGACCTTCACCAAGACAGCGCCGGCCAATCGAACTTTCATGTCCGGGGATGGTGTATAGTGCCGGTAGTGAGCCAGCACGATCGCAGCGGCAAGCGCCACGGTCCAAACCAAAAACCGGAAAGCAGCCACGAAATCCAAGTCGCCGAATGCCATCACGCTGTCCCTTTACCTTTCGGCTTTGCGCAACGTGGCGGGATCTGGAATTCTTTCTCTTCTCCAGTTGCTGCCGCATGAAGGAACGCTTTCTGCTTGGCGATGGCTCTCAATTGAGCGCAGCGATTGTCCTTGTATGCCGGAACAGACGGCACCTGCGTTGCAAAAACGGCGACTTCGGGCGGCACTCTAGCAGCCTTCGATCCAAGCAGGGCACACCCCCCGAGATGCGGGCTTGCCAGAATTAGCAGCGGCACGATGGCCAGCTTTCGGTGCATTGCGATTGGCCTCCTGAACCTGGTTGATGACCTTTGACGCAGCACCTTGCTCGATTGACGTTTTCCAGCTCGACAGCATGAACACCGCTGCCGCAGCGAGGCCGAGCATATAGCCTCGATCGATGATGATGCCTTTCAGGAAGGCAAACGCTCCATAGATCATGGCGCTTCCTCGTCCGGCTTCCACATCAACTTGAGCGCCACAAACCCGCACACCGCGACAAGCCCGCCGATGATCGCGTGAGAGTTGGCTCCAGCTTCCGCAAGCATGCCCTTGGCCGGTGACAGCTCGGCGAATTTCGAGGCCGCCAGAATGAGCCACTGGAACACATGATCGATCTGGTCAAATAACCAAGCGAAGAAACCACCCACCCCGAGCCCAACCGGGACAAGCGGCGACTTCTTGATTGGTTTCTTCTCGGGCGCCTGCGGCATGGTTTGCTCTTCCGTCTGCTCCGCCATGGGCACCGGGACGATGTTGTTATCGGCGAACATGGCTGCCTCTGCCTTGCGCCGCCGGACCAATCCGCGATACACGATGCGCTTGCCGCCGGCACCGTTGCGGGCCGATACCCACTTGCCGAATTCCCTTTCGGCACCGTCGAAGTCCCCGGCATTGACCTTGCGCAGAAGCGTTGACTTTTTAAGGTTGCCCGCACCAAGGTTGTAGGTGAAGGAGACAAGCGCATCGTACTGGTTCTGATTGACTGGAACAGTCACATAGCGATTGACCGCGGCTTCGATGTCGTTCAACTCCCGACGCAGGCCGTCAGTCGCCTCCTGCTCTGTCCAGCGCATCCCAAGTCTGACGCCATGCGTACAGCCCCAACCGATCGTCGGCACGCCAGCCGGGCATAGATAGGCCGTGCAGTCGCCGTTGGCTTGTCGCTTGAGATATCCTTCAAACGATTTAATCAGATCCAGCCCGGCATCAGAAATTTGCATAGGCCACCCCCGCAACCCCCACGAAAACGCAGAGCAACAGCATCTTGATCCGCAGCGGTAGATGTTCGTCATCCGGCCGCTTCCGTCCCGCCATGGCCCTCACCTGACTAGTGTTTGGAGTAATCATGCCGATGCCTGGCGATTCACGTCCTCGCCGACTGCGTGCGTCATCTCATGCTCCTTTTATGATGCCAGCGACATGACGACGACACCGTTATAGCCAACGTCGAGCGATTTCGCATCGCCGGCATTCGGATAGCTAGCTGGTTGACCAGATGGCGCCACGTCATCTGCACCGGCCGTCTTTGTCCCGCTAACGCCGCTGTCGAGATACGACGAACCGCCGCCGCCTGGCGCGTAGTAGCCTCCCCCTGCGCCGCCACCGTAGTAGCCGCCGCCGCCAGTCCCAGAACTGGCATCAGATGCCGTCTGTCCATCACCGCCAGCATACTTGCCACCACTGCCACCTGTGCCAGTGCGACCCGAACTACCCGTACCACCTGCCGATTGCGTACCGCCGTGGCCGCCAAAATCGACGCCTGAGTAATCATTACCATCCGCGCCAGTATCAGCGCCCCCGGCACCAGCATTTGCTGCGGGCGCTACCCCAGCCCCAGCACCACCACCAGCCGCTGCTATTGCAAGATAATCACTCGATGCATTGTTAAGATCAGCCGTCGTATTACCGCTATTCGTGACATCTGACGTAACCGCAAAGCGAGATGACCCTCCGCCCGTTCCCCGAACGTAGCCAAAGGCGGTTGCAGCAGTGTGATCTCCACCGTCTGGCCAGCCGCCAGCGAGACTATTCGACGAACCGCGCTGACCACCCTCGCCAACCACAGCCAGATATTCTGTGCCACCAGTAAGTGCATAGCCAGTAACCGACACTTTCGCGCCAGCGCCTGCTGCTGCGGCTGAGCTAGTTACATTCTGACCCCAGCCACCACCGCCACCCCACAGATCAATATCCACGTCAACATTGCTTCGCGGTGTGATGCGATACGGCTTGTCTTCTGAGTCATACGGCAGCACGAGATCACCCGTCGCAAGATCGTGAGTTCCTGTCGTGGCGTCGGGATACTCAATGTCAAGGATGGTTGAGCTGGCTGCACTACCAAACCGATAGGGATTGATGATCAGGTTGCTCATGGGCGGTAACCTACGATGGTAACCTTCAGCCCCGCACCGGCAACGGTTGAACCAACGGCGTCAATATCGATTGTCACTTCGGCATCATCCGCCAGAGCCGTGTCGCTGATCACAGCAGCCGTTGCCGCCGTCTCGGATGTTTTCTCAGTCGCATCAATCGTTAGCTTTGTTGACAGTATCGACGTTCCACCGTCGTTGACGTCTACCGTCAAAGCAGCCCCAGTTGGTGCGGTCGTGACCGATGCTTTGACATCGGTGACTGTCAAAGCAAACGGCATCCGAAATGTCGCCTTGCCCGCTCCAGTTGTCAGCGCTGTCGTTTCGTCAGAACATGCAATCGTGATTGTCTCAATCGTTCTAACAGTTGTTCCGTCTATCTCTATTCCAGCGCCGATCGTAGGGAACACAAAAGCACCAGCACTATCATCCCACATCAGCAGACGATCAGCGCCAGGGTCAGCCAATGCCAGAAGACTGCGCGCAGCAGCCGTCAGGTCAGCAAGGGCCGCAGATCCTGAGCCCGTGAAATATGGAAGCTTGTTTGCTGCCGACGCCAAGGCGGCAATTGCCGACAGTTCCGCATCGGCAGCTTGAAACAAGCCAGACCCGAAGAATTGCGACCAAGTAATCGCGGTCGTGTCGAGCGTGCCGCCTGCGTCTGCCGTACTGATCCAGCCGCTATCGCTGTTCGCCGTGCCTTCCTCGACCAGCACAAGGGCGCCCGGCACCTCGGCCCAGGCGTCCAGCCGCTCGTGCCGTGCCCACGCACCAGCCGCTGCCACATAAAGACCGTTTTCAGAAGATGCTGTCTGGTCCTTGACCAGCACAATGTCGCTCGCAACAACAGACACACCGTCGATTGTCTGCGCACCGGAAAGCGTGATGTTGGCCGTGGTCGCCGCCCGAGCACTCGGCTTGACCTTTAGGCCAGCCGCAAGGTTGTCGACATACTGCTTGGTTGCTGCCTGCAGGGACGTACTAGGATCGCCGGCCAACGTAATCGAATTAACACCCGTCACATTGTTGCTGTCATCGACCGTGACGCCCGTGGCTTGCACGCCCTTGGCGGTCCCGTCCGACTTGATCAGGACGTTGTCTGTGCCAAAATTAGACGCAGCCGACACATCGCCGGTTCCCGCACCGTCGTTGCCTTTGTCGCTCATCGGCGTGACGATGACCGCAACGCGATTGCCATCCGTCAGCGCAGCGCCTTCGCCGACAAACGACGCAGTAAACGTGTCGTAGCCACCAGCATCCGTCAAAACCGATGTCAGGTTGAGCGCCAGCCACTTGGTGTTATCGAGGACATCAACGATGCGCACGCGCGCCTTAATCGTGTTGGTGCTGTTGTCAAGATCGGCCAGCAAGGCCGACAAGTCACTGCCAAGCCGATCGGTTTCGCTGATTGCAAATTCCGATAGAGCGGAATACGTTGCATTGTCGATGCGGATGGCACCGGAGCTCGGATCACCGCTAGTTCCAGTCGACCAATTGTAGTCCATGAGCAGCGGCGCCGACGCACCCGTCGCACCCGCAGCCCCCGTTGCACCTGTGGCACCGGCCGCGCCTGTTGCCCCCGTCTGGCCCGTATCGCCCTTCGCAGCCGCCAGATCCCAATACGTTGCCCAGCTACCACCAACGCCCGGCTCATCACCAGCGCTCGACGTGTGTGCCGTCGTGCAAATATAAGACGATCCGTCGTTCTCGATACCATCCTGCACGGCATAGGCCGTACTGGTCGCCCATGCGCCGGACCAATTAAGCGATACACCGTCGACGCCGGCCTTCGCTATCAGTTGCCAATAAGTGTTGCTCTGTGTGGGCAATGTCGGCGGCGCATTGCCAGTGGACGCGGTCGTGTGAATGTAGCGCCATGTTGAATCCTGATTCTCAACCTCATCGCTATAGCTGTACTCGGTCAAACCGGAATAGATGCCGCGATGTGTCGGCGCCTTGGCCACAAGAGGCCCAGATAGCATGCATGGCTGGAGGTACGGCACAGAGTGCAGATTGCCCGGCTGCACGCCAGCCTGGCCTTGATCGTTGCCGCCAGCATACCAAAGTAGGCCATTGGCATCGAGCAGTTCCAGGCCATAGATCGTATTATCTCCGACAGTGCTCCAACTTTGAATCGCTGCGTGCGCGCCCACCACCTCCTTATACGTGCGACTTGCCGCAGCAATATCTGCATTGCCTGTTGCAGTTGCATAATAGGTGCCATAACCGATTGCGGCGATACGCTTGGCTGCGGCTATCGTTGCCTCGATGTAAACCGTTTCAAGACTGGCGCCGCCTGCAATTCTAGCATTTGTCACGGCACCAGAAAACCCACTCGGAAGTGCCGTGATTTCCGTGAATGTCGCTAAATCCGATGTGCTGCCATCGCCAAGAAGACCACTGCTTGCATTACCGACAAGATACGGCTTGCCCTCATCGGTAACTGCAACGCAGCTCGGCGCATCGCCGCCACCTGAATACAAACTTGTTACAGTCTTTGTTGAGATCGTACCGGCTACCGACACGAATGTCAGGCGGTTGGCATCAGCGAGCGCGGCGCCATCACCATTTCCGTAAAGCTGAGAGCCGGCAACTTCGACACCCCCTGATATCGTCAGCAACCACGTCACCGCGCGAGTGCCGCCCTGTGTGGCTACTGCCGATATATCCGTTCGGTCGACTCCAGACCCATGCGTCGTTTCCAAAGCCTCCGGCCAAGTCAATGCAGACGTGCCGTTGTTGCCATGGGCGCCACTTGTTCCAGCGCCCCATCGATAGGCCTTGCCAGCGCTGGTAATGGCCCACACCGGAGCCGCGGCAACGCAGGCCGCCACGGCGGTAATATTAGCGAGTGCCGTGGAACCGTCCGATTCGGTCATCAGGCGCGGCGTGGACAGATTAGCCGTGTTGTTGTAGCCCATCGTATGCGTGGGGCCGGAGTATCCGCACGAATAAACCGCACCGCCAGTCGTCACGGCAAACCAGAATTTAGTGGTTGCGCTCGCTCTGGATTCTGTGGTTACGCTTGCGATCTTAACTGCATCGGTAACAAACTGTGTAATCCGTGCCGGCACAAGTGTTGTGCCCGACGTGGCGCCGAGTCCGCCCTGGCCGTCGCCCGTCGCACCTATGTGGAACAGGTTGCCGGTGGCAAGGTCCGTTAGGATCAGCAAATAATCGATACCGGCATACATCGCAGTGATATTGCCATTCGTGGCGGCGTCCCATGGGACCAGGAATGGTCCCCAGTTGTCGTCGGCCGGGTCAAATCCCAATCCTGACTGATCGCCATAAATGACAATTGCGGTCTGATCTCTGCGCCAGTGTGCCCGCCATCGCCCGCCGCCGTGTACGTTTGTCTGAGCATAACCATCGACACGTGCGTCTATACTGAGAAGCAATTCGCTCGATGCAGCCACACCACCGGATGAGGATGACAGCTTATCCCAAACCGTGCCGTCAAAATAAAGCTCATCACCGACCTGCCATGACGCGACACCATCAAGGCTTGTGGTCCCTGCCACGGACACCCGATAGACGTGCCCGGCTGTCCCTGTGCCGTCTGCCAGTGTCGGCGTGTTGGTCGAAGCATTCCATGTTCCCTGAAATTGGAACGGAGATGTCAGGACTGCAGGGATTTGGGATGGTGTCAGTTTGCCAGATCCATCGAGCGTAGCGACACCATCGGCAACACCTAGCTCACTGGTTGGCACATAGCTTGCCAGTGCCGCGAGCAGCGTGTTGAGAGCGTCCGTAATGGTCGCCCCGGACACGCTCGATTCATTCGAAAAATTGTCACTGGTAAACGTCGGCAAGCCGCCTGAAATCAGCGCATCGACTTCCGCCTGCGTATAAACATCCAGGTGCGCACGGAAACCCGCAAGAGTGAGCGCCGGCCAATTCGCGACATCTGTTTCAGCGCCGCTTCCGACGTAATAACGCACCGTTCCAGGCGCCGCTGTGACGCCTGCCGATGCATTAAGCCATAGCTTCGTGCTGGCATACCCGGTCAGACCGGTCGGGTCCGTTCCCGCGCCCTCGAACAATGACACAATGCCAATCTCTGCAAGCGTCTGGATTGATTTTTCAATCGACCATAGCCGCGCGGGACGCCGATCTGCTTTGCTCGTGTTAAAGACATCGAGCGCTGTTGACGCATCATAATCGGCAATTTCAACCATTGTCTTCCACCATTACCGGGGTCGGGTCATCAAGCAACGCCTTCACGCCACCGACCCATGTCTGCATCTCACTGATCTGCTGGCGCATCTGATTGATTTCTGCCGGCGGCACGTTGTCATTTGTTTCAAGACGGGTGACGCGCGCTTCCAGCTTGGCCAAGCGCTGTGCGATGCTGTCCCGGAGTGTCGTCACGGCGTTGATGATCGAATGAATTGTTTCCCCGCGCGGCAGGGCTTCAAGCGCCGCCACTCGGCGCGCGAGATCATCGGAATGGTTCGGCGGCAGCACTTCGAGCGGCGACGGCAGACTGAGGTCCACCATGTCGACCGGGCCCATCTGCTGAGCGAGCGCAACCACGTTTGTCGTCTGCATGCCGCCGCTGTGCATGAGCACACGCAGTTGCTCAAGCAACTGGCACTGCTCAGCCGTCATCACCCCGGCGGCACGCGGTGTTGCAGCCGGAATAGTTGCATTGCCACCGGTCTGCTTATCGGTGACAGTGACGGACGTTCTGGTTGGAATGGCGGCCAATTCTGCCACGTGTAATGCTCCTTGGCACATACGCGGCACATGGTGGACGACGATTAGCACATATCATCCGATTTGACTTGACGGACACGCACGCAATTTTGCGTCCCAAGGCGTTTTATTGAGACTTGTTGCTCTGGCGATACTTGTTCGAATTATTCGGGAGCGAACTTCGCCTGGCTCCATTCCCCGATAAGCGGCACCACTATATGTAACTTCTGGCCTTGCTTCAGACGGCCAAGTGTTTCCCGGCTTTCAAGCTTTCCCTTGAGTGACGGCCAGACCGCCTTGATGCCGCCGAACGGCAGAACCTTTGCTTTTTTGAGACGTTTGGCGATTTCCGCATGGGCGCGCGGTACTGCCACTTTCAGCTCTTCCATGACATCGCCAGCCGGCAGAAACCCCCTCTTTTCCCATCCGACTTCGCCGGCCAAAACCAGTGCATTGTGCATTTCCATCGCCCCGTACTGCGTGAGGATATCTCGAGCAGCGTGCTTTTCAGACGGCGTGAGAATGATCTGTTTGAACGATACCTTGCCGCGGTCGCCGGTATGGAACAGATCCGAGACGATTTCGCGCTGCACCTGGGAAACAACGCGATTGATGGATTCAACCCGCGCCATCGGATGCAGCTTGCGATATTTGGCATTGCGGCCTTCCCAGTGCCCTTGCAGGATGGCATAGCCGCGTTCTGCATCGCTCATGGCTGCGAGCGTTTCGATGGCGCGCGGCAGATCGCCTTCCTTATCCTTGATGTTCTTATAGCCCTTGGCCTTCGCGCTCATCTTGGAATACGGGATGGCAAGACGTTCCCATATGCCGGCAATCGGATCTTCTCCGCCCATCACATCCTGACGGAACACACGCTCAGCTTCCGACCCTCGGCCGTGCTTCCACAAGAATCTGCGGGCGATGAACACTTGATCAAGCCCGGTCTCCGCCTTGTTTGGATTGTACCATGGCAGACCCTCGACGTTCATTTGCAGGAACGTGCGGCCCCAGCTCGTGCCCAGCTTCTTGACTAGATAGTCGACATACATTGGTGAGACGTTGAGCGCGGGCCCGACCATCTTGGCAAACTCAGACGTGTAGGGCGTGTACTGCTGCGCGCGATTGCGCTCGGCAATGTAGCTTGGGATGATATCGCGCCCGGTAAAGCTGTCCTTTCCAGACTGCATTTCGCCGATCATCTGCAGCGATGTCGGGACGATCGGCGGCAGGCCCATCAATGCGAGGTCGGCCATATAGCGCTCTGCCCAGCGAGGATCATCGCGCATTTTCTCAGCAACAATCCGCTCGATCAGGTTGGCAAACCATACCGTCTGGAACGGTTTTGGCAGCCGGAGCACAACGTCTTCCTTCGCCACCTTCTCGGCGGCATCCTTTGAGACCACGTGCACGACATCTTCAAGCGGGATCAGCCAATGGTTGGTTTTCAAATACTCGGGCAAGAGTTTCAATCGCTCGTCATCCCGGTAGAGCAAGGCTTGAACCAGAGCGATCGTGCCGAGACCCATGATCGTTGTCATCCAGGTATAAGCGGAAAATGCCACATCCTGGCGTTCTGTATCAGTCAGATTGTCGAATTTGACGAGGCCCAGGCGATAGGCTGGGTAGAGCATGACTTTCGATAGGTTGGTCCCGTAGTCACCTGACGCCATGAGGCGACGTGCATAAATGTCGTTGCCTTGCAGGCCAGCGTTCATGAACGGGACGATACGGCGCCACGCGTCCATCTTCGCACCGTGCCGCGAATAGTCAGTATAGTCATGGCTCCACAGTGCTGCTTCCTGGGCGGCTTCGACATCGGGCAGGCCCGACCTGATAGCGCGCTGGTAGGCGATTTCCATAAGCCGGACGCGGGTTGCAGTTTCCGACAGTTCTCCAAACTTCACAGCAGCCTTCGCGCCGATGGTGCCGCCGATCACGGCACCCGCCACCGGAGCCCCGACCGTTGCGCCGACCAATCCGCCTATGGTTGCGCCAAACGCCTTGTCTTTCCAATTGCGCGGACTGAACCAGTCGCCCATGTGGCTCATCATATTGGCGGGCGTATCCCAAACCTTGAACGTGTATCCCCGGTCCACCAGTGCCGTCATGTCGTTTTCGGCTCTGAGGTTCATCAGCGACGTTGCTTCCCCCCCCATCATGCCGGCAAAGGCCGTATAGCGGTTATAGGCATCGCTATCCGTCGCAATATCTATGGCGCCCCTGATCTGCGTCCAGAACGGATAGGCGCGCGGGTCATACATCGCCGCCATGAACCCATCCCGCCAAAGGTTGGCGACGAAAAATTCCGGGTGCGTAACAACTGTGCCGCGCACCATGTTTGAGAAGAACGAGGCCATGTCGACAAGCGTGCCTGCATGCTCTTCGCCGAGCATGTTCATGGCGTTCCAAACCTGCTGCGCGAGCTTGCCGCCCATCGTACCTTCGGCATCGGCCCCGAGCCGGATGGCAACCGGTCGCCCGCTTTCCATGGCAAGCACAATCGGTTCCTTGCCGGGCTGAATGGTGCCCCGCGAAAACACTGTCGCCGTTGGGTCGGCGCCAAGATAATCCTGCGCCAGATCGATCAGGTCGCCAATCTCGCCCGGGTCCACCCCGGCCTCCCGTGCAGCCGAGCGAAGCGTCTGATTGAGCGAAACGACGATCGGCTTCAGTTCGGTTGCGCTGAGACGTTCAGCAATAAACCCACCGCCGGGGCCGGCCGCCTCGGCAAGGCGCAGCAGGCGCAGCCATGCCCGGTTCTTGGCGATGCGGGCACGTGTCTCGAATGTCTTCTGTGCAATCGAGGCGATCGGGTCGACCACATCTCGCATTGAGCCCCGGAAGCGCTTGATCGGATTGCCCTGGGCACCCATGGCGGACGACCGGCTCAGGTCATCGAACTCGTCGAATACGCGCAATGACGGGACATAGTCCTTGTCCTGGATCAGTTCGTCGTATTGCTCCGGCGTGATGAGGTCGCCGTCCCGCTGCAGCTTCAAGAGATTGCGCTGGTATTCATAGATGGCTTCTGCGGCCTCGACGAACTCAGGATAGTAGGTTTCGTGCTCGGCAACGGTACGCTCGAACTCCGCCTTATCTATCACGTAAGGCGGTCGCAGGCCTGCCGCTTCGCCGGTCGCCAGTGCGTTTTCGTACTTGTTCCAGCGCTCTATTCCCATGCGCGCCATCAGATAGGCGCCGAACTCGCGATAGCGGCTATCCGGCCCCATGTCGGTCGCCGTTGACCGATCATCACCAAGGGCGAGTTTCAATGCACCGACCAATGATGATCCTTCGTGCTCTGTGCCATCCAGCGCACGGATACCTTTCTCAATGTCGCGGGCGGCATGAATACGGGCGTGCGACGCCATCCGCACCAACGCGTTCGGGTTGTCGGATTTTGATAGGTCGAGCTTGCCGCCATAGTTGGCCTGATGGGTAAGCAACAGATGCCGAGTTGCCTGCCACCATGGATGATTTGAACCAATGCGATTGGTGTAGATGTCATGCATCTCGAGCGCGATGGCTTCTTTGATGCCGAACCGGTCCCAGTTCTCACGGAACTTTCGGAACATGCCGCGCTTCGATGTCGAGCGGATCATGGCCTTGACGCGCTCACGCGGGTTGGCTGCAAAATAGCTTCTGAGATCCGCCTGAGCGGTTTCGATGGCAGCCAGCGTGGTAGGCGTCGTGCGGTCGAGCAATGCCGTCAGAGCCTCATAAAACTGCGGCGCGCTATGATAGGCTGCATTCGGGTTTAGGATGATATCTGTCATCAGGTCATAAAATGCCGGCTCTGCATCCTGCGCGGTGATTGGCGCAACTTCTGTCGGAACGCCTGTCTCGGAATATCGGGTACGGATATATCCAGACATTTGCGCGAGGTCGACGGCGCGCTTCATGGCGATGCTGGTTGCGGTTGCGTTCGGATCAACCGGCGCATGAGCCAACACATCAGCAATCAACGTTTCGGCCTGCTTGGCGCCGACCTTGCGGCGCAGCCGGCGCAGGTATTTCGAATAGGCATCGAGCGAGGCTTGCATGGCTGAACGGTCGACAACCTTGCGCCCGATAATGTAGCCGCTGGATGCAGCGGCCGACACAGCATCGAGGTCTTTCTGGTAGACCATGGCGGCACTGACCGCATCACTAAGCAGGGCTTGCGCCTGGTTGTCGAGGTCAATGCCGGCATATGTGACCGGCTGGCCTTCGTATGTCGGCACCAGGGCCAGCTCTTCGCTCTGCGGCATGGCGGGTGCTGCGAGTTCTTCGGCGTAGTCTTGGACGAGCTGCGCAACGTCGGCGCGCTCGGTCATCAGTTTCGAGCCGATCGCCTGCCCCATGACGCGGAAAGATTGCGAGCCATTGTGTATCGACTTGGCGCGCAGAATGTTCGTTGCCGGGTTGTAGGCGGCCTGGCCCCTGAGACGGCCCTGGCGCATGACGATACCGGCATCCATGGCAAGCTTGCGCAGAATGTCGTTGATGCCTTTGACCGCTTGTGAGGATGGATGCGTGTCGGACTCCATGGCATACATCAGCATTGATGACCCTTCATGAGCAGGGTCAAAGGCTGCGTTTACACTGCGGATGTTGGAGGGGTCGAAGACGACGACTTGCTCTTGAAGAATGCCGTTGTCATTCATTTTTTTGAATGCAATGCTATCGTAGCCTTCCGTCTTCGCGCGATCAAGAATTCCACTTTCTACGGTAGAGTGAGGCCCGTCTTGCAACTCGTTCACGACGAGCTGATTGCCTCGAACGTAGACGGGGACAGTCTGCGGCGCCTCGTGGTCAAGCACGTTGCGCACACCGTATCTAAGACCCGCATAACCATCAACCATCTCTGCATCTGGAGACAACCAGACGACGTGTGGCCCAACGCCGCCAAGCGAGCGAGGCTCAAATGCGTCAAACGTGCGCGTAGTCCCATGATAAAGTACCGTATCCGTATCGAACCCCATATCTCTTGCACGTTGAAGTCGTGCTTCTTTCGACATATCGAGGCCTGGGGTCACAGGCTCGCGGTCAAACTGCTCTATTGCCGCCATCGCAAGATCGCCTGTCCGGCGCACTGCCCCTCGCTCCGCAATCTCGCCTGCGAACAGACGATCAATCACATCGTCGACGGTCTGGAACCCGCGACCGCGCAAGGCATTGCCGACCGCCGCCAGAAACTCCATGATCTTCTGGAGTATCGTGTCAATTTCGCGGTTGAACCGGATGCCCTGAACATACTGCTGAATGAGATTTGCAACGCTCTCTTCGGCAACCAGGTCCTCGACATTCTCGCGCGCCTGATAGGCTTGACGGTATTGCGCCAGCAAATGCGGTGCGATCTTGTCCGATGCGTGCTCGACAAGCAGCTTCCATTCCGCTGCCGTGAACAGGTTTGAAGCCCTAAGCGCATGAACTGCCTCGTGCCGGATGAACTCGGCTGGATCAAGCGCTGCATGCGAAATTGAAATCACGCCGTCCTGATACTGCGCGAACGGCATTCCCTCTTGCCATCGAAACGCTTCAACCGTTGTGCCTTCGGGTAGCATCTGGCCATAGCGCGCCATGGCTTCCGAGAATATCTCGTCAACCTGCTGCTGTGTTCGCCGTTCGGCCTTCATCTCCTGGACGCGCGGGCCGGTCCGCAGGTCTCCTCTGAAATCGCGACGGACAAGGCCGCGCTCTTCCATCGCGCCCATCAGCGCCGGCATCTGGCTTTCCAGTGCGCCGACCTTCTGCGCAATATCGCGGTAATTGCGTCGTGACAGATTCCCGCCGTCGACAATGTAGTCTTCGAGCGCTTTCACATTTTCGGGCATTACCGGTGGCAATGCCCCGGTCTGTTCGTCACCTTCGATAATCTGGCGGACGATATTTTCATCGATATCGATGCCGAGCGATTGAGCGGTACGCACGACCTCACCCGCATCAATGGCCGGAAGACCGGAGATTTCCAGTGCGCCATTGACGCCTTGCGGCTCGGGCGTTGTTTCACGTGAAACATTTTCATTGACGGGAACCGAATCAGTGAGCGGCGGCGGCTCCGCGGGCTTGGCCTCAACAGCCGCCGCGTCACCACTGAACAGCGCCCCCGCTCCACCGCCAAGGATGGCGCCAAGCGCAAAACCCTCGACCACGCCCTCGCTCAGCTTGCGGTTGGGATCGTAGTAAAGCCGTGCCGTGACGTTGCCGCCGAACGTCTGCCCCGCTTCCTGCGTGCCTTCCGCCAGCGCCCCGGTCACAATCCGGTTTGTTATTGTCCCGCCACCTCCAATGATCTTCGCAATCGGCAGCGCTTCCGTCGTGCCAAGGGCAAGGCCGATCAGGTATGAGGCCAGCCGGTCGCCTTCCGACACCGTGCCCGGACGGGCCTTCATCGCCTGGGTGGCGCTCTTGAACTGCTCCTCACCCGATACCAGCGCGCCGGTTGTCATCGTCGCCAACGTCGCGGCCTTCACGCTCGCGGTCGCCAGCAGGGTAAACACATTCGTACCCATGAAGCCCGCCATCTGGCCAGCGCCGTTGGCAAGCTTGGTGATGAACTCTTCCTGCCGCGCCTTGTCGCCGGGAAATAGCTCATTGGCCCATCGCGACACGACTTCGCCGGCCCGCACGATCTGGTTGTTGTCCGGATTTATGTCCGCGCCGGCCGATCGCCCGAGATATCCGGCGGCCCGGCCGGCGCTCTTGATCGTATTGGCAACGAAGCTGTCGAGAAGCCCCAGCGGCACCTGATCGACGATATTGCGCCACGGCCCGACCTTGGCGTTCTCGATCTTGCCTTGCTGGATCGCCAGCGCCTTGGCTTCGCGCTTGTTGATGTCATCGAGATGCCGGCGCGCGACTGTCAGGCCCCGTTCAAGCAATGGCGGTATTGGCTCGCCGGGGCGGGCGTACTTGGCAATCTGTTCCTGCTGACGGGCGATTTCCGCCTGAATGGATTTCTTGGACTCGTCGACCGTATTCAACTCGTTCGTGAGCCACTGCTTGCGCTCGTCTTCGGTGAGCTTTCCCCAATCGCCCAAGATGCCATCAGAAGCCTTGGCCTGGCTGCGCCCTGCCTGCGCCGAAAGGTTTTGATGTCGGTAGTTGGCCGCATGCCCGAGCGCGTCCGCGCGCGGGTCTTCTGACCGTTTCGGATCAAACTGGTCGTATGGATTTGCAGCCGCCGGGGCCTCATCGAACTGATCGTATGGGTTCGATGCCTTCGGCTCATATGCAACCGTCTGGGCGATCGGTTCTTCGTCGTCGTTCGCCGCTGTAAATGCAATCGGAGAAAGGGCCATGCTGTCTCTATTTGGCTTTCAGGATTTTCTCAGATACGCCGGCACCATACTTGCGATCGAAAAGCTCGGCTGTTTCCGGGTGCGCCTTCAAATAGGCGATGGCTTCCGGCGGCGCCTGCGCGGCAAGCCCCGACTGCCCGAATGAGCCTGCGCCGCGGTTCATGGCATTGCTGCGCCCGTTGATTTCCTCAAGCGCCTTCATTCGCTCTTTCTCAGCCGCTTCGACCATGCCGGTGTCTTTGATGTTCTGAATGACACCCTGGAACACTTCCTGGCTGGCAGAATCCTTGTAAAGCGTCCGCGCCATGTAGCGCAGCGCCTCGTCCGCGTATTCGCCGTATTGCGCCACGATCTGCGGAACCAACTTCTGCAGCTCCGGATAGATGTATTCGCCCTTGAGCCCGACCAGCGGCGCGAGCAACTGCCGCGCCTCACCTTCTGTGATCGGAGATCGAGCCGCTTCCGCTATCCCGACGCTTTCCTGCGCCCGCATGCGCGCCGCCATAATGCGCCGGCCCCTGGAAATTGGATCACCCTGCGCATTAGCGCGGGCCGCCTTGAGGTCTTCCGTATCCTCGACCGATCGGGCCGGATCATCGCGGCGCAGTTCCTGGAGCTTCTGCACCGCTCGCATGCCTTTTTGATAAACCCGGTTGCGTGCATCAAAATCGGCATCACGTGCCGGCGCCAGGTCCCGGAACCTGGCCACGATTTCATCATCGGGCAATGATGACAGGTTGTTCTGCAGCTTGTATGCATAGCGAGCCACTTCGCGCTGGCGCAGGTATCTATTGACCTGGTTCGGCTCGAGGATTTTCTTCGCGCGTTCGAGGTCGATGCGGGGCAGGCCTTCGCCGGTCGTCTCGATCAATGAAAGATCCGACTGCATCTGCTGCTTGATCTCGTAGCGCGCGCCGGCCAGAAAGTTCTTTTCCTCGTGGTCAATGACACGCCGAAGCGTCGCGCGATCACTGGCATCAAGGTTTTTATAAGGCCCCGAATAAGCCACGCCGACGCCCGGCGGCCCTGCAAGTGCTTCACCATCCTTGCGTCCTTCGACATCCTTGCGGATTGCCTCGAACTCTTCCGGCGTCTTGGCCACTGCAATTCGAGAGCGGATCGCAGTACCCTCGACCGCCTTGCGGTATTTGCCGAGCAGCACCGATTTTCGCGCCGGCGATAGATCCGACTTCTCAATAAGCTGACGGCCTTCTGTGCGGGCATCCCGCATGCGCGCCGGATCGAGATCCGTGCGGTTCACAAGGCCGTTCAGGGTGTTTGCCAGCCCATCCTCGATGAACCGGTCCCGCTCTTTGAGCGCAATGCCGTTGGCGTGCGATTGCAAGCGCTGGTGCTGGGCGATCAGCGATGCTTGTACCAGTTCCTTTTGGCGTTCGCCCGGCAGTCCCTGCACAAACTGGTTGGCACGTTTTTCGAAGCGCTTCTCCCAGCCCTCAGCCCATCCTGTCGCGCCCGGCGGCATTTCCTTGGTATAAGCATCAAGCTCGGCATCGGTCGCCAAGCGAAAATCTGCTAGGGCCTTTTTCGTCTGATAGTCCGCGGCTTCCTCATTGGCCTTCCATGTTGCATCAAGCCCGAGCGCAATGCTGTTTACGCCCTTGGCAAGCGCATTGGCCGCGGACGCCGTTGGCGAATGATCGATCGGGCGCACTTTGACGGCCGGCGTATCCAGCCCGACCGGCTCCCGCATCAGGTCGGCAGCTTGCGGCAGACGCGCCATCAACCATACCTCACTGTGGTTTTCCAGCCGGACTGCGTGCCGGGATAGGCGAGCGTCGATTGCCCCTGATAGCCGCCGTACCGCGCCCGCATGCGCGAGAACCCGCCGATGCTGTCACCGATTCCGCCGATCAGCGTGGATGTCGCGGCCGCCTTCTTGATCCTGGCATTGGCATCCGCTGACCACCGGTTGAGGTCAGACTGGTATGTGATGCCTTGGGCGCGGCTTTCGCCGCGGGCCATCTCGCGCCCGGCGTTGATCTGGCCTTCCTGTTCGATCCCGGTCCACAAATCCATGATAGTCGGATCGGATGAGGACGAACCGGACGCTCCGGCAGAAGCCTTGAGGCGCGACTGTGCAAGATTGGCTTCGCGCATGCGAATCGCGGCCCGGTCCTGGGCTTCCGCGCGCCCTTCCTTGGCGCGCACGTCGGCATTCTCGGCTTCGATGGCGGCGCGCTGCTGCATTTCCGATGCTTGCGACCGCTGGGCCTGGTATGATCCGTAGGCACCAATCGCCGTAGCGCCGGCCGTGATGAACGGCGCCGACTGCGAGGCCGCAGCGCCTATTGCCGCGAGGGTAACAGGGTCCACGTGACGAGCCCTTTCATAATTTCATCCGTTCGTCGGAAACCCAAACGCTGCAACCACTTATCCGAACCAACTATAGCAGGATCGGCAAGCGCATGAATCGTTAAACCCGCTTCTTTCCCGACCGCCATCATATGCATCGCAGCGCGTTGTGCAGAGAACACACAGCCAACGCCGGGCGCACGCTTCATGAATGCCCACCATCTGCCGTCTTCGCTCGCATACAGCCCGCCGATGCCGAGGATCATGACGGGATCTTCGAGCACGAGACCGGACCAGTATAGCGGCGCCGGCTGACCGTAGAATATGCGCCAATCCCGGTCATCGGCGGGGCGTAAATGTTTCATTGGCTTCGACATCGAACACCAGCGAGCCGATCGTGACCGGCCCCTCCTGGGATGAGGCTTTGATGTAAACGCGGCTAT
>JGI11705J14877_10000880_pt1 | contig 18013 bp, 20 predicted proteins | sample Etolaghawater15m_FD_14877 | JGI IMG/M metagenome (IMG submission 14877)
ATACGTGAAGGTGTCAGGAGCGTGGAAAAGAATTACGGCGGGTTACGTCAAAATCGGAAGTGCCTGGAAGGCACTTTTCAATTCCGGAATAAGTTTCATAGAAACAGCGGCCGGCTTCGGAGACTCATCTGGCAGTTCCAGTTCGGGATCAGGTGGCTCAGGCGGTGGTGGCTGTTTCATAGCGGGAACGATGATCACCATGGCGGACGGCACACAGAAACCAGTGGAGCAGGTGGACATAGGAGACACAGTATCGGTTGGTGGCAAAGTGTTCGCGACAGGTAAGTTCTTGATAGACAACCTATACGACTACAACGGTATACAGGTGTCCGGAACTCACATGGTCAAAGAGGATGGCAAGTGGACCAGGGTCGAAGACAGCAGGATGGGTAGATCATTAGGCGATGATGAACACATAGTCTACGTGTTTGGTAACGAAAACAGAAGAATAATCATCAATGACACAGAGTTCACGGACTACTTCGAATTGAGCGAACAACAGGAACTGGCCAACCACGGCGAACAGTTTTTCAGTAATTGGCAGGATCATGATAGACAGATTCATGATAAAAATGTTACTATACTGAATGCTTGATAAAAGTTTCTACCAAGGCGAACAGGGCGAGTGTTTCAGACAGTTGGACAAGCACTGGCAAGACATCAAACACGAGTTCGACTCACAGCCCAACAAAACATTCCTGGATCCAGAGGACTTCTCAGACAGCGTGAGGGGACTGCCCGAGGACTTCGATGACAGGTCTGGGGACTACGTCAGTGGCGAATGGCGGGCATTGGGCATACAGTCAGGAGATCACGAGGGACAGTCGTTCAATGACTATCCTATGTTGTACTCCATACTGAGGAAATTCCCATACAAGACCAACGTGGCCATAATGACCGTTGGTGCCAACACCAAGATCGGCAACCACACGGACAACGAGGGCGGTTGGAGATACCAGATGTGCCTGGACGACGGGGGTGGAGACCAGAGCGGCATGTGGGTTAAGAATCTCGAGACTGGAAAACAAGAACTGATGACCTGGAAAACCGGCGAGGCATACGTTTTCCAACCAGGCCTGCAGTTACACAACGGATTCAACAACAATCCTGGCCCAAGGACCACACTTCTCATTGACTTTTGGAAAGAATCACAGTACACTAAACAAAAGTTTGAAGAATATTACCAGCACTACTCGGAGTGTTTCGAGGGGTTGGAGAACCTAGTGGACGTGTATGAGTCAAGGAAAAACAAATAAGATAGCAGTCATAGGACACACCCGAGGCATAGGACGGGCCATAGCCGATTTATACAGTGACAAAGGATACCAAGTGATCGGAATGAGCAGGTCTAATGGATATGACATCACTGTGGAGCAAAAGAAAATAGTGGATACCGTACGGGATTGTGACCTCATCGTTATCAATGCCCACGCAGGCAGGTATCAACTAAATCTATTAAAGAGCATGTATGGAAGATATCACGACCACAGGAAAAAGGTTGCCGTTATAACCAGTACGTCAGGCACGCCAGAGGGAAGGGACGAGGATTTTGACGATGCAGATTATCAACAGTATTGTGATGACAAGAGAGAACTGATAGGATACATATCAGAGTTGCAGGAGGATCTATTGCCCAGGACCATGTCGGTGTATGATGTGTGTCCGGACGTGGTGGACACGGATATGACCAAAGGATTGTGGACAACACTGCCAAAATTGGCCCCAGAGGAAGTGGCCCAAGCGGTAAGTTACTGCTTTGAATCCACATTCAACATAAACAGGATCGTGATACAGAAAAATGCAAGTTAGATTCTGGGACAGGGAACGGGACTATGACACGCTGGTCAAGTGGTGGAATGACTGGGAGTTTGGTGTCGTGCCCAAGGAATGCCTACCACCCGACGGCATCATGGTGGAAGAGGAAGGAACACCCGTGTGCGCTGGAGGCCTGTACACAGGAGAGGGCACACAGTTTGGTTTCATGGAATGGATAGTCACAGATAAACACGCAGACCAGAGGTTGGTGCACAGGGCACTGAAGAAATGCATAGACAGTATAATGCAGTTCGCCCGGGACAAAGGACTAAAGTTGGTGTACACCGCGACAAAAGAGCAGGCACTCCACAAGAGATACCAGAAATACCATCAAATGGTGCTGACAGAGAGCAATGTGAAGACGTTCCTACGTGATCTGGATGGTTCATACTCACAGGATTTGACCTGGATATCAGACGATGAGCAGATCAAAAAACATAATAAATAAGCACAAGGAGTACATTTAAATGGCGACACCAACAAAACAAGAAGTGGCGGACTACATCAACGCAAACTACGAATCAGCATGGACGGCGGAGGAAGAAGCAAAGATCGACCAGATGCTCAACCCGGAATTGGCCGAGATACTGATCAAATTAGTGGGAGATGTTAGCTTCCTGACAGAAGTAAGAGACAACGCGTCTAACAACGAGTAATGGCTTACAAGTTAAACAACACATTCGGCACACTATTGGTCACACTTGCGGACGGAACCATCGACGTAGCCACAACCGACCTAACACTTATAGGAAAAGGCTACGCGGGATTTGGTGAGAAACTGAATGAAAACCTGATCAAACTCCTGGAGAATTTCAACAACACCACAGCACCAACCAACAAGCAACAGGGACAGTTGTGGTATGACAAGACCAACAATCAGATCAACGTCTACACAGGCACCAAGTGGAAGCCGGTGGGATCCACCACCAACTCAGCGACCTCTCCCACGAACGCCGTGCAGGGCGATCTGTGGTTCGACACAGCAAACAGCCAACTGTACGTGTACACAGGAACAGCGTGGACCTTGATAGGCCCAACGACAGTGGCAGGATCAGGCGTTACACAGGTGGTCACGGAAACAGTACAGGACGATACAGGTGTCAACAAAGGAATTTTAAAACTTGTGGCAGAGGACACTGTGGTTGGCGTGGTATCATCCACGGCATTCACACCCAGTTCAACAGAGGCCAATGGATCAGCACTGATCACTGCGGGTTTTGCCACGGTGGCACAGGGCATACAGCTCTCCACGTCAGTGGCGGCCGCCAAATTCAGGGGAACAGCAACAGACTCAGACACACTGGGAGGAGTGGCCGCGGCCAACTTCCTGCGTTCAGACACGGATGACACCACCACCGGCAAACTAACCATACAGGCAGACGCTGGCTTGGTTCTAGGAGCAGGACAGGACGTCACAATGACACTGACCGATGACAACCTCACCATAGCACAGACCACGCAGGACAAGGACATCATATTCACGGTCAACGATGGCGGAGCCACCAAGGAGGCACTGCGCATCAGTGGTGCTGACGGCAGGATAGAGAACCTCACCGTGGGCAACCTGTTCGTGGAAGGCACACAGACCATCGTCAACACGACCACCCTTTCGGTGGAGGACAACATCATAGAATTGAACAGGAACCTTTCAACAATGGCGGCCATGCCCAACTACACTGGCCTCAAGGTCAAGAGGGAGAGCACGTCGGTGGCCACAGAACAGGACACCTTCTGGGTCTGGGACGAGACCTTCAATGACGACGGCACGACCATATACGGCAACGCGGGTGGTGCCTGGACAGCGTTCAAGTCAGGTGGCGGAGACGACGAGCTGTCAGCGGCCACGTTAGTGGACGTAAGGGCAAATATTGTACACGCTACATCAACAGCGGCACAGTACGCTGACCTGGCGGAGAGATACGAGGCAGACTGCCAACTGGAACCGGGCGAAGTGGTGATCCTGGGCGGACACGCTGAGATAACCAAGTGCGAAAAAGAGCTAGATGACGCTGTTTTTGGCGTGGTTTCAGAATCACCGGCGTTCTTGATGAACGCACAGGCGGGCAACAACGATTCACACCCTATGGTGGCCCTAAAAGGGCGCGTATTTGTGAAAATCAAGGGCACAGGCCAGGCGGGAGATCGCATAGTGAGTTCTGGAAACGGCGAGGCACGTGTGGCCAACCTAGACGAATGCACCACTTTTAACACCCTGGGCAGGCTGATTAAGCATAAATATAACGAAGAAACAGCACTGACAGAGTGCGTGATAGGAGTGAAATAAAAAGATTATGGCATACACAGCAGGTGACACTATTCTAGACGACGAGTACAACGCATTCGTCAACAACAGTTCAAGTCCATTCGGATACAACCATTTCGCGGGCCCAGGCTCCGGCGAGTACGGACTGAACCAAGCAACGATTTCAACAGTATCAGCGGGCAATACCATCAACGCCTCGGACTGGAACTCACTATTCACGGGCATGGACAACATAGCCAACCACACCAACACATCTATCACGGCATCGTCGGTTTCAGCCGGAGACACCATCGCCATAAGAGCGGCATTGATCACAGACCTAGCCAACTTGGCGGCGGCCGTGGCGGCGGGATCTACAGGGGCCACTGCGATATCAACAGCGGCGGCGGGCACATCGACCAACTCCGGCACATGGAACTCCACATCCACCATAGCGAGATCCGTGACATTCGCCAACAACAACACCATGAGGGCTTTCTTCAATGGCGGAGGCTACATCAGATGCAATCCAGGCACCTCAGGCTCAACTGACGGTAGCAAGGACACAGTTTTCCAGGAACTGGAATCAGCGTTCGGCAACATCGACATCAAGGCACACAGTTCGACCAGATCAGGTTCGGGCGAGACGCTTACCACTAACGGTCTGGCCAACGGTTTCCATGACCTAGGCACTGGCTACACCACCATACTGAAACTGACTTCCAACAACTCGGGCTACACATCAAACACACTGGAGATACAGGCCAAACTGGACGCGGCACCAAGCAGTGCCACTGTGATCACCATCCAACAGATAGCCACTGACCCAGCGGATGATGCCACTTACACCTCACCCAACACGTCAGGTGTGCCGGCCAACCCTAACGAGGCACCAGCCATGGTGCTGGCGTTAACGGAAGGTTACCCAAACAACACCCAGGGCTTGGCATCAGACATCCGGGCGGCTTCCAACGCACAGGTATCCAACTCGGCGTCATAATAATTTTACCAGGTTGATCCTTCACCATAATTACTGTATAATTGTGGCATGGACATCAACGAACTCAAAAGACAATCTGATCTCTCATACGACACGGCGGTAGCCAAGCGCAACGCCCTGGAGAAGGCACGTTCCCGACAGGTGATGGCCTACAACGGACACCTGTTCCGCGCTGATGCCGACACCATATGCCTGGTGAGGACGCTGAAGGAATCACTGGACACGTTCTGTGTGTTGGACACCAACCACAATCCCGTGGAGATCACCAATCCCGCGGAATTCCTCGGCAGATTGATCGAGCGCAATCAAGAGAGCCTCAACGCCTACAAACAGATCTATCAAACATTCACTAGGAAGGGCTGACAATGTCTATAGGTGTTTTACTCTTCTGTTTCGACACGGAACACACCCGATACCACAGGATCCTGGAGCGCTGTGTGAGACTGGTCCGTAAGAACATCAGTGATGAGATCACCGTGATCACCGACTTCCACACATACCAACGGATGAGCCCCATGGGTCACATCAACTACCGGTTCATAGAACCGGAACTTGGCAACAAGAAGGACGGCCAGGAATGGCGCAACGTGGACAGGCACATGGCCTACGAGCTGTCGCCCTACGACACCACCCTGGTCATGGACATCGACTACTTCTGTTTCTCTGACAATCTCCGACAACTGTTGCAAACGGAGCACGACTTCCTGGTGCCAGACACGGCGCATGACCTCACGGGCAGGAACACCTTCGACCAGAGGAGGTGGAGCATGATACCCATGGTGTGGGCCACGGTGTTGCTGTTCAAGAAGAACGACAGAGTAAGAAAGATATTCGACACGGTCAAGTATGTCAAACAGCACTATTCATACTTCGCGGAAATGTACAGGATATACGCCAGGAACCTGCGCAATGACTACCTGTTCGCCATGGCACTGCAACAGATCAACGGATTCACAGGATATGACAAGATGCCATTCGCACTGCCCACACTGCCACCGGACTGCGAAGTGGTCAAGATGACCGACACAGGATTGGCATGGAAGCACAATGATCAGATATCATGTGTGGAACACCAGGACGTGCATGTTTTGAACAAGGAGGTGGCCGATGTCTAGGGGATTCCTGTGGTTCGCACAGAATAATGCCAAAACGGATTATGTTGAATTGTCTATAAGCCTGGCCCGGAGCATAAAACGTTGGAATAAACACAACCAGGTGTGCGTGATCACAGATGAGAAAAGCAAGTTTCATAGTGAACATGTGGATATAGTCAAAGTAATGAAACAAGATGACAGTGCGGAACACGAGATCAAGTGGGCCAACGAACACAAGGCATTTGACATGACCCCATTCACCCACACCATAAAACTCGAGGCGGACATGCTGTGGACCACCAACACGGACTGGTGGTGGTACCACCTATGGCAACATGATCTGGTGTTCAGTGTCAACTGTCTTGACTATCGAGACAATGTCGTCAAACAAACGCCCTACAGGAAACTTTTCCAAAGGAACCATCTGCCCAACGTCTACAATGGATTGATCTACTTCAGGCGTAGCAAAAAAGCACAGCAGTTCTACAACACGGCACGAGACATAGTGAACAACTGGGTCGACGTGAAAAGGAACATGTTGATTAACTGCCATGACGAATATCCCAGCACGGATGTTGTGTTCGCACTGGCCTATAGGATCATGGATCCCACATCAAAGGGATTGATCGACTACGATTGGTTCAAGTTCATACACCACAAGCCAGGTGTCAACAACACCATGAGGGCAAAGGATCAAAATGAATACCTATATCCAAGCAGGTCAGGAGATGCGGTGTACATAGGTGAAACACGTGTCAGCAGGGTGTGGCACTACCACGACAAGGAGTTGCATGCCAGGATTGTTTGAAGCATTGGCCATGGTGCCAAAACGCGGACCAAAGAAGTTTTATGTCACCATCGACGGAGACAAACACGAAGTGACCCTGGACAAAAAGAAATGGGCTCAACAGCACGGAGAAGAGAACCTGATGATCAAGGACGGCGAGATAGTGTTGCGACCAAAACCCAAGGCGAAGACACAGTACAGCGTGTTGAAGACAGCACAGAGAGGATACGTGTTCCAGGACGATGACATACACTGGCCCACAGGGATAGCGGAAGGAGGCAAGGCATGGCTGACAGAGTACGAGTAAGCGATCTTGATTTCGTGTACATCTCGTTCAAGGAGCCCAACAAGGAGGAGAACTGGGCGGACCTAAAGAACAAGGTGCCATGGGCCAAGCGCGTGGACGGCGTGGTGGGTTTCGATTCAGCACACAAGGCCGCGGCGGAGATTGCGGAGACCGACTTCTTCATCAGCGTGGACGGTGACAACATGATAGATGAGAGATTCTTATTAGAGACGCTTGATTGGAACAAGACTGATAGGAAAGCAGTGCACAGATGGAGGGCAAAGAACAACGTCAATGGATTGGTGTATGGCAATGGTGGACTAGTGGGCTGGCCCAAGCAGACATGTCTCACAATGAAGACACACGAGAACGCAGAGACAGAAGAGAATCGCTTGGACTTCTGCTGGGGTGTGCCACACGAGAACCTACACAACTGTTACAGCGAAACAATAATCAATGCTGATAAACATCAGGCATTCAGTGCCGGTTACCGTGAAGGGGTCAAGATGTGTCTAGACAAAGGCAAACCCATCGATGCCGCTAACTTCATGAGAGACATATGGCCGCACAATCTCAAGGTACTCCTGACTTGGATGAATGTGGGGGCCGATGTAGAGAACGGAAGGTTCGCGATGTTCGGTGCCAGGATGGGTTGTTATCAGACCGTCCTCGAAACCCAAGCACAGAATATCAACATAAGTGACCTAGATGGAATGCGTGAGGTACTGATGAACTACCTTGACGAAGACAATATAGATGCAGATCTGCAGACATATGGAGAGAGTTTGAAACAGCGATTGGACATACCAATAGCCAACTACAGCAAAGAAGACAGTAGGTTCTTCAAGTTTGTGATGCCACAACACATCAACAAGGGAGTGCAAGATCGTGAGTACAAGTAATTACAAGAATGACGCGATCAAGGCGCAACAGAAGTTGGCAGAGATATCTCCCACCATGTGCTTGGCCAAATGGAACCAGACGTCACTGCACCTGCCCACGGGACTGACCAACAGTTGCTACCACCCACCACTGCACGAGATAGATGCTGAAAAAATACACAGCAATCCAGCGGCACTGCACAACACCGTGGAGAAACTGCAACAGAGACAACAGATGCTGTCAGGAGAGAAACCCGCAGGTTGTAGTTACTGCTGGAACATGGAGAGCACCGGTGAGATGTCAGATAGGCACTACCGTTCCGGGGAACCATGGGCGATTCAGGACTTCGATGACATCAGAAAGAAGCCAATTGACGACAAGTGGACGCCGAGATACGTGGAGGTCAACTTCAATCACGCCTGTAACCTCAAGTGCAGTTACTGTTCTCCGCAGTTCTCAACCACGTGGGGCCAGGAGATCGACCGTTATGGAGAGTATCCGACCACACCACCACACAACGCGCCCGAGCACTTCCAGGGTCGCAGGAAGCCCATACCCAACAGGGAGGACAATCCCTACGTGACCGCGTTCTGGCGATGGTGGCCCACCCTTTACAAGAACCTCAAGCACTTCCGCATGACCGGAGGTGAGCCCATGATGGATCCCAACACTTACAAAGTCTTACAGTACATCATGGACCACCCCAAGCAGGACCTACATCTCAACGTGACTTCAAACATGTGTCCCGCTGACCCAAAACTCAAACAAAAGTATTTCAACATGGTGGCAAACATCTGCATGGAGGAGAAGGTGGAACACATGATGCAGTTCGTGAGCGTGGACGCGTTTGGCGAACGTGCGGAATACATTCGTCATGGGTTGGACTTCAATCGCATGATGGCGAACGTGGAGGAGTTCTTGGATCGCATTCCTATGCGCAATTCTATCACGTTCATCTGCACCTACAACAATTTGAGTATTACAAGCATGGACAAGTTGCTGGAGAAGATATTAGAACTGCGTAAGCGATACTCAAAGACATACCAACGTGTTTGGTTCGACGTGCCCTTGTTGAGACAGCCCGCATGGCAACAGATCACACTACTGCCAGAGTCATACCAGGCAATACACGAGGAGAACATAAGATACATGGAAAGGAACTCCGGTGAGGAGAACGGACTACACATTTTCAAGGACTTCGAGATCCAAAAGATGCGACGCAATCTCGCCTACTGGCGCGAGAACGCTGACGCGAGCGCACAGCAAAAACGGAACTTTTACGCGTTCTTCAACGAGCACGATCGCAGGCGCTCTACGAGGTTCCTAAACACGTTCCCTGAAATGGCGGAGTTCTGGGAGGAGTGTAGCAATGCATAACAACACCATAGCACACGGATGCAGTTTCACTAGGTACGGTTGGCCATGCTGGCCCAAGTTCGTTCCATGGTTCGATGGTGGGATGACCATGTTGAACAAGGGCAGATCGGGAAGTGGCAATGAGACCATCGCACGTGCGGCCATAAACAGCGCAATGAATCACACTCAGATAGATCACATGTACATCATGTGGTCCGGCACTGACAGGTATGAAGTGATTACAAAAGACAAGGGAGCAGATGAGGTCAAAGGACGTGCGACCTACTACGTGTGGGACGAAGATCTGCAGTGGAGCACCTGGTATGGTGGACATCCAGAGAAGGACAAGCATGAATACTATCGTAGGCACTTCTGGGACGAAGAGCATCAATATTATAGGACATTGGAACACATTCTGAGGACACAGATGTTTTTAGACAAAAAAGGAATACCATACACCATGATGCTGTTCAAACAGGATGTACTGCGTGACAGTTTCTACAGCGAGAGCGAACGTGCCTTGTACAACGAGATCGACTGGACGAAATTTATATTCTACAAGGACAAGGGCGGTCTATGGGAGTTCTCAGAGGAGCACTACAAGAAATATTACGTGACTGGGGAATCTCATCCACCTCCCATAGCACACTACCACTGGGTCAAAGACATCATGTTCAAGAGTGACATACGCTGTCCAGAAACAGAATACAACAAACTGAAAGATTACTTCAAAGGAAAAGATGGACGATCTCGAATATAAGAAAAAGATATTAGACACCAAATCAGCCAGTTTCTGTGGAGCCAAGTGGTACAACGCGACCATATGGTTGGGATCGGGCATGACCACGAGTTGTCATCATCCATTACCTCACAAGATTGACCTGGAAGAGATCAAGATCAATCCCAGCGCCATACACAACACGAGACAAAAAAAAGAACAGCGCAGGCAGATGCAGTCAGGTGATAGACCCGCGGGCTGTGAGTACTGCTGGAAGATAGAAGACATCGACAGAGATAACATTAGTGATAGAGTGTACAAGTCAAAAATATTCACCAATGAAGCATTGGACTACGCCTACAAAACGGATTATAACACAGATGTAAATCTTAAAACACTTGAGATAGCATTTGATAGGACCTGTAACTTCGCATGCACTTACTGTAATCCCCAGTTCAGTTCTACCTGGGCCAACAACATCAAACAGCAAGGGCCATACACAGGATTGACTTCTGACGGACGTAACCACTTCACCCACCCACATGATTCAGCGGAGCCTTACAAGAAGGACGAGACCAATCCCTACGTGGAGGCTTTCTACAAGTGGTGGGAGACTGACCTACACCAGAGTCTGGACGAACTCAGGATCACGGGAGGCGAGCCCATGATGTCACCGAACCTGTGGAGACTGCTGGACTGGATAGAGACACAGGGCGATAGGATGAACCCTGACATGCGTATAGCCATTAATTCAAACCTCGGCGCCAAGCAGAGCATAATCGACAGATTCAAATCCAAATTAAAGAACTTCAAAAATTTTCATTTATACACCAGTTGTGAGGCAACTTACAAACAGGCAGAGTACATACGTGATGGGTTGAATTACACTGATTGGCACAGTCAGGTACTACACATGATGGTTGATAAAGTGCCAAGCGAGATCCATAACATGGCCACAATTAATGCATTATGCCTCGAATCACTGCCTGAGTTCCTTGAAAAGATCGTCTGGTTCAAAAGCGCCAGCAAGGTATATGGCCCATCGATCAATTTCACTTTGAACATACTTAGATTTCCAAGTTTCCAATCTCCACTTGTACTACCAGACGACCTGAGAAATAAATTTAAACTGAATTTGGTAAAGTTGTTAAGTAGTAACGAAAAACACCTTGAACACATGGAAATAAATCAAATACAAAGGTTAATAGATTACTTGGACGTGGTCAAAACACCGCATGCGGGTGCGGCTGAGCAAAGCAAACTTCAGCAAGATTTCAAAAAATTCTACAGCCAATACGACAAACGCACAGGTAAGGACTTCGAGAAGACCTTTCCAATAATAGGAGAATGGTACCGTGGCATATGAGTATGGGGCGAAAGAGCCCGAGAAATTAAAAATCAAAGACATGACCCCTAGGGAGAAGGAGTTGCTGATAGAGAGTGACACCTTCTGCATCCTGCCGTGGATACATCTCCATGCCTATCCAGATGGTAGGGCATACCCTTGCTGTTTCGCGTTTGATCCATATCCGGTCGGAGACCTTAACAAGGACAGCATGGAGGAAGTGTTCAATGGTGATAAGATGAAAGACATGCGAGTGAGGATGTTGAATAATAAGAAATCACGAGAATGTATGAAATGCTACGATCAAGAGAAATCCGGATTCTTCAGTCTGAGATTAAGTTCTAACAAACATTTTGGACACAACATTCCTTTGGTGCACGATACTCTGCCTGATGGTAAGGCAGATTTCGTTATGAAGTATTGGGACATAAGATTTTCTAATCTTTGTAACATGGCCTGTAGGAGTTGCGGTACTTGGTTCAGTAGTAATTGGTATGAGGATCACAAGAAACTAACAGGCAGTCCGCCTCCCCACGCAAAAGTAATGAAGGTGGGAAGAAGCACTGACGATTTATGGGACCAGATGCTGGAGCAGTTTGATCACACAGAACAGTTCTATTTTGCTGGTGGTGAACCTATAATAATGGAAGAACACTACAGGATATTGAAAGAACTAGACAAGAGAAAGATGTACCATGTAAGGTTAATCTATAACACGAACTTCAGTAGGACAACTTTCAAGGACATAGACGTATTTGAATTATGGAACAAGTTTGATTCCGTGTCTATTGGAGCAAGTTTAGACGCAGAAGGTCCTAGGGCAGAGTTGATGAGAAAAGGCACGGTGTGGGATGAAACCGTGGCCAACAGGAAAAGGATGATGCAAGTCTGTCCAGGGGTGGATTTCTACATCAGTTCCACAGTTGGGTTGATCAACAGTCTGCACGTAACGGATTTCCACAGAAGTTGGGTAGAGCAAGGGTTGATCAAACCACAGGATTTCAACTTCAACCTTTTACAGCACCCAATATGGCAGAGGATGGACATCTTACCGGCCGAATACAAAGCCCAGGTAAAAGAGAAATATCTAAAGCACATAGATTGGTTGAAGACACAAGATAATCTCACGCGGGCTACAAAAGGGTACGAATCAGCCATTGATTGGATGATGGCAAAAGACAATCAACAACACTTGGATCTGTTTTTTACAAACACAAGGAAGTACGATAAGATCAGGAACGAAGATACATTGAAAATATTTCCGGAATGGAAAGAACTATTTGACAAGTATGAAAAGAATTAAACCCAGTGAGGGCAACAAGACCTTCTGCATGGCACCATGGACACACACGTACCTATCGCCACAGACTGAGCGCCGTTTGTGCTGTGCGTCGAGGGAACCCGCTCAGAGTTTCAAGCAATACATAGACACCAGCAACGAAGCCAAGGAATATAAGCCTTTGACACTGAGAGAACACTGGAATTCAGATCACATGAAGTCCGTGCGATTACGCATGATGGCCGGGGAAGAACTACCAGAGTGTGAGGTGTGTGATCATAAACTGTTGAACACAAACGTATACAGGTCATACTGGAACCAGTTGTTCAAACACAAGATAGACGAAGCATTTGACAGCACAGATGAAACGGGGGCAACCACTATGCCCACAATCAGTTTTGATTACAGGTTCAACAACCTATGTAATTTCAAGTGTAGGATGTGTGGGGATATGCTTAGTAGCAGTTGGGAAGCGGAATCGAGGAAACACAAAACATGGAACAAAGAATCACAGCCATGGATGGCATCACCGTTGCGAGAACAGATAACCAAGTTCCAGGACACACAGGTAGTGCAGGAGTTCGTGGAAGCGATAGAAACAAAAACCATAAAAGAGATTTACTGGTGTGGTGGTGAACCCTTGATGTGGGACATGCACTGGAAAGCCATGCGGAGGATAATAGAACTGGGATTCGCGAAAGAGGTGTATGTGAGATACAATACCAATCTGAGCAGGACATCGTTCAAGGAAACCAAACTGTTTGACTTACTTCCTAAGTTTCAGGACTGGCAAGTGTGTGCGTCATTAGACGGCACCGGTGCGGTAGGAGAATACATCAGGGATGGATTAAACTACGAGCAGTGGTTAGACAACTTCAAGGAGGGACTTGCAGTTGCCAAAACTTCCCGGGAGATGCGCCTGGATTTCACTATCACAATGCCTGGTTTGCTAGAACTCAAGAACATGTTTGATCTAAGCATAAAATTGGACACAGAGATACTGACCAAAGTCATGTTCACTTTTAGCAATGATGAAGTGATGAGTCCGCTAGCGGTCTCTAAAGATCTCCTACACTGTATTTTAGATGAAGCTTTGGAATACATGCTACCCCGTGCTACTGCCAAGCAACAGGCAATGATAGATGTTATTCAAAATTTAAAGTCCCGAGAATCATTCCCTCCCACTAAACGAGGGAAGCGAAGGCAGGAGCATTTAGACAAAATAAGGAAACAAGACATCAAAAAAATATTACGTAGGGACGAAAGGATGCTAGACTGGTGGACAAATATATAATATCGAACCTGTGTCATCTTCCGTGGACAAGTATTGAAACCAGGCCTAACGGTAGTTACAAGCCCTGCTGTCTTTACAGAGAAGAATTGAAGGACGACGCTGGGAAAAAATACAACACCACGGAGCATTCGATATCACAGGTTATGAATTCTGAGGTAATGAACAGATTACGAAATCAATTTTCCAAAGGAGTAAAACCGCCGGCTTGTGCCAGTTGTTGGAAAGAGGAAGCAGTGGGGAAGACTTCCAAAAGGCAACACATGTGGCATAAGGCAAGTAGAATTGGACAAGTCCACTTACAAAAAAATATTGTTGCTCCGAGATTCATTGACTTAAAATTGGGTAATATTTGTAATTTGAAATGCAGAATATGTTCGCCACACTCCAGTTCGCAATGGACGAACGACATGATAAAAATAGATCCAATGAATAAGGATGCTTGGAAACAATTCAACAGGGATGGATTATGGCCGAGACAACAAAACAAGTTCTATGAAGATCTAGAGAATCATATAGAATCTATTAGATTTTTTGAAATCACAGGCGGTGAGCCGCTGATGATAGCAGAGCAATTTCAAATCCTGCGAAAGTGTGTGGAGGCAGGGGTGGCCAAAAACATAGAAGTACATTACAACACAAATGGCACGCACTATCCCGAAGAAGCGGTAAAAGATATTTGGCCACACTTCAAAAGGGTAGAAATAGCATTTAGCATAGATGATATCGAAGATAGATTCGAGTACCAAAGGCATCCTGCGGTGTGGGAGTCAGTCAATTCAAATATTGACAAATTTCTAGGGTCAGGTTTGAAAAATTTATCAACACAGGTTTGTACGACACTGAACTTTTTTAACATTTGGAATATCGACGAGTTGGCGAAAAAAGTTAAAGGATGGAATCCGGATTTTTGGTACATAAACATATTACACACACCTGTTGAATTTGATATACAACAGATTCCTTTAGAGTTCAAAAAAAAAATAGTTGCGAAACTGAAAAAAACGAAGATATATCAACAAGAAATACAAACTGCTATCGATTATATAAACGGAGAGCCAGACCATAAGATCGATGACTGGAAGGCTAAATTGGATGTAAAAATAAGATCCATCGATTATATCCGAAAAGAAAATTTCGCCGAGGTTTTCCCTGATCAAAATAGGATGTTAAAAATATATGACTAGAAGATTTATAGCAGGTGGTTGCAGTTTCACTTTCGGACACGAACTGAGTGATGACCAACAGGGCGAGGTGCCCAGCAGGAAAACTTGGGCATACGGTTTGAAGGGCAGAGAGCAAGAATACATCTGTACAGCATATCCGGGTTCAGGTAATCCAGGCATAGCACGGAGGGTCTTCCATGCAGTGGCAAACAATGCTGACATTGACTGTGTCGTCGTGATGTGGAGTTTTATTTCCCGATATGATTGGGCCATGCCAAGACACCGATTGCTCGAAGATACACGATGGGCATCCATTTCTCCATGGGACACCAACACAGGAAATGAAGAAGCATACAGAAAACTGTCAGGATCTGAAACACAACAACAAGTTTGGCAAGCGAGGCGAGTAAAATTTGTTGAGACTGGTGTGAAGCCTTTCGCAGAAGCAATCTATAAACATGCGGCCAATCAGTATCACGAAACATACCTCAGTTGGAAATCTATCATATGGTTGCAGAACATCCTCGAGAAAAAGAACATACCATACATGTTTACTCTAGCGGACAACAGTCTTTTTTACCAGGAATTCACGCCACACAAAGATCAGGACGCTTTAATGGATGCTTTGTATTCCGAGATAGACTTTACCAAATGGTTTGCCTTTGGTGAGAGGATGATGGGATTCAACCAGTGGGCACTGCTCAATGATTACCCACGTGGCACCACACATCCACTTGACCAGGCACACGCGGATGCTGTAAAATTAATGTTACCAACCTTTGAAAAAATAACAGGAGGAAAAAGATGATCAGATGGATAAAAAGATTGTGGAACAAGATCAAGGAAGAGATACGTTACAGGAAGAGACTGAAAGAACTCAAGAAGAAGGATCCTTTCATATACAAATAACAGATGGAAAAAGTAAAACAGGCATTGAAGGATCTGTTCACACGCAATCCACGATTTGAATTGGTGGACCTGGACAGTATAGACATCACGGAAGATCCGGTGAGGCCTGAGCTGAGTGTGGAGTTCCGCAAGAGCAATGGCAAACGCATATTGGGACTACGAGATGAGGAGGGAGACACGGCCGCGATCATCTGCTTGGCCTTCACCAACGACGTGCCGGCATCCGTAGAGGAAATGGGGTTGATGTCTCATGACGCCTACAACCAGAGCATACTGCGTGGTGGACTCGTGGGCCGGATAGCGATAGCATACACGGTGTGGGCAAAAAAGAAGGGTGGTGGCAAACACATACTGAACGAAGTGTACAAGAAATTCAAAAGGGAACATCACATAGAAAGATTGATCACCCTTAGTCCACTTACAGAGATGGCGGAACGGTTCCACCTCAAGAACGGAGCCAAGTTATTGCGCAAGAATGAAAAGACACAGAACTTCGAGTATGACATCACGCTGGAGCAGTGGGAGAAGTATCTAAGGAAGACCAAGGAGGTTTTGAAAATAGCATGAGGATACTGGGAATCAACTGCATGAACCACGACGCCGCCATGGCTGTCGTTGATTACAGTTCCGGCACGGGTGAGATCTTGTGGGCCGCACACGCAGAGAGATACAGCAAGGTAAAGAACGATCACTTCCTCAACCAGAAGATCGTGGACGAGGCCTACACATTTGGTCCTTTCAACAAGGTGGTGTACTATGAGAAGCCACTGCTGAAGAAGGCCCGACAGTTCTACGCGGGACAGTACGGACTTGCTATGAGTTACACCGAGATGCCACAGTGGCACCTGAATCATTTCAACATCAAGATCGACGGGTACGTCAAGCATCATGACTCACACGCGGCGGCGGGCTACTTCACTTCTCCATTCCGGGACGAAGGTGCCACCATACTGACCGTGGACGCCATAGGCGAATGGGACACAGTTTCTATATCAACAGCAGACAAAGTATGGATTGAGAGGAAAGAGACAATCAAGTACCCACACAGCATAGGGATACTCTACAGTGCGTTCACACATCGTTGTGGACTCAAACCGGCGGAGGAGGAGTACATCCTGATGGGCATGGCCGCGTATGGCAAACCAAAATACAAGCAGAAGATCTATGACGAGTTCGTGAACCAAAAACCTTTCAGTCTCAAACAAAACCTACACCGTGGACTGAGCGACTGGGAGCCAAACGCGGACGTGATGGACATAGCCGCCAGCATACAGGCAGTCACGGAAGAATGCCTCGCAGACCTCTGGACCAGGGCCAGCCGATACGGATCACGTAATCTAGTGTATGCGGGAGGAGTTGCTTTAAACTGCGCCGCCAACAGGGTCTTAGCCAACATGGGACTGTTCGACAACATATGGATAATACCAAACCCAGGTGATGCAGGATCGAGTCTGGGTTGTATTGCCGCACACCAAAAGTCACACTTGAATTGGGAACACCCGTTCCTGGGACACAACATAGATGGAGAATATCCTGTGGACAGTCTGATAAAGGAATTGAAGGAAAACCGGATGGTGGGTGTTGCGAGTGGCAGGGCGGAGTTTGGTCCCAGGGCACTTGGTAACAGATCACTGCTGGCGGATCCTAGGGGACCAGAAATCAAGGATCTGGTAAACTCGATCAAGAAGAGACAGCAGTTCAGGCCGTTCGCTCCGGCCATATTAGAGGAGGATGTAAACGACTATTTTACCCTGCCTAAAGCCGTCAAAAACACCCCTTATATGCAATTTACAGCGGCGTGTACGCATGGTAAAGAGTTTCCTGCCATAATACACCATGATCA
>JGI11705J14877_10000882_pt1 | contig 18006 bp, 18 predicted proteins | sample Etolaghawater15m_FD_14877 | JGI IMG/M metagenome (IMG submission 14877)
CTTTTAAAACAAATTTTATGAAAAAAACCCTACTTATCACTGCTTTATTGATAGCAGTTTTTTCCTTTAACAATTTAAATGCCCAGGTAAAGGGAGGTTTTAAATTGGGAGCAGATTTCTCCAGGTTGAATATGGACTATGATGATGATTTTAACGATGAAACGAAAAGATTGATTTCACCCCGGTTAGGTTTTATCATCGAAGTGCCCGTAAACGACTTCTTGTTTGTGCAGGCTGGCGTATTTGGCACTGCAAAAGGTTGGCGTATATCGGAAAAAGATGCCGGAGAAACCTTCAAGGCATTTATGATTTTGGGAGCAATCGACATCCCGATTCAGTTTGGGTACAAATACGATTTGGGCGCTATCAAACTTTTTGGTATGGCAGGCCCGGTAATATCGTATAATGTTTACTCAACGTTTGCCATCAAATTGGGTGATGAGGATTGGGACAACGACAACAGCTTTAAAATTGGTAATTCGGAAGCAGATTTTTTCAAACCACTCAATATGGGCGTAAACGTCGAGGCCGGCGTTGAACTCAACAGATTTCAGTTTTCCGCCTTTTATATGCAGGGACTTTCAAACCTGAACACGCAGGATGGCGATAAATATACCACCAACGTTATTGGACTTACCGCTGCCATTAAATTTGGCCGCGTCGATTAGCGATTATTCAATTTTCAAAATATTTCCAAAAGAGCCGGTTGATATCACCCGGCTCTTTTGTTTTTATGACCGCTTAGCCCTCTCATAGTATAGTTTCTATGTGCGATAGCAAAAAAACAACTCTTTTAAAAACTTAGGAAGAGGGTCAGGCAGCGGGATATTTAAATGTGTTGTTTGTGGGTCGGCATTTGCAGGGTCTCTCTTAGCATAACGGATTGCGGTATGTTTTTGTTGCCGATTTCGAAGCACTGTCCTGTCAAGATACACGAAAGTTTATTAGATGCAGAAACGCTGAAACCCATACTATCTCAGCAATAAAATATACCGCCTGTTATGTGGCGTTTTGATTTCACCTTCTCCAATATTAATAAAAAGTCAATTTTTCTGAATATAGACATTTTTGTTCTATGCGATGTCCTCGGTATTTCTCATTACCTCATTGTTTCAAAAATATTTGTATACCATCAAAGCAACAAAACAAATTAGAGCTATGTTAATTGAAAATATATACGAATAAAACAAATAGCCGACGTTGCCAGTTTCTTTTTTTGTTATTGCCCTATAATCGCTTATGTAGCGAAAAATAAATAAGTTGATAAATAAGAAACTCTCTGTTTTCTCATTTCTTTTTCTTAGAAATGAATAAATCATTATTGTTGACCAGACAAAGACAATAATGGAAATTACCCCTAAAACAATTATTACATTTGTCATATTACCTCCTTTAATATTGTTAATGAATCTGCAGTTAAAATTCCTTTAGTTCTTTTTTAATTAACTCGTGTTGTGTTTGTTTAATGCCACATAACGAGTAACTAAACCAATCTCTTCCGTATATTCCCGTTACATTTGGAGGTGCTAATTCCAAGATACAGATTGGGAAATATCAACCGCAGTCGCGGAAGGGAACAGTGAGCTATTTTCATGGTCATGGCGTTGGTGATTATTGAAGTTCAAATGTACTTAGTTTTTTTTACCGAATCGGAAAAGGATTACAAATATTAATGTATGCTCCTATCGAGTATACCTAATTCTAACAGGATATTTTTGCAAAATCAGTAAGAAGCAGTATATATGATCTTTCAGCCCCTCACACACCGCACAAATTTGTTAAAATTTGAAAAAAAACAAAAAAACACTTGACATGTTTTTATTTTGTATTACTTTTGCGAGTGAATACTAACTAACTTTGTCATGATATCAGACCGACAACAACAGATTATCGAAGAAGCGATAAAACTTATTGATGAAAAAGGAATTCAGGGGTTAACAATAAAGAACCTTTCAAAGGAAATCGGAATTAGTGAACCCGGGATTTACCGTCATTTCGAAAGTAAATTTGCTATTTTGCACATGATTTTGGATTCGTTCAGGGCAATGATCCAAATGAATCACAGCATGTTTATGTCGGCCACCGATGAAGGGATCGAAAAACTGCACCAACTGATACAAAAGGTACTCTCGATTTTTATTCAGGAACCGGCCTTGGTGTCCGTCATCTTTTCAGAAGAAATTTTCCACAACGAAAAACAACTCACCGAAATGGTGGTGCACATCCAGGAATTAAACGAAGATCTGGTAAAAAAGGTGTACCTTCAGCTTCAGGCGGAGAACAAAGTTACCCAATCCATCTCACCCGAAATGTTTAGCCTGTTGTATTTCGGCTCGATCAGACTACTCGTAAAAAAATGGAAACAACAGCAATACAGCTTTAATCTGCTCGATAAAGGAGAAGAACTCTTCCAAACTTTACTGATAGCTATAAAAAAATAAAACATTAGAATTTTAATGATAATCAACCTGATAGACGTATGTACAGCAAATTAGTGAACACTAACTAACATCAATCATGAATAAGTTTTTCAACAACATCCTAAATTTTCGGTGGGCTATCCTGATAGCCACCCTACTCATTTCGGCTGGGTTTGCTTACCTGATGAGCACCAACTCGCGAATGGAAACAGACCTCGACGAATACATGCCACAGGATCATCCGGCTTTTGTTTACAGCGACCAGGCCGAGTCGTGGTTTAACATCAACGATGGGATTATCATCGCGGTCGAAAACAAATCAGGAATCTACAATGCAGCCACACTTGACACCGTTAAACATCTCACCATCAGGTTACAACGCTTGCCGGAGATTGACAAAAAAGAGGTGACGTCGTTGTATACTGCCGACAACATCGTAGGCAGCGAAGGCAGCATGGAGGTAAATAGTTTTTACAAACGCGTACCCAAGTCGGAAGAGGGACTCGCAACCCTTCGACAGCAAGTACTTGATAACGACATGGTATACCGCAGATTGGTTTCGGAAGATGAAACGGTTACGGTAATTATTGCCGAAATAAAAGATGATGTGTTTTCACAGGAGTTCTATGAAGACATCCTGAAACTGGCCAAAAATTCGGAAACCGAATCCATTAACATTCACGTAGCCGGTCGTCCGATTGTTGAGGGAACAATGGCTTTACTAGGCCCGGCCGACATGACCCGCATGGTTCCGATCGTAATATTGGTCATAGTTCTGGTTTTGTTCTTCACCTTGCGGAGTGTAAGTGGAACGCTTGTTACCATGATGGTTGTTTTTTTAAGCACCATCTGGGCTTTCGGGCTGATGGCGGCAGTTAACATTCCAATATACGCCGTATCGACCATGATACCGGTGATGCTGATAGCGATTGGCGTGGCCGACGGAATTCACCTGTACAGTCACCTGCAGCTTTTTATCCAAAAACGACCTGACGCCACAAAAAAAGAAGCCATCCTCGATATGCTGAGCCACATGTGGAAACCTGTGGTAATGACCTCGGTAACAACCGCCGTAGGTTTTGTGTCGTTGCTTACATCACAGGTTTACCCGATAAAGTACTTCGGTATTTTTACTGCTTTCGGGGTATTGATGGCCATGACCTTTTCGCTGATCTTTCTTCCGGCAAGCATCATGATTTTCGGATTACCACGCGTAAAAGTCAACAAGCACAAGAAACAAAGCGACAACCACGCATTTGCTTTTGGATTTGCCGCTCGTGTGCTGAAATATAAATCATTGTCCATTATCGTAACCGCCGTACTTGTTTTCGCTTCCATTTTCGGAATGCAGAAAATCTGGATCGATTCAAGCTTTCTCGACAAATTTGAAAAAGACAGCGACATCGTGCTTACCGACAAGTTTATCAATTCTCACTTCGGAGGAACAAGCAACGTAAACTTAATTTTAGATGCGGAAGGCACGAAAGATGTTTTTAAAAATCCGCAGACGCTCCGTTTAATCGATAAAATGCAAAAGGAAGTAACCGGAAGCCTCCGCGAAGTAGGCAATAGTTTTTCGCTGGCCGATTACATAAACCGCATGAATATGGTGATGAATGCTGACGACCAGGAATTTAACCGTATTCCTGACGACCAGAATATGATTGCTCAATATTTACTACTCTATGAAATGTCGGGTGATCCGGAAAACCTGAATAAAGTAGTCGATTACGATTACGCCAAAACAAACGTAACTTTCCAGCTAAAGGGCGACGACTCGAAAACCATTAATAAAGCGCTGGAGCTAATCGAAACTTTTCGCGATGATTTCAAAAATATGGGTGTAAGCATGAACTATGCCGGCAGCGGATATAAAGGTTTGGTTTTTACCGATTTAATCCTCGAAGGCCAGATTCAAAGCATCATACTCTCATTGATTCTCATTGTCATTTTAATTGGTGTGATGTTCCGAAGTGTAAAAATCGGTCTTATCAGTTCTGTCCCGTTAATCATTACAGCCCTCATGAGTTTCGGACTCATGGGCTTTCTGGGAATTCCGCTTAATTCAACAACGGCCCTGCTTTCGAGTATTGCAATTGGCATTGGTATTGATTACGCCGTTCATTTTATTCAACAATACAAAGCCAACGCTGCCAAATCAAACGATTTATTACTTATCGCGCAGCAAACAATGGCACACTCCGGCAGGGCCATCAGTTTTAACGCCATCGTTGTCATTTCGGGGTTTTTGGTATTACTTTTCTCGGTGTTTCCTCCCAACCGCGAATTAGGAGCTCTGGTGTCGCTTAACATGTTCACCAGCTTTATTGGCACAGTTACCATCATGTTGGTTCTGCTAAACATTACGAAAGTTTTTCAAAATAAATTAAAATAACAGGAGACTCAAATCATGAAAATTTCATTAAAAATTACAACCATCTTGGTCATCACAACACTGATAACCATCAATTTACAACAGGTAGTAGCTCAAGAGCTTACAGCCAGAGAGATTGTAAACCGATCGCTAAACTTACCCGAAGGAGACAATCAAACCTCCAATCTGACCATGACACTGACCAATAAATCAGGAGACACACGCGTGCGTGAAATAAAACAATTCACCAAAAAAATGGGTGATGTTGAGAAAAGCATCATGTTTTTTATCGCACCGGCCGATGTTAAAAACACGTCCTTTATGAACTGGAGTTATACTTCGGATAAACCTGATGATCAATGGATTTACCTTCCTGCCATCAAAAAAACCAAGCGCATTTCGAGCGATAGCAAAAACGACTATTTCATGGGATCAGACTTTACTTACGACGATTTGGGGGATCGAAAAGTAGAGGATGATACCCACAGCCTGCTACGAAAAGATGAAATTGAAGGGGTAAGTTATTACGTTATCGAAAGCATTCCGAAAGAAGCCGACTATATGTACTCGAAAACAATCACCTGGATCAACACGGAAAGTTTTATCGGACTTAAAAAGGAGTTTTACGATGAAGACGAAGAATTGCTTAAAGTGCTCTCCATCTTGCAGGTTGAGGAAATTGAAAACCTTCTCGTCATTACCCATTCCGAAATGAAGAATGTCCAGAAAAATCACTCCACCAGCATGAAATTAAGTGATATAAAAATAAATACCGGCATCGAAGACGCCAAATTTACCGAACGCATCATGATGCGCGGTATATAAATGATAACGTGATGAAATTGTTGCAAAAAATAGCTGTTGTTGTCTTAATGCTTTTTGCGGTTTCGTGCGAAAAATATTTCGACTATTCGCCCTACGCTATCCGGTTTGAGGAGGAAAGCCAAGACCTGAACAACAAAAATATCTTTTTGATCAAAAGCCGGGAAGAAAGCGACACCTTGCGCATTGCTTTTACCGGCGATAGCCATAACTATTTTGATGAATTGGGGCTTTTTGTTGAAAAAGCAAACAGCTTAACCAACATTGATTTCGTGATACATGTTGGCGACATAGCCGACTTCGGCCTGCCAAAACAATATTCATGGGGAAACGGCTATTTATCTCAACTCAACCAACCCTACCTTGTGCTTATCGGAAATCACGATTTAGTAGGGAATGGCCTGGAAGCTTACAACGAAATGTTTGGCGTTCTTGACTTCAGCTTCATATATGATCAGATCAAATTTATTTTTCTTAACACCAACAGCCTTGAATTTGCTAACAACGGAACCGTGCCGGATCTTAGTTGGCTGAAGGAAGAACTTAAACCATCGGCTGAATTTTCAAGCGCTGCCATCATTTGTCATGTTCCGCCAAATGATGCTGATTTCGATTCAAATCTTGAAGCTGAATTTTACCAAACCATTTCAACATACCACAATGTTTTAATGGTCGTTCACGGACATCAACACCATCACGAAATTTACTATCCCACGGCGGACAGCATTCCGTTTATTAATGTTTACGGCGTAGAACACCGAATGATGAATACGATTGAAATTGTTCAAAATCAAATTCATGTGAAGAATGTCAGCTTTTAAAAGATACCTGCTTGTGGGACTGTTGTTTGGAATGGTGGGCATATCAAACGCCCAGTCATCAATAAAAAAATGGGATTGGCTACTTCCCGACTACCTTAAATTACAATATGCCGGAGGGATTGGGTTTATTTCGGCGGGTGTAGGATACACTTTTCTTGACAACCGCATCGACGCCACAGTTTTCTATGGTTATGTACCAAAAGGGATATCCATCGACGACCTGCATAGCCTTAGTTTACAATTCACTGCCAAGCTTATCAGAATAAGACTGTCAGAAGATTATACCTTACTCCCGTTAAATTTCGGATGGTTTTTGCACCACACGTTTGGCAGTGAATATTGGATAAAACTTCCTCAGCACTATCCTCCCGAGTATTATTGGTGGTCGCCGGGGCGAAATGCAGGCGTTTTTATTGGCGGCGAAATAAAAACCAACTGGCTCGCATCGAAGACACCAGCCTCAGGTTTGGCATTCTACACCCGTGTAGGAACGCGCGGATTGTATATCGCAAGTAAGTTTGGCAACAGTTCAATACCCTTATCCGACATTATTGAAATCGGGTTTGGCGTGGCCTTATACCGATAAATAAATTATAACTATGCTGTGTGAAAAAAATACAATAGGTTATATTAGGAATCACAATGTGTTTCCTGCTCGCTCTTGTACGTTTATAATGAATAGAGACCACAGGGCAGCCAATAAAACCGGAAGCTTCAAAACGCTTTTGGCCTTGATTCTGGTATTTTTTTCGGTCAACCTGGGTGCTCAACAGACTGACAATACCGATCAAAGAGTTAATCTTACGACCATCGCCGAGGTTAATCAAACGAATAATTACATAACATTCCCAATCAATATCGGCAACATGGCTCCACTCTGGTTTGAGGCCAATGTGGTTCCGAATTTTTACATCAGGAAGAGTAAAAATGCCAGACTAATGGGAGTTCTTACGCCACAAATCATCATCAGGATGTATCAGGAGGAATCTTTTCCTGTTCGCACACCCAGTTATATCCCACAGATATCAGTGTATTATTCCTTAACAAAAGACTATATCAACCACCAAAACACACTTTTTGGACGGATTGCACATCATTCCAACGGACAGTCCGGATCTTTCTTCCTCCCGGATGGTGAAATTAACCACCTGGATGGCAACTTCTCAACAAATTTTGTTCAGCTGGGAATCATGCACAACCGTTTCAATAATAAAGTTAATGCGGCGCAGTTTTTCAGCACTTCAGTGGAAGTCCACCCGCCAGGTTGGTCGATGGAGGAACTTGACAACCAATACAGTATGGTCAGGTGGCAAAACGCTTTCTCCATCTACAAAATTCCCATTGGCCATAGCAGCCAGGATCAAAAAAGTCCGTCCATATCACTAAAAGCTGAAATGATGTGGATGTTTGGTCAGATTAACTCATGGGAGGAATTTTCATCGAACAGGTTGAACCTGAACTTCATATTATACTATCATCCAAAATTTTTTGAAGACATCGGGTTTTTTGTTGAAGTGTTCAGCGGAATGGATTACTACAACATTTATTTCGATGAAAAAGTAGAAGTTTTAAGATTTGGAATCATGACAGAAAAACTAAGGTTTTAAAAATAAATTACACACAAAATGAAAAAACTAATCATTATCGCCGTATTAAGCCTGATCACAGGCCACTGGCTGTCGGCGCAGCAAGTCAACATCAACGGGTTTGCCCGTACCTATGAGGGTTTATTGCTTGAAAACGGGGATTTTAGCATCGTACAGCAAACCCTTAACCTCAACTTTGAAAAACCCGGAAATAAGGTCGCCTTTAAGGCCAATCCCATGCTCTATCTATACGAATCCGACAGTATTTCATTTAACATGCGGGAGATTTATCTTGATTTGTACTTTAAAAAATTCGATCTCCGAATTGGGAAACAACAGGTGGTCTGGGGAAAAGCCGATGGCGTTTTTATTACCGACATTGTTTCGCCGCTGAACCTCAATGAGTTTCTATTGCCTGATTTCGATGAAATAAGAATGGGCGTAATTGGAGCTAAAATAAATTACTATCTGGGCAACAATACGTTAGAAGCAATCCTCATTCCGGTTTTCGAACCCAACGAACTACCTAAGCCGGGTTCAATTTGGTACATTCAACCCGATTTTCCGGCACCCCCTGTGTTTGATTTATCAAAAGAAAAAATAAAGCCTTCACTTGAAAACAGTGAACTTTTTCTGAAATATACGGCCATGACCTCTGCCATCGATTTTGAAATTATGGGGGCATACACTTGGGACGATTACCCCACCATGTACACTACCAAACAAATAGACACTACTTCGGGGCAGCTCACCGGCCTGCTTGTTACACCAGAGTATAAACGGCTTACAATAGGAGGAGGTTCCTTTAGCAGCACTGTCAAAAGTTTCGTGTTCAGAGGCGAAGCGGCCTATTATGGTGGAAAATATTTTCAAACTACAAATCCAGCCATCGCCGGAGCTGTGGAGCAAAAAGACTACCTGCATTACCTGGCCGGGATTGATTTAACCCTCAGCAACCTGAAACTAAGCACCCAATTCATTCAAAAGACCATTCTTAATTACAACGATGAGCTGGTAAACGATCAAACTGAAAACACCATGACCTTTTTGGCACGCTACGACATGCTGCGCGAAACCCTGCACCTGGAACTTTTTGGCTACGTTGGGCTGAACTACGGCGATGCGCTGATTCGCCCCAAAGTAACTTACGACCTGGAGGACAGTTTTTCAGTCCTGTTAGGAGCAAACATCTTTACCGGAGACAGCCGCGGAAACTTTGGCCGATATGATGACAATTCAATGATATATACCAAAATAAAATACAGTTTCTGATGATGAACATGCGTTGTCTGACGCTGATTATTAGCCTGATCTTTACAAGCTTTGTAGGGTATAGTCAAACCGAAAAAACTGATATAAGCGGAATATACCAACTTCCAAACGGGTTGGAGGTAAAGCTTTATCCAGAGGAAGATGGGAGTTTTTCAGGGAAGATACTGGCGCTAAACAGCTATGAAAATGGAGAAATCTTTGATGTGAACAACCCTGACAGAAGCAGGAGAAAGGATTCACTTATAGGCAAAATTCTGATAACCGGCTTGGTATATAATACCGAGAAAAGAATCTGGGACAAGGGCATCATGTATGGCCCTGAGAAAGGATTGTTTTTTAATTTACAGGTTAAAGAAAGCCATGCCGGGGGCATTGAAGTAGTAGGTTCAAAATTTCTTTTCTCCAAATCAATGCGCTGGCGGCGCGTAACAGAAGAAAAAGAAAACCAATAAAAAGGATTTCTAGCGGCCTGTTGCCCGAGCTCGAAAAAGGGAAACTCAAAACTGTTGATAAGGATAGAGAGCTATGAAATAACTGTGTCGTTATGATTTTGTGCATCTGGCGTAACGTTTTGCAAATATGGCTCGTAGATGTTTCATTGTAATTTGTATTTTGGTTTGATTTCCAAATTTTAAAATTATTTTGCCGTGGTAGTACTAAGCGGCTAAGGGCTATGATTTGCTGTTACGCACTGTGCTTTATTTTATTATTAATTTTTGCCTATAAATAGATCCATTTACAACAATTTCAACATAATGCATACCAGGTATTAGGTTTGATATATTGATGCTATTAGTATTGTCAAGATTTACTAATTGTTTTTGGCCAATATGGTTAAAAATATATACATCTTCTATTTCTAAATTGTTTATCGCTGATATATGAATAATTGAATTTGCAGGATTTGGATATACGATAATGTTTTTCTTGTTTTCTGATTCTACATTGACCAAACAAGATGCTAATACTTCTTGAACACTATTGCAATTATTTTCATTTAGACCGATATTCGCAACATAGTTTGTGGTAGATAGGTATTCACAAACACTTTCCACTTCACAGGTTGATAGATTATGATTAAAAATTATGGTTAATTCTTCTATTGTATTGTGATCAATATTATCAAGGCCTTCCAGGCTGTTAAGATTTTTATTATCAACTATACTAATAGCGCCATTTACCTGAGTTAGATTGCTAAGACCAACAATACTTTCTAATTCCCAATTTGAGGATATGTCCAGGTTTCCATTGATAGAAGATAATTGATTGATACCATCAATATCTATAAGGCCATAGTTATAGCTTAAGGTAAAGCTATTACCAATTGAAATTAGACTCCCTAATCCAATTATATCTGTCAAACTATTGTTGTCAGATATTTGCAAATTTCCCATAATTGACTTCAAATTAGATAATCCTCCTACGTTTAATAATTCGTGACAACCAGTAATTTTTAAATCTCCTTCTATGCATGATAAATTATGGAGTCCATCAATATTTAGCAACCATCCATTATCAATTATTAATAAATCTCCTCTTATTGAATCAAGGCCATATATTGCTGAAAAATTTGTTAGCGTTCCGTTATTGATTATCTCTAAGCTACCTCCTAAATAATTAAGGTTTTGGAGTCCTGAAAAATTAGATAGCCAATGATTATCAATGACTATTAGGTCTCCCAAAATAGATGTGATAACATTTAAGCCTGTTAGATTCGTTATATGCATATTATCGGGGTCTGTAACTACTACATCACCCTGTATTTCAATGCAATTGGGGTAGTTTTGCTGAAAGTTGTCAATCATGTCTTGAGATGAGAAAGTAATTCCATCAGGAAGACATTGTTGAGAAAATGATAGATTTATTGTAAATATTACGCTTGCTAAAAATAAAATGGGCTTTTTCATGGTTTAATGTGTTTATTGTTTATTTGCGTTGTGCCTAACTATATGTGATCTACAATCCAATTACACTCATCTCCCCTTTGGCTAGATCCCACCATCATTCTATTTTCCCACATTTTCAACGCCTTGTTTTTTTTATCCATGGTGGTATGTTTAAGTTTATTCTGTTTAGCATGTTACAAATGTATTATATTTTCTACTATAATACACCTGGTTGGTTAATATTTATTGTGATTTTCGGGTTTGGATGTTTTAGCTAAATATTTCTAAAACAACCCTGTACGAAACCTTGTAGCAGCGCGACCTATGTAAGTCGACGGGTATAGCGGGCGGTTTTTATTCGGTCTTTCAGAACAGTACTGGCTCTGAAGACGAGGCTTAATTGTTTAAAAGTTGAGGGATTAACCTGTTCGGGGGTGGCTACCGGGCTGGCTTTCAGGTGTAGTGAAAAAGTGCCCAAATCGCCCATCTGTATGGTGTTGTTTTCCAACAACAACTCGCCTGTTAACTCGGCCAACGCCGTTACTACCCCGGCAATGTCGGCTTTGCTCAATGTGCTGCGCCGGCTAATCATATCTGATAGCTCCGACAATTGAATAGTTTTTCGGTTGGTTAGTCTTGCCATATAGTTGTTGTTTCCTCCTCCCGCAACACCGGCCTGTGTCAGCCTGACGGCCTTGTAAATTAATGTCATCTCTTTTCCCTTTTATTTTGTTATTCCTTTGGTATGGTCCTTACCTTGTATAAGATCAATTACGTAAGGTAATCTCTTGTTTTATAATTTTATAGTCAAAAATAGTTTCTATGAGGCGCGTCATAATTTTATTTGAGGCGCATCATCTTTTATTTTAAGGCGCGTCAAAAATATTTTTGAGGCGCGTGATAATTTTATATTAAACATAAGATGTCATTAAAAGTTATACAATAATACACATTTTAAGCCATTGGGTTGGTATAATTTTAAAAGTGATTTCCGAACTGGATCTGTGGTTCCTTTTACTGGGTTTGAGCGTGCTTACGGACAATAGTCAAAACAAGCTGAATGTTTTTATCTTTGCGCGGCATTTTTTATGCGATTGAAGTTTAAAGGTAAGGATCATTCTTTTTATGCGTTTAGCACGATTTATTTGTGTTGTTGTGGCTATTGTTGTCATTAACAACGTTTATTGTTTTGGGCAGATTCCGGATGGGTATTATGATCCGGCGATTGGGAAAACAGGAGTTGATTTGCAACTGTCTCTTTATGGTATTGTTAGTAATCATACTGCGGTTAGCTATACACCGGGCGTCTGGAATGCGTTTTACACGACTGATGTAAAGGAAAATGGAGAGGTGTGGGATATGTATAGCGATGTGCCTGGTGGGAATCCACCTTACAGCTATACGTTGGGAACTAACCAGTGTGGAACTTCAACTCAGGAGGGTGATTGTTATAGCCGGGAACATGCGTTTTGTCAGAGCTATTTTAATGGCGAAGCTCCAATGTTTACCGATTTACATCACATTTTTCCGGTTGATCAGTATGTAAATGCAACGGGGCATAACAATTATCCGTTCGGTGTGGTTGCCACTGCGGACTATACTTCATTGAATGGTTCTAAACGGGGGGATTGTACTTTTCCCGGTTATACCGGAACTGCTTTTGAACCTATTGATGAGTACAAGGGGGATTTTGCACGTGCGTATTTTTATATGGCTACACGATATCAGCATTTGATTGGAGGTTGGGAAAATAATATCGGGGAAGCTGACGCGATTCTGAACGGCACATCTTATCCGGCCTATGAAGTTTGGTTTCTTAATCTGTTGTTGACCTGGCATGATGATGATCCTGTTTCCGCGAAGGAAATTAACCGCAATAACGCTGTTTATGCTATTCAAAATAACAGAAACCCTTATGTTGATCATCCTGAATATGTGGAGGCGGTATGGACTCCGGGTGGTTTAAAGGCAGAGCCAAGTAATCATCCAACAGACTTTGTTTCCAGTGCCGGTATTCCGGCCAGTGAGCGGATTGTACTGGAATGGAATGATGCTACAGGTGCTGTATTGCCGGACGGATACCTGATAATGGGAAGTAACATCAGTTATGATGACATTAATAATCCGGTTGACGGCACTCAAATAGTGGATGGGGGATTGAATAAAAACCGGAGTTATGGGACAGAGAACTATACCTTTGAAGGATTATCCGCAATCACCACGTATTATTTCAAGATTTTCCCCTACACCAATGCAGGCTATGCTATTGACTATAAAACCGACGGGGCGATTCAAACCACTGCTTTTGCTACCATTCAAGGCACTACCGTTTTGCAACCCGGAGACATTGCTTTTATCGGATACCAAACAGTAAACCCTGATAAATTTGCGTTCGTGCTCTTAAAGGATGTAAATGAATTTACGGAGATTGCTTTTACTGACAATGCCTTTGATGGATCAGAACTGCTAAACACCGAAGAAACGGGGGTTTGGACTGTGCCCTCAGGGGGATTGAACAAAGGTACAGTTGTGGTTGTTGAAGGAGTAAATGTTTTGACCGGAGGTGGTACCATATCGGATGGATTGACCGGGTTGTCACAGTCAGGCGACCAGATTTTAGCTTACCAGGGCTCCGCTGCCAATCCATCGTTTATAGCCGGCATTTCCACCACAGGATGGATTGAAACAGGAGCGGTAAGCAGCAATAAATCCTATCTTCCGACTGAGCTTGAATTATATTATACAGCATGCGGGTTTGAAAACGAAGTTCATAATGGCCTGTTTACAGGATCTTTAACATTATCGAACAATACAGCTAAGTCGTTTATTAATAGTCCGGGAAGTTGGCAGAGGAATGATTTAATTCAGCCCTTTCCGACCTGGATATTTAATGTTGGTCTGGTAACAATTATTGATGCCAATACAACAGTAAAACGTGTTATCCTTGGAGAAGGAGAGGAACTTAATGTAACGAATGGAGCTGTGTTGCATATCACTGGGGAGTCCGCCCCTATTCAATAATAATTCAAAACGTAGTTCAAGCACTCTATGCCTCTTTTTTCGGGTTCTATTTTTTCTTTAATAATAATTCAATCTCTTTTTTTGCGACATTTCCGGTTAAATGAGCTCCTTTTTCTATGATAGTTCCACTTTTATCAATTAACACATGATAAGGTACCCCGGGATTTTTAATTTCATTATTCCGTGAATTGTATGCTCGCCATCAATCCGACTTTTATTCAAAACCTGGGGTATTACAAAAATTACCACACCAAAGACCATATTCCACAGTGGAAAAACCAACCAAAATTTTTCAATCCCCATATACAGGACGATTAATTACCAGTGGCTTAGCCCAACACGAACTAAAACTCAATTGAGCAGGTGCTTTCACTAAATTCCGGAGTTGATCTACAGGTTCTGGGTGATGTTTTCATCCCGGCCTTTTTTTTTAGGGGTAATCTGAGTCTTAAAGCCTATTATGATATCGGTTCACCCTTATTTTTCAGTCTTTGTAAGCCAATCTAATGCGTTTAGTTTTTTTATTCCGTTATATGTACCTGTGTCGTAATCCATTGTTATTAAGAGCTTTTCATGATGGTCTGCAATACTGTCAAATGGTGCTAGCTCACGCTTTAAAGTTGTTCCGTTTTGTACTGTTTGTGCAACTTGTATGTACTGAGTATATCCTTCGTTATTGCGAACAACAAAGTCAACTTCTAAATTATTGGTTTTTCCTATCCATACTTGGTTATTTCTACGTTTAAGTTCCAGATAAATTATATTTTCAAGCAAATGTCCTGCATCGCTTGCTAATTCTTTTCCAAGTAATGCATTGCGAAAACCTAAATCCACCAAATAGTACTTTTCCAGCGTTGCCAAATGTTGTCTCCCTTTGATGTCGTAGCGGTTTACTTTATAAAACAAATAGGCTTCAACCAAAGTGTCAATGTATTTCGACACTGTTTTGTTGTCTATTTTCCTTTTGTTGGCTGTTAAAACTTTGGCAATATTCCCTGCTGAAACGTTTGACCCAACAGAATCTACTAAAAAATTTACAACCTCCTGATAGGATTCTTCGCCATAGATAGTATAACGCTTAGAAATATCGTTGTCGTAAATATTTTTAAAAAGCATTTGCAGATATTCATTCGAAAAATGATTTCCTTCTGCTGAAAGTCTTACCGCTTCGGGAAAACCCCCTGTACGCACATATTCTGCAAAAGCCCGGTCGGGGTTGGTGTCTTTGCCTGTGAACTCTAAATATTCTGCAAAAGAAAAAGGCAATACATTTATTTCATAAGCTCTCCCTGTTAGTAAAGTAGCCAATTCGCTTGATAATAAAAATGCGTTTGAGCCTGTAACATACAAATCTATGTTTGGGTGAACGTACAAGCCTTCAATCAGTTTTTCAAATTCGGGGACATTTTGCACTTCGTCAATAAACACGTAATTCGTTGTGTTTTTTTTGAGATGCTTAATGATGTAATCATAGATTTCCTTCCAATTTTTTTCTGCTAAAAACCTAAAATCGGGCATATCCATATTGATTGCCAAAATGGGAACTTTGCCGTTATCTTTTCGCAACAAGTCTTGAAATTGTGTCATTAGAGTTGATTTTCCACAACGTCTGACACCTGTGGCAACTTTAATTAAATTCTTGTTTTTAAGAACACTAAGTGTTTCTAGATACCTTTTACGTGCTATTATTTTCATTCGACAAAGATAAATTAAATTCCTAAAATATTTGAAATTTAAAAACATTTAGGAATTTATTTGGGGAGATGGGGAGTCTTTCGGATTTTTAAATAAGCATTGTCTTTATGAGTTCAAATTCATCAATTCAACGTTGTTCGTGTTTGTCTGGCTGTGTTTTTTTGGGGACGGCCGATAACGGTGTGTGTAGCATTAGTGGCGGATTGCGGGCGAATTCTCTTTTAAACCGTTAGATGGTTGAGACATGTTTTCATCCCGGCCTGTTTTTTTGGCTCAACTGACCCTTAAAATTCTATTATGTAGTATATTCTTGCATTTTATCGTTCTGCAATTACTAACATTTCAAAATCATCCTTTGTTAATTTATCTTCTCGGGAAAAAGCCCCCAGTTTTGCTCCGAATATTTCAATTTTTGTAAATCCAAGCGTTTTCAACAACCATGTAATCTCCGATGGAATATAATACCTTTCGTTACATTCGAGTTCCTTTTCTATGCCATTGTCATCTTTAACTTTCGTTATGTTAAAATCTCTGAATGTCATTAAATCAAAAGTGTTTTTGTGATATGTTGCATTTCCATCATCGGTATTTGAGGCACAAAATTCTTCGATAGAATTGAATATTGGAAATAAACCATTGAGGGTAGTAAAAATAAATCTTGATTTTTCCTTTAATGATTGAGAAACATTTTTGAGGATTTCATAATTCATTTCATCTGTTTCCATTAATGGGAAACCACCTTCACACATCATTATTGCAACATCAAATTGTTTGTCGAAAGGCAGATTACGAGCATCATGTTTTAAAAAATCGATTTGCAGTCCTATTTGTTTTGCTTTTTCTCTTGCTTTTTCAAGTAAGGACTCCGACAAATCAATGCCTGTCATTGAATAACCTCTCTTTGATAATTCAATGGCATGGCGACCAGTACCACATCCTATATCTATAATTCTTAGTTTTTTATCATGATTCATTTCTTTCTCAATAAAANCACACTCGCCAATTGTACCTTGTGCAAATGATTCATTGTCGTATTTCTCACCGTAATTTTCAAATAATGTTTCGTACCACTGTTTCATATTGCTAAATATTTTTTAAAGTCATAATTCCTATAAGTCCTTTTTAAGATAAATCATATCAATAAGTTGAATGTCGCCGTCAAACATAGGGTGGTCGTAATTATCTGTAAAAAAATTCTTAACCCGATGTGATTTTTTAAATCCACAACCTTCATAAAATGATAATATTCCAGGTGTTTCACCTGTCCCGACAAGCATTGTTTTGTAGTCGTTTTTGTAAAAATCAGAAATGTAGTTAATCATTGCCCTGCCGTACCCTCTGCCTTGATATTTCTTATATGTCGCGATGTTTTTCAACTCGCAGGTTGAGCTATTAATCGGCACTACAACGCAAACACTTTTCAAATCATCGTCAAACAACGCAAACAAATCGCCACCAGGCAAATATTTGTCAATCATATTTTCTTGCTCGTCCGCTAACAACAGTAAGTCAAGGAACTGTTTTTTATTTTTGATAAATTTTTCTATTCTCATCATAATATGGCTCACTTATAACAATTGTTTACTCTCTTTTCATTGTATCAAGGTTGCAGGAGGCGGATGCAGCATGAAACACAACGTGTAACTAACCCCAACCCTTCCGTTTATTCCAGCTATAATTGGATTATTGAAGAGTGGGTCTCCATTCCGTGTTACTTGTAGTTCGGGTAATTTATTTTGCAGGTATTTTCGCATGGTTCTCTTTTCTTTTTGATTAATGTCTGCCAAAGGTATGCACTTTATTTAAATTTTATGTGATCTGGTGGGCAATTTAATCTCCTGGAGCAAAAGGTTTAAAATCCGGCAGACAAACGGCTTCTACTCTGATGAAATTGGCATTCGTGGAGACCTGTCCCGCGAATGCGAGGTATTGAGCTTGCGTTGCACTGAGCCAGCCGAAGTGTCGAAATGTAGTTCAAACCCGCAAATGCGGGACTGGGCGTTATACGCAGCTCAGCGTCCTATTTATTTGGCTTTGTTGTTATTGTCCCTCTAATATTCGTATTAAATCTTCATTAATATAAAAAACTTCAACTCCGTCTTTTCTGGG